>ERZ1031954.751-NODE-751-length-13461-cov-11.833358_pt1 | contig 13461 bp, 11 predicted proteins | sample MGYA00516701_ERZ1031954 | MGnify/ENA primary metagenome ERZ1031954 (study PRJEB33719, sample SAMN04261284) | wastewater metagenome | biome: rural village; feature: human; material: feces | host: Homo sapiens | place: El Salvador | collected 2013-01-07 ...
CTGCTTCGGATTTCCCGTTTGTAAGCCCGTTTTTGAAACATGCTGAATATCCAACAGCAACCAATCATTTGCGCAAAGCCTATAACTATAAGCCAAAACTGTGTTGAAAACATAATAAAATTATTAACGAGTCTGATAATAGAAGCCTTACTAACGCATTTTATCAAGCAGATCTTCTGTTTCTTTGATAAACTTATCTGTACGTTTCAGAACGTCTTTGACTCGTTTTTCCTTTTTACGCTCTTCAGAACTTTTGAATATAAAATCTAACAATCCCATATCGATTTTGTTATTGTTTTATAATTTTAAATCAGCTTCTATATGGAAGCTATTCTCTTCAAATGTTATGGACTGTAGGTCCATCTTTTCAAATACAGACTGCAACTCATCTATTTCCTGCAAATTCAACTCAATGACATTGCCTGTGTCAGTTCTAATAAAGTTGGCTTTCTCAGGCAACAGTCTTCTAAAGAATGTTATTGTCGGGTTGACAAGCAGATCAATTCCTAACTTTCCGCTATAAGTTAGAAAGATTTTTGCATTTTCAATTTTAACAACACCAATATTGATACTTATGTATTTGGTAAATCCAAGAACCTTTAATGGCGTGGCAATATTAAGCTGCGAGCTATCCTCTAACTTAAACGTTATTTCTCTTTGAAAATGGTGAGCAATATATTGTTCTACTTCACGATAACTTATTGATACTACCATTGTATTCAGTTTAAATTGGCAATTTCTGTTGTAGGAAACCATTTGTCGAGTAGAGAGTCGGCTCTCATCTCGATTTCAGGTGTGATGTATCTACATACCTTTTGGTATGCTACAGTCAAAGATACAATTTCGTCTAACCAACCGATAATCGGTAACCGCTTGGCAGAGATGAGGTCTATAGGCAGGACCAAATAAGATAGTGCTGAAAGTATTAACAACTTATCTGATTTTGGCGTGTCACTACTTACCATTACATAATAAAGTAACACTGCTGGACGGGTGCTAATTCTGCCAATTTTGGTTGCATACACACTGAGATTGTCCAGTAACTGCTGATAATTTATTATTCCTTGTTTCATAATTTTATTGTTATTGTTCTAAACTAATAGATGGAAAGTAGATGTCGGTTCTATCAAGTCATAAAAGAAAACATTATTTTTATTTGAATATTGATTCATACCAAATTATTTCTCTAGTACTTTCAAGCTTAACAAAACCTACTTTTTCTAACAATTTTATTGAAGACGTATTGTCACATTTAACCTCAGTACTTAACTGATTGCACATTGTTACGAAATAGATAATTCATTATTGCCAAAACACTTTCCTGCATATACCCTTTATGTCGAGCCTTTGGATGTAAGGCGTAAAAAATAGAAGGCTTATAAGACAAGTCTATGACACCTACGAAACCAATCAATGCCTTATCCAATCTGAGCTCCCACAAATAGCCTTCTCCTTGATTTTGATATTTCTTGAAAGTATTCACCATGTTTTGTACACCTTTTGGAGCATCACATATTCCTATCAGTTCTGGCAAAAATAGATTCGTTTCTTTATCATTAATAATTTCTGTCAGTTTCAAGCAATCTTTATCTGTTACTTCTGTCAGTTTCAACCTTCTTGTTTTTAATGTTGGAAATTCTGAATTTATCAAACCACGCTCTGCCATTTCACAAAATATGCGAAAACCGATCTTCATAAATACTTTCTCATCATGACAGAGTGTATTCCATTGGCTGTCGTTGTATTCAACAGCAGTAAGGCATAGATTGCACATTCTTACAGCAGGACAGTTCCGACATTTGTGCTTGCGTTTCTTATAGTACGAAGAAACAATACAATTTGCCTCTTTCCAATCTATCCCATTACTAATATTTCCTATTCGATAACAATCAGCCATCTTTTCACAAATACCAATCTTCATATCTGCATCAACATACAATTTGTTTGATGTGGGCAAACATGTAGACATGGGAATACGATCACTTGCATCAAGAATTGGCCGATTAATCCAATAAGCAATACATTGTTCGAAAAACACTTGCAAGACAACCCAATCTCGATGTCGCTCGTAACAGCTCAGAAGTTCCAAGTATTTCTCTACTAATTCTTCGTAATCACATTCTGTCACACCAACCTTAAAATTTGGAGCAAGGCTTGAAATCTTTGTTGGTACAAGATTACATAAAATTTCATCTTTTGCCCAATGGCGAGCAATAGTTTCCAAATCACTTAGTGAAGTCAAGGTCATTAGGAGCAATACATTCTCTTTAAGATATTGCGGATGTTGCTGTTTTATGTAAGATAAAGCCTTATACACATAATCAAAAAATCTTCGCTGCTGTACATAATTAAATGTTTAAAATTCAGCAGCGAAGATACTTATTTCTAATTTAAGCCCTAATTTGAGTGCTTACTATCATACGTTTTTATATTTCACCCTCCAATTCTTTAATCTGCCCAAGTACCCATTATATGTGTTGAATTTTTATGATATGTATAAATTGCCTATACCTTGACACTTTGTATTTCTTTTAGTTGAAGAGACAATTTGTCAATTTTTGATTGCAGCGACTTTTCTTTTTTATCACTGTCTATTATTCTTTGATTTATAATTTTCTGATATTTGCTGACAAACAGTTGTTTAACCTTGCTCATCTGCTTCGACAAATTATCGTAGGCTTTTCTTGTTCTCTTCAAATAATAAGATTCTATCTTTGAAAATGCCTCACTAATCTTTGGGGTAACATCATCTATCATTTGCTGTTTTACCGATTCCAAACTTTTGAAGAATCGGAAAACCTTGAAAGTTGTCAGATTTGATTTGTCATATGAAAAGTTAAACTTCCTCTTCCAAGAAGGATCGTTATTTAATTCATATGAAAAATCTACAGCCTGTATTCCATACGAACCTGTAAACTGCTCTTTGAAATCCTTGAAATTTGTTTCAAACGAATCTTTAGTTTCGTCTAAAACACTGGAAAACGTCTGATAACAACTATTGAAGCAACTATTTCCATAATCAATAGTAGCAGCTTCGCTCATTGTATCTTGAGCCTCATCTTTAGAATCTGCAGAATTGATTTTTCGAGTCACATATCTTTTGAAATCATCACACTCACTTGATACTTTATTTGAAATCCGAGATTCTATGTAAGATAATGAATGTACACTATTATGCTCATAGAATTCATTCATAAAATCCAGCAAAGGTTTCGCTCTTAATCGTTTTGTTAATTTTAATTCTTCTTCTAATTCTGCTGCTTTATCGTTTAGAGCCTGAGACAATTCACTATTTAATGCAGTTACGAGACTTTTAATTTTATCAGAAATGGTTTCATCCTTGTCTTTTTGAATTTCCTCTTTCATGTTTAGAACATCAGTAAGGAACTGGTTTGCCAACAACGCTTTAGTCTCGTTTGACATGAAAGTTAGAAATTCAACTTGGTCTATCAAATTTCTATACTCTAATGATACTAAGGTTGGAGCAGGAATAACAATCGGATTCTCAACCCCAAGAAGTTGTTCAATTCTCTTAGTCACGCCATTTATAAGATGAACACGTTCCACATCCCTGCGTAATAGTTCAATCTTCGTAATTAAAAATCTACATTTTTGTATATTATCAAGAAGGTTTGTTTCCAAGAAATCCACCAATGTCATAGAAAGAGGTGTAGTTGCTGGCACAACAACTATAGCAAGATCGCATACTTCTTTTATAGCTCGTTGAGTAATTACATTGTGCTCAGGTACCAATGAATCAGTACCTGGTGTATCTACTATAACCAATCCATGTTGAAGAATTGGAGAGGGGTAATATACAATAACCTCATCCAGTTCTTCCGATATTTCATTAGATGTTGTTATCGTCTCAAACACTTTGTGAAAATACACATCAAACTGGTTTAATCCCAATAAGCCCTTAATTTTCATTATGAACCTTCCCCAACTGGATATTTTATCATAATCATCTGGCAGGTATCGCTCTAAAATATGACTTTCGTCTCGATTATAAGAAATTATTTTCCCCGATTTGTATTTAAGAACAAGGCTAATCTTTTCAGAATATGTCAGTTTTGTAATTATGGTAGTTGTTCCTTGGAGCACGTTCGTAACAAAGAAATCAGCTCCGATTAGTGCATTAATCAAGGTTGATTTGCCGCTTGAGAATTCACCAACAATACCAAGATAAATACATGAATCTTTTGTTCTACTCTTTATCTTTTTTAGGGATTTACGAATTGGTTCCTTTTTTTCGGGGGAAAAGTCAAGATTGTTGATGACCTTTTCAATTGTGTTAATGATGTTATTGTAATCCATGAAACAACTACCATTAATTGATTGAGTAGCTATGATAAAATTGCCAAAATGCTATTTTTAAACTTCTCCAGCTGGTTCATATAAGAATCAATGGTCTTGCTCACAGCTGTTTCAGTTTGAGTCTTACGATACTGCTTAACGGCAGGATATGTCAGCAATGCTGGAACAATGACAAATGCAGCATTTGCTATTGTTCCTAATTCCCAAAATTTGCTTATCGCATAACCTGCGCAAGCACTTATCGTAGGCACCAGATAATCACAATAATTAGGAAGAACACTGGGCAGTTCTACGTCATTGAAACGCATATCATTAATCAACACGTCTTTTATCAGCTCGAATTTTGAAGATTCATTTTTAGCAAGTTGCTGTAACCATCTGCCATATGTACTATATTCGTCTCTCCAAGCCCCGGCTGCATCTGAAAGAATTAATTTAGCTAGGGGAGTAGTAAGAGATTGCTTTTGTGCAGTAGTTATCAACTTACCTTTTACTAAAGTACTGAAATCATTCCATAGAGATTCAAACTTTTCTTTTTCTGTATTTACCATAATTGTTACTTTATATTCTAGTTAATATGTTTTGGATTTGCGACTTGCGATTATTTATATCTTCAATCTCATTCTTTGTATTCTGAATATTGAGTTTAACCCTTGCATAATCCTTTTCCCATACGTCAAATCGCCTTTGAATTTCCGAGTTATATATTGAATAATATCTATTGATTTCTATTTCAACACTTCTGTTTACGTCGTTTATATATGTGATATAATTTGACATACAATCAGAACAGATTGAATTATAATATGTTTTAAGTGGGATGTATAGTTTTGATTTTACTTTTTTCTTGACCTCATTGGAATCTGGGGCAGCACCTGCACCTGCTACGAAACCGATTGCCCCTCCTATAAGCGCACCAAAAGGTCCCCCAAAACATGCTCCAATGGCAGCTCCTGCTGCAGCTCCTCCCCCAAAAGCCCAGTTTTCTTTTGAAAGTTCATCTGCTATAAGGGATGTTACAGGACCTATATTGGCTGTATTTGCACTATGTTTTACATTGACCTCTTTGGGACTGACATCAAACCTGACAGTTAACACTTTTAGCCTTGTAAACTCTCTTTCAAATTCTTCTTGGAATTCAGACAATTGCCTCTTGAAAACGGGCTTGATTTGAGCATATTGCTTTTCTAAGCGAGTTGCTATCTGTGCTCCTTCAGCTTTGATATCACTAGTTAACCCTCCCTCTTTTATGTATTGGGAAAGAGTGTCTAATGTTGATGTTGTATGTTGATCTATTTTTGAATTTATGTTTGAAATGGCAGTATCTACAAACTTGTCTGTCTGCATATATGCGTATTGTTTCTTTTCCTGCGCTGAAGACAAGAAAAGTCTCTGCCTTGTTACTATCTGTTTGTTAATAAAAGGCTGGAAATCAATCTGTTTGCTCAGTTCAAGCCTTTCAAGTTCGTCTTGGTATTGTCTTGCGACATTTTTTATATTTGTTTTCAGATTTGTGTACATGTTGTCAATGAGATACAGCAATTTTCTTGCTTGAGCTTTGATTCGTTTCTGGGCTGTGAAGGCAAATATAGAATTAAGACTATCGTAGGTCAATTGTCGGCTGTCATCATCTATTGGCATTTTATCTTTTGTAAATAAGTTCGTAAGGGCAATAGACGCAAAAGCAAGTACTGATACCTCCTCAATATCAAACGACATCTCTATCTTTTGTTGTATATATTTTAGCATTCGGACTCGTTCATTTGGTCTTACTATATCTATTTTGTTCGCAACAAAAATACAATCCTTAACCAATTCGCCGAGCGTGTTCTCCACAAAATTAATTAGAGATACTGGCATTGGACGAGTTGCATCTACCAAAATAATTGACATATCAGAAATGTCATTTATGGCTCTTCTCGTTATTTCTTCATGCCACTGTTCCAAAGAATTGGTTCCAGGGGTGTCGATGATACGGAATCCATTCTTTAGAATTTCAGAAGGCAATGTAACTCTTACATAACTTAATGTATCGGCATAAGATGGATCTGTTGTGTAGTGCTGCAATGCACTACACAAGAATGAAATATTCTTGTACTCTTGTATATTTGCTTTTCCAGCCTTATCTACTAGCGACAACTTATAGGTTGTTCCATATTCAATAATAGTGATAGCAACAGTTGTTCCTTGAAGGGCATTTACTGCGAGTAACTCTTGACCTACAAGTGCATTGATGAAAGAACTTTTTCCTGTTGCGAACTCACCTATTACACTAATATTAAGAGTCTTGTCATTTTGCTTATCTACAATTTGATTCAATTGCTTCAGCAAAGATTGTCTAACAGAATCATCCCAATGATATTTGTTGAGCACCATTGTGGCATATTCAATATGAGATTGAATATCAGCCATCTCATTGAGATTATCCCAGGAAAAATAATTCTCTCTCATAATTAAGTGTGTCCAATACAATTTAGATAAAGTTGCCGCTCTACAGTAGAGAGCAGCAACCCGATAATGTTACTTCTGTTCAATCAATTCGAAAGTGAAGGTATCAAGGTCAGAGCTAATACTCTTTAATTTCGCTTCACAAGAATCAAGCACTTTCTTGCGAGCATCAATGTTTGCTTTGCCCTTTTCCATTTCCTTGATAATACCATTTACTTGCTGTTCTACGTTGTTTATTTCAGTTTCAACTGCTGCTGAAATATCATTAGAAATAGCTGACAGTTGTTTGCAAATCTTTGATGCTAACTCATAGGAGTTATCCTCAGCTTTTTCGCAAATCGCAGCTACATACGACTGAGTTAACTTTTCCTTTATTTTATTAACAGCCGAATTTGCATTAAGGACACCACCACCTAATAATCCTGCAAGCATACCGCCAATAAGAACCAAAGGATTAAGAGCACCAACAATAAATATCAGAAGTGCTTCTGTTCCTAATACGATTCCAAGGTTTTTTAATAAGTCTTTGGATAATCCGTTCATACCACCAGCAATTGCAACATCAGGCATACCTAACAAAACTCCGGCACCAGCTCCAGCAATTCGTTGCCATATAGGAACATTGTTTGCTTCAATTTTCTGACTTCCTGAAATTTGTATAGTTAAAGTATCAAGTTCAGAATATAATTTAGTCAAGTCTTGATCTGCCGAATCGAAGATATATTGTGCTTTTTCTTGTGCTAATGGAAGCATAACTTCATCTTTCCACTTCTTTTGCTGTTCCTGTATCTTAGTGGTAACATACTCTGATATTTCCATTGCAATTCTTTTAGCACTATCTTTTGGATGTATAGCACTGAACGATGCCTTAGGTTTGTAAGAACTTATCCACCCAGGAATCATATCGGCAATTGCCAATGTGTTTTTATTAACAGCTCTCTGAAATTCATGTCTGCTTTGCTCAATGCGTAAATTAAGCCTAGTAACAATTTGATCTCTTTTGCTCTTTAGGTTCTCTAATTGTGGTTTTGCTTTTTCGTAGCGATCTTTAACATCATCTAGAGAGCTATCCAACATTGTTCTTTGCCCTGGGAGAACTTTATAGAGAGCTTCATTGTTAAGTATACGCTTTAGCTCACGAGCAGGTTGAGACAACTTAATCTTACCTTTGTCTTTTGTTAGAAAATCGGTTAGATGAGTAATGAAAGGCATTATTCCAGATTTTTCTATAGTTTGGGAGTCATTATTTTCGATTCCTAAAATTGCATTGAAAGCTGAAATATAGTAAATAGGATTCGTTGAGTATTCAGACAGCTTTATCTCAGCAAACTTTTTTACACGATCTTTTTCTCTATCATTAATCAAATCAAAACGATTTACAACAAAAAATGGATCAGTGAAGCCACAAGCATGAAGATTGTTTTCAATAAAATCCATTTCATCTTGTGAACAAAGCTTATCAGCAGCTAACACAAACAAAATAGCATCAGCTTTTGTAAGATATTCCATCGTAACCTTTGCGCGCGTTTCTGATTCATTAAGGCCTGGAGAGTCTATAATTTCTACTCCCTGTTTCAGCATTTCTAATGGCCAAAACAATTCTACTTTCTCATAGGGACTTTCCATTAACATTTCAGTTGGATCAGCGCCCATCGGTATTACAACATAATCTTCTATCTCGTTATAGTCAATCAACAAAGGTGGAACATCTTTATTATTGTGTTTCTCCATGTGAGATTTTGCTTTTGCAGATAAAGTCATAGGCAATTTTTCAGGGAGCGGATTTCTAAAATATAAAATTGCTTCTTTCTTTTCTCCATACTTAACTTCGTTAATTACAGCTGTTGTTGGTAGCGCATAGGCAGGAAGTACATTCTCGCCAAGTAAAGCATTAATTACAGATGATTTTCCGTTGCTAAATGTACCAACAACTTGAATCTTGAAGGTATCATTGTTTACCTTATTACTAAGTTTCCTCAAGCTGTCGCTAGCAGATGCCATATTCAACTCTGAAATAACATCTGAAGAATCCGAAAGCATAGCCCCAAGGCGTTCCTTCTGCTCACGGAATCTATTTAACTGTTCTTGATTTAAAGCCATAAATGTTATATTAATTAAGTTTCGATGATATTGTTTCTAACTCTGAAATATAAGATAGTGTTTGCTCTTGACTATCTGCTGATTTAGGTTTATTGTTTGTTTCAATAATTCCATTCTGAGCTTCAACCCACAGATTTTTTTTCTTAGATGATTCGTTGATAATTGAGTCATAGAGTATGCGTATCTTCTGTTCACTCTTTTTGATAGCCCTGTCAATGACAGAAGGTACATCTTTTGCAATTACCTCTTTTAGCATCGTTTTCTGTTCTTCTATTTTCTTTCTAAAGAATGAAGATTGGGCAACAGCACCTCCAGCACCAATTGTCATAGATCCTATAACTCCCAATGGGGTAAAATATGATGCGATACATAGAGCTGTAGTTCCAAGCCTTGCAATATTTTGCTTACGAGTTAAATCTTCAAATTGTATTTGTTTTGTTGACTTCTCTGAAAGATAATCTGCTTTTTCGGCTACGCTAATCACTTCGGTTTGAACAAAATTCTTGAATCTCTGATCAAGTATCTGGTTAAACCATTTCGCATCTGATGATATGATGTGAGAAATGACATTATCAAGTCCTACTGACAAATTTGCCATCTCCACCTTCAAACGATATGGATAATCTTCTACCCACCATTTTTCGGGCGATCCTGCATGTCCTGCCTCATACTGTAGACGTTCTATGATGTTTAATTTATATTCTTCTACTTTTTGTATGAAAGATTTATAACATTCATTAGCCTTGCTTTGCATATTCAATTCAAGTTCGCCCCATATCAACTCCAATTTTGCCAACTCATTTCTTTTGCGCTGAATCGTTTCCTGAGTTTGAACGTTGTCCTTCTCATACAGTTTCAATTGTTCCTTAAGAACATCAAGAGCCATAAAAACAACATCTTGAACCCTTGCCTTAATCCAAAGATCGGTTAGTGCCTGACGTCGAGGATCTGCCGCCCATCCTGCCACTACATTGCGGATAATCTCCAATCCTTGAATATCAGAATATGTGTCTTCTGGCATTTCAACGTTTGAGGGAATATAAACAGGGATATTCATCTTGTTAAGAACAAGAAGATCCTTAATATATTTAATTATTCCACAACGCTCTTTCAAAGGAACGAGGTCTAATTTGTTAACTACAATCATTGAGAAAGGAGTTTTTCTTTTTAAAATTCTATTAAGAATAAACTCTTTTTCTGTTAAACTTAATGCTGCAGATGCATTCATATTAATGATTGCAGCATCAGCTCTATCAAGAGCAACAATAACCTGCTGTGTACGTTCTTCAGACAAGTCTCCTGCACCAGGACAGTCAATAAGTTCAATGCTATTCTTTCCCAACCATTTATTAGGAATACCAACAATGACACTACCATTTGGTTGTTGTTCTCCAAAATTGTTAGCGACAAGACCATCCCATGAATTGGGGGTTACATCCAATAACCCTATGCGTGTACCTTTATCGTCAAACACTGCCATTTTGGGCTTTTGAGCATATCGAATCCTTGTCATTACAGCTGTCGTTGGTAAGTTGCCAACAGGCAAATCAATATCCTTCTCAAGAAGATTGTTGATAAACGTACTTTTGCCACGACTAAATTCACCAACAACTGCAACAACAAATCTTTCTTTATTTGCATCATTGAGTATTTTATCTACTCTTGCAGCCATTCTTGGTAATCCACATTTTGTTAATGCTTCTGATGTTTGTTTGACAAGCATAGCAATAGCGCCACTTGTGCGTGGAGCAGATGCCTTTCGTGATTCAGGTACACGGGGCTTTTCATCAATATGAATTGGTGGTTGTGTATTAATCGCCTGTGATTCTATCGGCTTCTTAAAAAAGTCGGAATTGGTTGAAATCTTCATACTTATTCTGAGATTTTGTTATTTGCAATATACTTGTTTGCAAACTGGTTATCAATGGCTGTGTAGAATGGAATAAGAGATGGTTCTAAAATTACATTAAGTAATGCTCTGAAATGACTCTCATCAGTAGCTGAGTATGGAACTTTGTATGCAAGATGTTTGACTATTTTATCATACTCTTTATATAACGCAGAACGAAGTCCATTATACGCTTTCTTCTCGAGATTCTTGATAGCATCATGACGGAACAATCCTATAGGCGAATTAAACTCAATTTCAGCAAATGCCTTGTTGTATGAAAGGTCCTCTATGCCAACTATCGTTCCCTCTGGCAACGAGACAGTGACAACATATCTTGTAGGATAAACATAGGTCTTATCTACTTCTCCTGTCATCTTGTATTTGACGTAAGGGACTTTCATACATAGATTCCCATTCATAATAGACAAGATTGGCAAACCTGGCACATATCCAAGTTCAAAGTTACTGTATTGAATGCACTTATTTGCTTTAAGGCCTTTAATGATAGCCTCAATAGAAAAATCATTATTCATAATTTACCAATGCTTAAAATCAATATTATGCTTTATAACACTCTATCATTTGGCAATTCCCTTCTTCCCATGCCCCTTCGAACACGTCAAGCGGAATCATTTCGCCTTTACCATATGGTGAACCAGAATCATTTAAGATTACCATCGGGTTTTCGGGATCTGTGCGATCTACACCAATTACTTCTACAGCATGATTTGCCCCGCTCTCAGGAGAGAAAATATTATTCTCCTTTCCATACCAGATTTCGTCGCAATCTATTGAAACAATGACCTTACCTCCATTGCTAAGACAATTCTCTATATCAGAGATATTGTTGTGAAAAGTCATCTCATTCTCAATTCCGTAGTAATCCAGCATGTTATTCATATTAAGAAAAGTTGTACCTCCGTCTTCGGTAAACCAACCATTTTCTTTCGCTACATCTGCAAAATCTTCAATATCAATATCCTGCTCAGTTAGCTCTTCTATAACAAATTTTTCTGAATACAAAGCACATCGGTTTGTTGGTCCCTGACATTCCCAAACTTCCATTGAAGATGCTGGATCTCCACTTATTGCATCAGGATCTGTAACAGCCTCAGGATTAAAATTTTCAAGTTCAGAGATATATGTGCCACTGATTTCGTAGCCTGCAGCAGCTGTAGGAATCAAAATCCCTGTTGATGGGTCAAAAGAATATGCTTGATAGCCATCCGCATGTCCTGTTCCGTTACTATCAAAATACACATCTACAGTATCTATTTCTCCATCTCCGGTTGAGTCGTAAATTTTTGATAGCTGTTCGTACTGACCATCGCTATTCAAATCTTGATGAAGATTCACACTGTCAATATAGCCATCCTGGTTATAATCGTGCATTTTTGCTACAGTATCCATGTTGCCATCTCCCGTTGAGTCATGATAAACAATAACTGTATCGACTACTCCACTATGGTTTGTGTCGATAGCAACAATGCTTGAATCAATATAACCGTCGCCTGTGAAGTCAGATTCGGCCGCAAAGGTATCTGTAAAACCATCTCCATTTGAATCCTGTTGGAAGTCAAATTCAAAAGTGTTTAACTCATTTAAATCAAATTCTAACATATTGTTTATTTCTTTAGTTCGTACTACATATTAATATAAAGAATGATGATTATTTCTATCACTCTTGCTGAAATATATTATTAAAATCGGGAACATCAAGAGCATTATCATCTCCCATAATTTGGTCAATACCGTCTTCAAAAGGGCTTTCTTCGGTTGGAGTGTTATATTCAACCGTGTCATGAGACGTATCAGCATCTGTTGGGATTTCGTACTCTGTAGATTCTAAAGTAGCATCATCAATGTTGCTATCGTTTAATTGGGATTCTTCAGTAGCAGCACATACCACATCTTGATATGAATTTTCTGAGAAATCTTCCAATAAAGGTATTTCGAAGTCTATTTCATCAAGAGTAGACATGTCGGCATCAAAAAGGAACTCATCTTGAATGTAATCTTGAATATCTTGATCTATACTATCAGATAAATCAACCAATTCATTCATTTGTGGACTCTCTGATATTATGTTATTCATATGATTCATTTCTTCTTCTGACAGATTACCATCAAGATATGCAGCAAACTTTTCTATGCTTACTGGAGGCAAAAAGAAATCATCCATAGTAATCCTCCTTTCTGCAAATGCGCTCGTACTGTTCTTTGGCGCGTTTATGTACGTTGTAGTAATTATCCATATTTATTCCTAAATCCTCGGCTGTTTCTTCATTCGTTTTCAAGTCGAGATATCGTAGCCTGATTAAATTGCTATAGCGTTTATTGGGCATATATTTTAATATTGTCTCAACATCTTCTCGATTTATATTTCCGAAGTCTAATTCAGAAGAGCCTCCCTGATCGATTAATCTATCAGTGGCATCGAATTTTTCATCATTAGGATTAGGTAATTTGTCTACAATGGGCATTTTCCCTTTGCGCTCATATTTGGCATAACAATAGAAAAGACATGCGGATTTAAGCCATGATGGTAAGGAACTCTCTCCTCTGAAATTCTCCATTTGGCATTTACCTGTTGTCTTGCTTGGGCTGAGTACAATTAAATATATCTCATTAACGAACTCTAAGCATGAACTGCAATCTGTATGATAATTGTCATAAATAGATTTAAATAGAGGATAGCATTTTTT
>ERZ1031954.762-NODE-762-length-13384-cov-4.663291_pt1 | contig 13384 bp, 10 predicted proteins | sample MGYA00516701_ERZ1031954 | MGnify/ENA primary metagenome ERZ1031954 (study PRJEB33719, sample SAMN04261284) | wastewater metagenome | biome: rural village; feature: human; material: feces | host: Homo sapiens | place: El Salvador | collected 2013-01-07 ...
ATTATTGCAGGCTTTGTGAAGTCTCTTTTTATTCTTGCAAAACTCAGACCCGATGTGCTTTTTTCAAAGGGCGGTTTTGTGAGCGTTCCCCCGTGTGCGGCTGCAAAAATTCTGCATATTCCGTATTACACGCATGAATGTGACTTTACTCCGGGACTTGCTACCAGAATAAACAGCAGAGGTGCAAAGTCCATTCTTCTTTCGTATGAGCGTACGGCCGGATATTTAAAGCCGTCTTTGCGTTCAAAATGCATTGTTACGGGAAACCCCGTGCGTCCTATTTTCTATGAGGACAATTCAGCAAAGGGGCTTGAGTTTCTTAAGATAGAAAAAAAGACAAAACCTGTTCTGCTGGTTCTTGGCGGAAGTCTTGGTGCACGCCAGATTAACAGTCTTGTCAAAGAAAATATAGGCTGGCTAAAGGAACGCTTTGTTGTTGTTCACCAGACCGGTGCGGCCTTTGCTTCTGAACACCCCGAAATTATGCTTATTGATGACGATTCATATAAGCCTTATTCTTTTATATACAAGGAAATGCCTTATGTTATCCAGGCTGCTGACGTTGTTCTTTCACGCTCGGGGGCCAATTCTTTGTGGGAATGCGCCGTCTGCGGAAAGCCCATGGTACTTGTTCCGTTGTGCGGTTCGGGAACACGCGGCGATCAGGTAGACAATGCACGTTTCTTTGAACAGAAAGGATGTGCCCTGGTTCTTGCAGGCCCCGATGCAGATTCAGCCCATTTAAAAAAAGCACTCGAAGAACTTTCTGACGAAAACAAACGTGTAGAGTGTTCAAAAGCCTGTCTTGAACTTTGCGCAAAAACCAGTAGTGCAGCCATAATTGCACAAACAATTCTTGGGGGAATATAATGCCGTTTGCCGTGATTGATTTGATTTTTTTTGGAATAATCCTGTTTGCTGCCATTGTTTGCATGATAAACGGATTCATAAACGAAATTTTCGGAAAGGCAGCACCTTTTCTTTCTATATGGATTTCGCTTCTTCTATACAAAAATCTTGTGACGCCGCTTGAAACTTACATAAAGATTCATGTTCTTGCAGTTATTCTTTCGTTCCTTGTCTTCTTTATAATTTCATTCGTTATCTTTAAGATTGTCCAGCAGATTATAAAGAATATTTTTGGCGGACACATTTTTCTTCAGCTCGACAGATTGCTTGGCTTTGTAATAGGTCTTGTTGAAGGTCTTGCCGTTATTGGAATTATAATTATTGTTCTTGTAGTCCAGCCGTGGTTCCCGACAGACAGTCTTTTGGACGGAAGTTTTTTTATGCGCATTTTCAGCCCGTTCCTTTCGGTTCCCATTAATGCAATTTCTGAGAAGATAACAGATGCAACCGCTTTTGTTCAGGTGGAAAAATGTTTGACAATGTGCTGAACCAGAGCGCCGCAGATTTATTGACATCTGACATTAAGAGTGCAAAGCTGCCGGGCGCGATACTTTTTTCGGGACCGGAATCTTCGGGAAAACTTACAACAGCCCTTGAAACTGCCCGCGTCCTGTCCTGCCGAGGAAAAGTTCCCGGCGCGTGGAACTGTACATGCCCCAGTTGTTTAAGGCACAAAGCTATGGTAAGCCCCAATGTACTTGTAGCAGGGCCTGGTGACTGTACACTCGAGATTTCTGCTGCAAGAAATACGCTTCTTTTTCAGAATGCACAGAATTCAAGTCATCTAGAGGCAGCACGCTATCTTTACATTCGCGCTGTAAGAAAACTTACCGTAAGGTTTAGCCCTGTTTTGTGGGAAGGTGAAGACAAGCTTGCAAAGTTTACGCCGCTTATTCAGGCTATAGATGAAAACCTGGAGCTTTTGTCGCCGGGACGGACGCTTCCCGACGGTGATGAACTTGAAAAAATACTTGACGAAATAGACAAAAACTGCGAAAAACTGGAATCCTCCTTTTTGTACGATTCGCTTCCTGTTTCGCAGATAAGAAATTTTTCTGTATGGGCACATCTTACGTCAAATACAGGAAAAAAAGTTCTTATTATAGAAAATGTCGATCGCATGGCAGACAGCTCACGCAATGCGCTTTTAAAAATACTTGAAGAGCCGCCCGAAAACACAATGTTTATTTTAACGACGGCAAAAAGAGGGGCTGTTCTTCCTACAATCCTTTCGCGTGTAAGAACATACAATTTTTTTGAACGCACGGTGGAACAGCAGCGCAATGTTGTTACAAGAGTTTTTCATTATGTTCCGTTTGCAGGCGATGCCCCCGTGGAAAGTGTAAACGGCTTTCTGCAGACATATCTTCCGGTAAAACCTGAACTTGTCAAAGAATATGCAGCTTCTTTCTTCAAGATGCTTTCTGAAGGCCATGTTCCTGACACTGTTTCTGTCTGCACGGGATGCCTGCGTTTTGAGCCGAGGGTTCTGTTAAAAATTTTCCTTCAGGGAATAGTTGAGTGCCAGAAGCCGCTTTCAAAAACCGCAGCCGGTGCCGAGTGTTCTGCACGAATAATGGCCGCAGTAAGAAAAGCATATAACGATGTTTCTGTATACAACCAGAACCCCGAGGCCGCGCTTGAAGTTCTTGCAAGAAGCGTACTTCAGGTAAACCATCTGAGCGGGGGCGTTCTTCAGGAGATTTTTGCATGACAGATTTTGTAAAGAAGGTTTCAGAAAAAATACCAAAGCTTTCTACCGAACAGGTCGGAATGCTTTTGAATTCTCTGCGTTCAGAAAATGACACACTGGTTTCAATTCTGGAAAGCCTTTCAACAGGACTTATAATCGTAGACAATGACTGGCATATAATTCTGGTTAACAAGGCCGCAGAACGCAATATTCCGTTAAGTGTAAGGGCGCGTGACAAAAACGAAACAATTCCAATCTGGGAACTCATTGACGATACATCAATTGCAGATTTTCTCAAAAAAAGTGCCGAAAAGCAGAATACAAATACCGGCGAAGAATTTTCCATTGCTAACGATGACAAAGTAAAATTTGTGATGCTGACACTTATTCCTCTTGTAACAGGAGAAACCATAGGCGGAACAATTATTTCTGTCAACGATATAACTGAACGCCGCAAGCAGGAAATTCTTATTCACAGAATGGAAAGCCTTGCAAGTCTTACAAACCTGGCAGCTTCTGTTGCACATGAGATAAAAAATCCGCTTGGGGCAATAAGCATTCATATCCAGCTTCTTCAGAAAGCAATCAAAAAGTCGCGTGAAACAGATGGAATGCTGCCTGACGAAAAGTTTATGGAAAAATATCTTTCGGTAGTCAACGAAGAAATTGACAATCTTAATAAAATAGTTCTGGACTTTTTGTTTGCCGTGCGCCCTGTACAGACAAATCTTGAACTTCTTGAGCCCGATTCAATAGTAGAAAAAACGATGGACTTCTTTATGCCTGAATTTGAAAGCAAGAGCATTAAGACAGACGTAAATCTTTGCAAAAACAGTCCGCGGCTTCTTATTGACCAGAAACTGCTCAGGGAAGTGCTTGTCAATCTTGTGCAGAATGCCCTTGCAGCGATGGTTTCACGGTACCAAAACAATTCCGGCGGTAAACTTGTCGTGCGTTCCCTTGTCAAAAGTGAAAAATATATTCTTACGGTTGCAGACAACGGAATAGGAATGGATGAAAAAACTTCCGAACGTATTTTTGAGCCGTACTATACGACAAAGGCAGACGGAACCGGGCTTGGACTCACGATGGTTTACAAAATAATCAAAGAGTTCCGCGGGGACATCAATGTAAAATCTGTAGAAGGAAAAGGTACTGTTTTTACTATTTCAATTCCGGTGCCTCAAAACGGAACAATGCTTCTTTCTTCAGGCGGGGAATCAGATAAAAAATGAAATTTACAATTCTAATAATTGATGATGAAAAAAACATACGTGAAGGGCTTGCTGCAAATTTTGAACTCGAAGAATACAATGTCAAAACAGCAGCCAGTGGTGAAGAAGGACTCAAACTCATTGAACGAGGGGACATAGATCTTGTCATAACAGACCTTCGTATGAACGGAATAAGCGGCGAAGAAGTCCTTAGAAAAGTCACGGCAGAAACACCGGGAATTCCTGTAATTATACTTACGGGACACGGAAGTATAGATTCTGCAGTAGATGCAATGAGGCACGGAGCTTACGATTTTCTTACGAAGCCGCTTAATCTTGACCAGCTGGACATGATTGTAAAGCGTGCCCTGGAAAGCCGTGAAATGAGCCTGCAGCACCAGCAGTTAAAAAAAGAAATAGAAGGCGAAAATGTCCTGAGCGGAATGATTGGAAAGTCCCAGGCTATGCTTAAGATAATGGAAACTATAAAAAAAGCGGCATCTTCCAAGGCAAACGTGCTTATTACAGGCGAAAGCGGTGTTGGTAAAGAAGTTGTCGCCAGGGCAATACATGAACTTTCGCCCCGCAAAAACAAGACAATGATAAACGTGCACTGCGCGGCACTCAGTGAAACGCTCCTTGAAAGCGAACTGTTCGGACATGAAAAAGGTGCATTTACAGGAGCCGACCATCTTCAGAAAGGGCGCTTTGAACTTGCACACGGAAGTACGATTTTCCTGGATGAAATAGGCGAAATAAACCAGAATGTACAGATAAAAATTCTTCGTGTGCTTGCTGAACGAAAGTTTGAGCGTGTAGGCGGTGAACAGACAATAGATGTAGACGTCCGTGTAATTGCAGCTACCAACCGCAATCTCGAAGAAGAAATAAAAAAAGGAAATTTCCGCGAAGATTTGTACTTCAGGCTTAACGTAATTCACATACATGTACCGCCGCTGAGAGAACGCAAAGACGATCTTCCTTTACTGATGGCTTCTTTTCTGGAAGAATTCAACCGCGAAAACTCAAGGTCCATAAAAGGAGTAGACAGCAGGGCAAAGTCTGCCATGTTCAAATACGACTGGCCTGGAAACATACGTGAACTTCGCAACTGCATGGAAAGTGCCGTGGTAATGTGTTCGGGTGATGAAATTGGACTGGACGACCTGCCACCTTCTATTAGCAGGAGTGCAGGAACAGAAAGCATAGTTATTCCCCTTGGAATAACGCTTGATGAAGCAGACAAAGTTATTGTACAGCAGAATCTTGCGGCAAACAGAAACAACAAAAGCAAGACAGCAGAAATTCTTGGAATAGGTCGCAAGACCCTTCAGAGAAAAATTGTGGACTGGGGAATAGAAACGCCGGAGAATGCCGATGAGCTCGGAGACAATGTATGACAGACTCGGTGATTTACTGAGCAAAACCCTCGAAACAGGTTTTGTAAAAACCGCCGCCCCCGGTAAAAAAGTGAAGGACGGCGCGCGCAAAAAAAATACAGAACAAAAGCTCCGTTCCGCGGCAGAACAAAACCAAACCGCCACCCGTCGTGAGAACACCGCCAATCGTCGCGAAAACACCGCCAATCGTCGCGAAAACACCGCCACCCACGAAAATACCTCCACCCACGAAAACAGACAGTCTTTCGTATACCATTCTGCCGTAAAAAAAATCACCCCCGAACTGGCGCGCGCCTACAGGCTTTTGGGCATAACATTCAGCGCCACAACAGAAGACGTAAAAAAAGCATACAAAGAAAAAATAAAATACTACCACCCTGACCGTCATACCGTAAATGCCGTAATGCAGAAAATTGCAACAGACAAGACACGGCAGGTTGTAGAAGCTTTTACCCTTATAATGAAATTTCTTGAACAATAAAAAAGGTGGAACCAAAGCCAACCTCCAAGCTCTGATTCCGCCAAAAAAAGCAGCTAAAGATAATTCGAAAAATTAAATAACAGTTCCGTTGGGAATTACTGCACCTTTTCTGATTACAATTATTCCGTCTGCACTGTAGAAGAGACCGTGGTCTCCGTCTTCGTATTTTCTTCCGCTAACATTTATACAGCAGTTTTCGCCAATGTGGGCGTTTTTATCAATAATGGCTTTGTTAATCTTACAGTTTTTGCCGATTCCAAGATTCGGGACACCTTTTTCCTTGTTGTCTTTCTTTGCAGCTTCTGTCTCGTAGAAGTCGGCACCCATCATTATAACGCCTTCAAGATCACAGCCTTCATTGATTACGGAACGAACACCAATTACAGAATGTTGAATGCGAGAATTTGTTATTACACATCCTTCGCTTGCAAGGGTAGAAACCATTTCTGCATGATTTATTTTGCTTGGCGGAAGATTTCTCATGTGTGTATAAATAGGCTTATCTTCGTCATAGAAGTTAAACTGCGGAATAGGATTTGTAAGGTCAAGTGTAGCTTCATAGAACGAACGTATTGTTCCGATGTCTTCCCAGTAGCCGTTAAAAATGTAGCTGCTTACTTTCTTTGACTTTATTGCCATTGGAATAATTTCTTTTCCAAAGTCATTGTAGTCATTGTTAAGCATTTCTTCCATTGTGTCGGCATCAAAAATATAAATACCCATCGAAGCAAGGTATTCGAGATTTGAAGGAAGTTCAGGCTCCCTCGCAGCTTCTGGAATCTTCCAGTCGTCAATGTTCATGTCCTTTGCAGGCTTTTCCATAAATGCAGTAATTGTGTTTGACTCGTCTACCTGCATTATTCCAAAGCCCGAAGCATCACTTCTGTTTACGGCTTTTGCAGCAATTGTGATGTTTGCGCCGCTCTTCAAGTGCTGGTCCATGAATTTCTTAAGATCCATGCGGTAAAGCTGGTCGCCCGAAAGAATAATATAGTGGGTAGGGCGCTGTACCTTAAAGTGACCGAAGTTTTTTCTTACGGCATCTGCGGTTCCTTCGTACCAGCCTGAATGTTCCAGTGTCTGTTCTGCAGCAAGAATTTCTACGAAACCGCGGCTGAAACGGTCAAAATTGTAGGAATTGATAATGTGAAGGTGCAGTGAAGCAGAGTTAAACTGTGTAAGAAGATAAATTTTTTTGTAACCGCTGTTGATGCAGTTTGAAATAGGAATATCTACAATACGGTACTTGCCACCGAAAGGTACCGCAGGTTTTGATCTTTCTTTTGTAAGTGGGTAAAGACGTGTACCTTTTCCGCCTCCAAGAATAATGGCCAGAACTCTTGGCTCTTCGTAATTTTCAGATGACATATTATTAAATTCCTCCTGAGTTTCTATCGTGGAAGAACCGAGAATTATTGAACTTCCATATAAAAAATTATAAATCTGTTTGGGGAATTTTGCAACAAAAATGTGCGATAATGTTCTATTTAAATACTTTTTTACACGGTTTTAATTCCACCGTTTTCAAGCACTTTAAGAAAATCTTTTTCCTGCATGGGCTTTGCGTAATAGAAGCCCTGGGCAATATCACAGCCAATCTTGCGCAGAAGATCCGACTGGATTTTTGTTTCAACACCTTCTGCAACTGTTGTAATATTCAGTTTTTTTGCCATTTCTATTACCGACGTAATTATTATGCTTTCCTTCGTATTTTCGGGAACGCTCGAAAGAAATTCCTTATCCAGTTTTATTACGTCTGCCGGCATATCCTTAAGAATATTGAGTGAAGAATAACCTGAACCAAAGTCATCTACAGAAACCTTGAATCCGGCTTCTTTGAGGCTGTTTATTACATTTATAAGTTTCTTTTTGTTGTCGAATACAATTCCTTCTGTAAGTTCAATTTCCACACTGTTGGGGCCAATGTCATACTGCGATGCAATTTTTTTAAGGGTCGGTGTAAGGTTTGAATTGTACAGATTGTATCGCGAAAGGTTGAATGAAACGGTTATAGGTTCGCCGAATGTTTTTGAACGGCTGTTTTTATTCCACGAGTCCAAAAAGCTGCATACATTTTGCAGAACATATTTGTCTATCTTCTCAATAAAACCGTTATTTTCAAACAGCGGTATGAATTTTCCAGGTAAAAGGAATCCCTTCTGCGGATTGTTCCATCTTATGAGCGCTTCTGCACCTATAACTTTATCGTCGGAAAATCTTATTTTCGGCTGGTAGTAAACTTCAAATTCCCTGTTTTCTATAGCCTTGTTCATGGAAAGCGTAAGTTCACGGTTCCAGTCGTTTTCGGTTTTCATTTCTGTCGTGTATTCCATTACGCGGTGTGTGGCATAGGAATTTTTGCCCAGTTTCTGCGCCTGGTTTGCCTTGTCTATCATGCCGCTGATGTCGGCATTGGGCGCGTCTATATAGTAAACGCTTGAACTGAACGTAAGATTGTAGCGTTCTGGCAGAAGTTTTTCTATATGGTCATCGACTTTTGACATTTTGAATACTCTGTCTTCGAGTTCCCAAAAGTCCGGGCTTTTCATGAAAAAGACAAAGTCATCGGCATAATAGCGGCATACAAGTTCGTCTTCACGTTTTTCTCCCGCAAAATGTTTTCCAAGTTCGGTAAGAATTTGGTTTCCTTTTGAAACGCCGAAACTGTCATTTATAAGCCTGAAGTTGTCTATGTTTATTGAAAGAATAAGGTATTCCCTGGGTTTTGCATTTTTAAGAATGGCACGGGCATCGGTTTGAAACTTGTTGAAAGTAGACATACCGGCAATTTCGTCATATTCAATGATGCGTGTTTTTTTCTTGAGCAGCAGAATAAGAAACAGTGAAATGAAGAATACAAAAACAAGTGTGACTGTAAGGACAATCCGTAGTATGCTGTTTTCTTTTTTCTGCTTTAAGTCCTGAAGTGTATGCTCTGAACGAAATTTAAGCTCCTCTTCAAATACAACTGTAGTCAATTCTTTCCAGTTAATGGTTTTAAGTACTTTGTTGAAAATGGGGACAAGTGTTTTTGCATAAGGTTCGCGTATTCCGAATTTCTGGTAATAATTTATGTCCAGTGGAACAATCTTGCAGTCTTTTACAAAGTTTGCATACGAAAGTTCAAACTGTCCTATAATAATAAAGTCTGTTTTACCTTTTATGAATTTATCCAGAACTTTTACCGGGTCTTCACTTATTTCAAAAACAGTTCCCTGCGGAAAATATCTTTTTATTTGATTCTGTTCCGTAAGGCTAAAGTCGGCAAGACATATAGTATCGCCTTTTTTTGGAAGCCGGTCACTTCTTGAAACAAGATAAATTGCAGAAGTGTAGATTCCTTCTGTGTATTTTATCTGGCTGGAAGGTGGAATTCTGTTTGTGTAACCCATGATTATCTGGGCTGTACCTTCCTGAATATAACGTATGCTTTCCTGATAGTTTTTTGTAGGAATATACTGGGGCTGAATCCCGATTTTTCTGCATACCGCGTCAAGAATTGACTTGTTAATACCTGCGTATGTTTTGTTCCCGGCAGAATCTGTCTTTAATATTTCAAAAGGTGGCCATGACGGGTCGCCTACAATCTTAAGTGTAGGGTTCAAATTTATAAACTGTATTTCTTCCTGAGTAAATGTTATTTTCTGTGGCTGTTCGTCTTTTGAAATTGCCGGGGACGGAAAAATTGTCTGAGCCTTAAGTGGTGCGTTGTTAATCAAAAAAATCGCCGCAATTGCTGCAATGTGAAGTAAAGTCTTTGTTGTAACGGATTTTCTTTTCATAAGTGTAGTTTAATTTTCATTATAAGTCTGAAACAGAAATAATTCAAGACTTATTTAAGCATTTTGGTGCTGTTATGGGGCTGTATTTTTATTTCTGAATCCGCAAATTCATTCCTGTACAGGCAGTACTGTCAAAGCTAAAAAAAAATCTTAAATGCCACGGCGAAATTCCGATAATGTATATGAGGTAGTTATGATAAGAGGTTGGTACATCGGGGCAAGTGGAATGAATGCCCAGCAGAACAGACTGGATGCAATTTCCAATAATATCGCAAATGTTGATACTACGGGATATAAAAAAGATATTCCTGTAAGCAAATCGTTCAGCGATCTTCTCCTGAGGCGCACTGCTGCAGACGGAGTGTACGAAACTCCGTTCGGTTCGGCAGATGCAGCACCGATCATAGGCGGAATAGGGCTTGGGGTAGAAACAAACGAGCTTTATACTGACTTTGAACAGGGATCATTCAAATCTACAGAGACAAAAACAGACTTTGCACTTTCTGGCGAAGGCTTTTTTACAGTACATACACCTGCAGGCGAGCGCTATACCCGCAACGGAAACTTTGTTCTTGGAAAAGAAGGCATTCTTCTTACAAAAGACGGGTACCCGCTTATGGGTGAAAACGGACCGATTCATGTAGAAAACGACAAATTCTTTCTTAATGAAGACGGCCTCATTTATTCTGCCGAAGACAACACTCTCATTGACCGGGTTAAAATTGTAAGATTTGACAACGAGCGCTACCTTAAAAAAGTCGGAAACTCCATGTGGACAGAAACCGACATTTCAGGACCTTCACATATTGCCGAAGGTGACGAGCGGCCGCGTCTTCTGCAGGGTTATACCGAAACAAGCAATGTCAATATCGTTAACGAAATGGTTCAGATGATAGAAATAAACAGAGCTTATGAAGCAAACCAGAAGAGTGTTCAGACTCAGGATACGATGATGGACACACTGTGGTCAAAGGTTGTGACTGTCAACAGGTAATTTACGGGCAGAACTGAAAACTAATTTTTAAGGCAGGGTAATTTTATGGTAAGAAGTTTATGGAATGCGGCAACCGGAATGAACGGCCAGCAGGCAAATATAGATACAATTTCGAACAATCTTTCCAATGTAAATACAACCGGATTCAAGCAGCACCGTGTTGAATTCGAAGACCTTATGTACCAGACTGTAAAGCTTGCGGGAACTCCGGCTACAGAAGATACTGTTACACCGGTGGGCCTTCAGATGGGAAGCGGTGTTAAAGTAGGCGCAACGCAGCGCATTATGGCACAGGGATCGCTTCAGGCTACAAATGTAGATACAGACGTTGCTATTGTTGGTGACGGATTCTTTCGCGTGCAGCAGTACGACGGAAGCTGGGCCTACACAAGGGACGGTTCTTTTAAGGTAGACTCAACAGGCCAGCTTGTAACTGCAAACGGTCTTCGTGTTATGCCCGAAATTATTATGCCCGAAGGATTCCAGCTTGAAACACTTGCAATAAGTGATGACGGCCGCGTAAATGTAAAGGTAAACGGTGAACTTGATCCTGTTCAGGTTGGACAGCTTGAACTTTACAGGTTTCCCAATGCCGTTGGTCTTGAAAATACAGGGGACAATCTTTATAAAGTAACAAACGCTTCGGGTGAACCAATTGCAGGACGACCCGGATTTGAAGGAATGGGAATTACAAAACACAAGTTCCTTGAAATGAGCAATGTTTCTGTTGTTAACGAAATGGTTCAGATGATTGTTGCCCAGCGCGCCTATGAGTTCAATTCAAAAGCTATTCAGACAAGCGACAATATGCTTCAGACTGCAGCAACTTTAAAGCGCTAAGGGTAGGTTAAAATATGGCTGTTAACGGACTTTCAGGACTTGGAATAACGGGAACCCTTTCCAATGGGGTAGAATCTGTAAGAAACGCACGCAGGGAAGGAGAAGAAAACAAATTTCTTTCACTTGTACGCGAAATGTCTGCAAAAAGTGATTCCAGTGACAAAACTGTGTCCGGAGTGTCTTCGTCCCAGATTCAAAGGGGACGCAGGCTTAACGGCGACTATACAAACGGCTTTTACAATGCCTTTACTTCTGAGTCAGACAAAAATGCTGCTCCAAAAGGATTCGCCGCAAATTCCGCTTCCAAAGGTTCAAAAAAAATTACCATAGACAAAACTTCGGAACTTTACGAACAGTCACTTGAACTCGAAAATTACATGGTAAAGATGATGCTTTCTTCAATGCGCAATACAATCCAGAAAAGCGATCTGCTCGGAAAAGAAAATTCCTATGCGCGTGACATGTATGAAGACATGATGTACGACAACGTTGCCGAGTCAATTACAAAAAATGCCGGTCTTGGACTTGCAGACCAGATTTACATAGAAATGGCGGGACTGCGCTGATATATCTGCATTAACTTCCATAAAATGCAAAAATGTTGTAATCTGTTTGTATTATGACTAACGAAAAAACACTTCCCGAAAATCTAAGGGGAGTTCACTTCCACTTTGTAGGAATAAAGGGAACCGGAATGGTTGCACTTGTGGAAATTCTTAATTCCCGCGGTGCAAAAATTACCGGCAGTGATGTTTCTGAACATTTTTATACCGACGACGTTCTTGATTCACTTGGAATAAAAGCACTTCCTTTTTCCCGAAGCAATATTACACCTTCTGTAAATTACGTAATTTATTCAAGCGCATATTCTGCAGAAAAAAATCCCGACCTTATTGAAGCTGCATCCCGCGGTATTCCAATGATGCTTTACAGCGAGGCCCTGGGTGCAATAAGCAGAACGGCATACAGCTGCGGTGTCTGCGGTGTTCACGGCAAAACTACAACTACAGGTCTTTGCGGTACTATTCTTGAAGATTTGGATCTTCCTTCGCAGGTTCTTGCAGGAAGTGTAATTGCTTCGTTCGGCAATTCTTGTACAATGACGTCTCCGTTGTGCAAATCTTCTGACCATCATTATTTTGTTGCCGAAACATGCGAGTATCAGCGTCATTTTATGGCTTTTTTTCCGCAGAAAATTATTCTTACTTCAGTAGAAAGCGACCATCAGGATTATTACCCGACGTACAATGACATAAGGGATGCTTTTGTAGACTACATAATGCGTCTTCCTCACGGCGGAACTTTAATTTACTGCGCAGACGACAAGGGTGCATGCGAAACTGCAGAGATTGCCCGTTCAAAAAGAAGCGACATACGTTTTATTCCGTATGGCGAAAAGGCACAGGGCGATTATTCCTTAAAAATTGGAAAGGTAAGCGCCGGAAAACATGCGTTCAGTCTTGCCTGTACAGGTGAATTAAGCATACGTGTTCCTGGAGACCACAATGTAAGAAATGCCGCTGCAGCCGTAGCACTTTGCCGTGAACTTCTTGCAGAAGACAAAAAAAATCCAGCGGACTATACAAAAAAAATTGCCGCTTCACTTGAAAAATTCCGCGGCGGTAAAAGACGCAGCGAAATTGTTGCCCGCGCTGTTTCTCCATGCGGACAGGAAATTATTGTAATAGACGACTACGGCCATCACCCGACTGCGGTTGCTTCTACACTGGCAGGCTACAGGGACTTTTACCGCGGACACAAAATAATTGTAGACTTTATGAGCCACACTTATACTAGAACGGCGGCACTTCTGGATGAGTTTGCTTCAAGCTTTTCTTCTGCAGACAGCGTAATCATAAACAAAATATATGCCAGTGCCAGAGAAGACGCGAGTGCTGCGCCGGTTACAGGAAAAATTCTTGCAGAACATACAGCAAAAAAACACCCCGACGTAACATATGCCGCCGAATTTGAAGAAGCGGCTGAGTGTGCGCTTAAAAAACTTTCTGTTCCCAGCGGCCCCAAATATCCCGACGGATACGTTTTTGTAACAATGGGTGCCGGTGACAAC
>ERZ1031954.769-NODE-769-length-13330-cov-17.432919_pt1 | contig 13330 bp, 7 predicted proteins | sample MGYA00516701_ERZ1031954 | MGnify/ENA primary metagenome ERZ1031954 (study PRJEB33719, sample SAMN04261284) | wastewater metagenome | biome: rural village; feature: human; material: feces | host: Homo sapiens | place: El Salvador | collected 2013-01-07 ...
AGGGCGATGACCATCTGATTTCGGGTGGCATCTACTGCCTGGGCGACAAGGCGCTCGATGTGCTCGACCATTGCATGGAGCAAGGTATGAGCCGTATGCGCAACTTCCAGCGCCAGCTGGTGGTAGAGGGATTGAAGCTGGAGGCTTATCCTATCAACAAGATTCTCGATGTAGATCACAAGGAGGATATTGCGAAGGCCGAGGCTTTCATCCATCCGCTGGAGGGTAAGACCCTGGTGGGCGTGTGCCGTGGCAACGAGTTCTCACCTAACTGTGTGGATAACGATGCTGCCATCATGAATGCCGTAAAACAGCAGCTGGAGGCACTCGGTGCGAAGGTGATGCTGATGTGCGAGAAGGAATTCTGCCGCAAGGCAACTGTGTTGGAGAGAGCCTACGGATGGCCTCGCTGCCGTGTGACAGTGGGCGTGGATGGCTTCTTTTCGATGGCACGCAGCAAGCAGGCACTCGATATTCTCGGCAGAATAGAGGAGGAAGGCGTATTGGTGGTGAACTCCAGTCTGGGTGTAAACCGCTGCATCCGCCGCATCATGACCGAGCGTTTCATCGCCGGAGGCATCGCTACTCCCGAGAGCCGCATCATCGGCAGAAACGGAGAGATGGTGAAGGATATCCACTATCCTTGCTGGCTGAAGCGTGGTGACGGCTGTGCGCAGCAGAAGGAGGATACCTGCTATGTGCAGAACGAGCAGGAGGCTGAGGCGCTGCTGAAGGAATTCTGGCTGCGCGGCATCACATCGGTGGTGGTGAATGAGCATCTGAAGGGCGACCTCATCAAGTTCTACGGCGTATCGGGTACCGATTTCTTCTATTGGTTCTATCCATCGAAATGCGGCCATCGTTCCAAGTTCGGACTGGAGGTGATTAATGGCGAGGCTCAGGGCATCGCCTTCGATGCTGAGGCTCTGAAGGCTGAGGCTGACAAGGCTGCCGACATGCTGAATGTGCCGGTATATGGCGGCGACTGTGTGGTCAGCGAGGATGGCAGCATCCGCATTATCGACTTCAACGACTGGCCTAGCTTTGCGCCATGCCGTGATGAGGCTGCGTTCTATATAGCAACAAAAATGATACAAGAATAAAAATAAAAAAGATGAATCAGGAATTTAAGGCTTCTCTGAAATCAGCGGATACCGAGGAGCACATTGATATTTACTTCTATCGCCCTATTGGCTACCAGTGGGCGCGATTCTTCCGCATGCTTCACGTCACCCCAAACGTGGTGACCATTCTTTCCATCTTCCTCGGCGTAGGAGCGGGCATCTGCTTCTATTTCGATGATTTGGCAATCAACATCTTGGGCATCTTCTTGCTCATCTGGGCAAACGTATATGATAGCTGCGACGGTCAGCTGGCACGACTCACCAATCAGAAGAGTGCCCTGGGCAGAATCCTGGATGGTGCTGCGGGCGACTTCTGGTTTGTCAGCATCTACTTCGCCATCTCCTTCCGACTGATGCCGGAGTGGGGCTGGAAAATCTGGGCACTCTGCATCGTTGCCGGTTTCGGATGCCATGCCATTCAGAGCCGTCTTGCCGACTACTACCGTCAGATTCACCTCTTCTTCCTGAAAGGCAAGGAGGGAAGCGAACAGGACGATGCCAGCAAGCAGGTAGAGCTGTGGAAGCAGATGAAATGGAAGAAGGAGCCAGTGCAGAAACTCTTCCAGTTCTTCTACAAGAACTATACCTTGGGACAGGAGCGGGATACTCCTATCTTCCAGATATTCAAGAGAAATCTGCGCGAAAGATATCCGCAGCAGTTGCCTGAGCAGTTGCGTGCCGACTTCCGTGCGGGCAGTCTTCCACTGATGAAATATGCCAATATCCTCACCTTCAACTGGCGCAGCATCACGCTGTTCATCTCTATCCTGATAGGTCTCCCATGGCTTTATCCGGCTATCGAGATTACCGTGTTCAGCCTGATTTTCTTCTATATGAGAGGAACCCACGAGCGTCTTTGTCTGAAGCTCAACCAGAAGGTCCTGAAGGGAGAGTACGAGGCATAAACGAATAACAAATACTTTTATGAATAACAAGTTCAGAAATATATTCATGGCGTTCGGTATCATCGCCATCATCATCATGCTCTGCACGATGGATATGGACTATACCGATATCTGGCGCTATCTGAAGCAGGCGGGCATCTATTTCCCGCTGATTCTCGGTCTGTGGCTCGTGGTTTACTGGGTGAACACCATTTCCTGGTGGCTCATCATCAACGACGAGGGTAGGGTGAAGGGACTCTCGTTCTGGCGCGTATATAAGCTCACCGTGAGCGGATTTGCCCTGAACTACACTACTCCCTGCGGACTGATGGGCGGCGAACCTTACCGCATCATGGAACTGAAGCCTTTCACGGGTGTGAGCAAGGCTACATCATCGGTCATTCTCTATGTGATGATGCACATCTTCTCCCATTTCTGGTTCTGGTTCCTCTCGGTATTTCTCTATATTGCCCTGTATCCGATAGGTGTCCCTATGGGTATCATGCTGGGCTTCATCGCAGCCTTCTGCCTGCTCGGCATCTACTTCTTCGCCCGCGGTTACAAGACGGGAATGGCGCAGAAGGGCATCCGTCTGCTCACCCATATTCCTTTCGTGAAGAACTGGGCTAAGCGGTTTGCGCAGGAGAAGCAGGAGACCCTGGAGCAGATAGATTCGCAGATAGCCCTGCTGCATGGTCAGCACAAGAGCACCTTCTACAGTTCCCTCTTCTTCGAGGTGATGGCGCGAGTGCTCCAGAGCCTGGAGATTTATCTTATCCTGAAGGCTTTTGCGGCGGATATCAGCATCGTCGACAGCATTCTGATTCTTGCCTTCTCATCGCTTTTCAGCAATCTCATCTTCTTCTCTCCTATGCAGTTGGGAGCCCGAGAGGGTGGTCTTGCCTTGGCGGTGGATGGCCTGCATCTTACGGGTGCTCTGGGTGTATATACCGGTCTCATCACCCGAATCCGTGAGCTGGTATGGATAGCCATCGGCATTCTGCTCATCAAGGTGGGAAACAAGGACCTGAAGAAGATTCAGGAAGAATACGAGGCTGATCAGAAGAGTCAGCAGCAAACAATTAATAAAGGAAAATAATGAAAGTACTGGATATAAAAGGAATCATCTTTGATTATGGTGGCACGCTTGATACCAGGGGCGACCACTGGTCGGAAGTGCTGTGGCAGGGTTACGAGCATTTTGGCATCGGTGTGGCTGATGACGAGGAAGTAGAGCCAGGAGTAAGTATCCACAAGCAGGCGTTTCGCGATGCCTACGTGTATGGCGAGCGAGCACTGGCTGTGAATCCCATCGTGACTCCCGATTTCCATTTCGAGGATATTCTCAGAGAAAAACTGATCCTGGAATTGAATTTCCTGGCAGGAAAGGAATTGCTGGAGACAGGAAAGGATGATTCTGAGAAACAGGCGAAGCTTGGGAATCCCGGAAAAGATTCTGATGCTTCATCAGAAAGCCTTTTCCTCTCCCTTTCTGATTCAGAAATCCAGCAGATAGCTCTGGATATGGCTCGCTATATCAATGCCCAGACCCTTGCTCTTCTGAATGAAAACAAGCAGGTGTTGGAGCATCTGAAACAGAATGGTTATCCGATGGTGCTGGTTTCCAATTTCTACGGCAACATCAATCAGGTATTGAAGGATGCTGGAATTGATGGCTATTTCGAGGACGTGATAGAATCGGCAGTAGTGGGTGTGCGCAAGCCGAACCCAGCCATCTTCGCCCTCGGAGTCTGCGCCCTCGATCTTCCTGCCTCCCAGGTGCTCGTAGTGGGCGATAGCTATGGCAAGGATATCGTTCCTGCCCACAAGCTGGGTTGTCACACCCTATGGATCAAGGGATTGCAGTGGGAAGAGAAGAAGGTGGATGAATCCATCCCCGATGGCATCATCAAGAAACTCTCTGAGATGGAGGAATTTCTGAAAATCTCATAAAAAACTGAAATATATAATAGGTTTTTGCAGCTATTTACGAATAATGTTATAACTTTGCAGCCTGAAAGTAGAGAATGATTAATAATGGGCGCAAGGCCCCTATATATATAATAAGGTAATGAAAGGTATAAGAAAATTGTATTTGGTGCTCGTCCTCCTGGTGGTTTCTACAATCCAGATGATGGCGCAGCAGAAGATAACAGGTCGTGTCATCGACGATGACGGCTTTGCCGTATCGTATGCAAGCGTGCAGTACAAGGGACACAAGATTGCCGTTTCCAGTGATGGAGAAGGTAAGTTTACCATCGAAAAGAAGCCGGGACTGATGCTTACCGTCAGCGCTCTGAGCTACAAGACCACAACGGTCAAGGTAGATGAGAAAACCAGCTTCCTCGAAATCAAGCTCAAGGATGATTCCCACAAGCTGGGAGAAGTCGTGGTGAAATCGAAGAAGGGAAGATACAAGCGCAAGGATAACCCTGCCGTGGAACTCATGCGACGTGTCATCGCTGCCAAGAAGAAGAGCGACCTCAGCAACTATGATTATTATCAGTATGATAAATATCAGAAGATCACCCTCGCACTCAATGATATCACCAAGGAACAGATGGAGGGCAAGTTCTTCAGCAAGCGACAGTATCTCCTCGACCAAGTGGAGCTTTCGCCTTACAACGGCAAGCTCACTCTGCCGGTAAGTATCGATGAGACCGTTTCGCAGCACGTTTACCGCAAGGACCCGAAGAGCGAAAAGGATATCATCAAGGGTCAGCAGAGCAATGGTATCGGACAGGTGATCCAGACCGGAGAAATCCTGAATACAGCCATCAAGGATGTCTTCACCGATGTGGATATCTACGATGACTACGTGCGACTGCTCCAGTATCCGTTCCCGTCTCCGCTGGGCAGAACAGCCATCAGCTTCTATCATTATTATATAGAAGATACGGTGTATGTGAACCGTGACCTCTGCTATCATCTGCAGTTTATCCCAGCCAACAGTCAGGACTTCGGATTCCGAGGCGAGCTCTATGTGCTTGCCGACAGTACCCTGCACGTCAAGAAATGTAATCTCTACATGCCTCACAACTCAGCCGTCAACTGGGTGAAGGACATGAAGATTGAGCAGGAATATACCAAGCTCGACAATGGCGAGTGGGTGCTCACCAAGGATGATATGATAGCAGAGATGCACATGAACAAGCTGCTGCAGGACCTGCTGGTGGTGCGAAACACCCGAATCACCGATTACGCCTTCGATCCTCTGCCGAAGATGCTCTTCAAGGGCAAGGCGAAGGTAAGGCATGATATGGATGCGATGAACCGTGATGAGGCTTACTGGAACAAGTACCGACAGGTGGATCTTACCAAGAGTGAGTCTTCGATGGACAGTTTCATCCACCGCATGGAGAATTCCAAGGGATTCAAGTATATCATCTTCGGCGTCAAGGCGCTCATGGAGAACTATGTAGAGATAGGAAGCGGAGGAAAGGATGGCAGAAAGAGCCTCTTCGACCTCGGACCTATCAACACCTTCCTCTCCAACAACTACGTGGATGGCGTGCGCCTGCGTCTGGCAGCCCGCACCATGGCGGCACTCAATCCTCACTTCTTCTGGGATGGATATGGCGCCTACGGTACGAAGAGCCACAACTGGTACTATGGTCATCTCTTCACCTATTCGCTCAACAAGAAAAAGAACAGTCCGTTCGAATTCCCAATGCGCAAGTTCGTCTTCGAGATTGGTCACGATATCACCTCTCCATCCGATGACAACCTGCTGCACAACAAGGATAACTTCTTCATGACCATCCGTGCCGCTACGCAGGACCAGATGTATCTCTATCAGCGACAGAAGTTCAGCTTCGTCTATGAGACCGACTGGGGACTCCGCTTCGATGCGGGAATGAGATGGCAGAGCAACCGCACCGTGGGCAATCTGCATTATTTCAAGGTGAACACGGGCGAGGAAGTAAAGAAAATACGCACCACCGAGGCATCTGTGGGCATCGACTACAACCCGGGTGTTACCTATGTCAACACCAAGCAGCAGCGATTGCCTATCAATCTCGACAGTCCTGAGCTCACCCTCCGCCATTCCATGGGTCTGGACGGATTCATGGGCGGTCAGTATCAAAGCAACCTCACCACGCTGGGCATCTACAAGCGCCAGTGGCTGGGCAGCTTTGGATATGTGGATTTCAACATCGTGGGCAAGATGCAGTGGAACAAGGTTCCATTCACCATGCTCGTCCAGCCACCAGTCAACCTCTCCATCTTCGAGCAGGAGGCAACCATCAGTATGATGAAAGACTGGGAGTTCCTGAGCGACCGCCAGCTCTTCTGGTCGGTAGCCTGGGATATGAACGGCAAGCTTCTCAACCGCATTCCGCTCATCAAGAAGCTGAAGTGGCGCGAGTATGTAGCCGTGAAGGGTGTATGGGGACAGCTCACCGACAAGAACAATCCGGTGAAGAATACATCGGATGACGTGATCTTCAAGTTCCCTAACAACTCCTATACCTTTGGCAACACGCCATATTGGGAGGTGGTAGCCGGTGTGCACAACATCTTCAAGTTCTTCGGAATCGATTATGTGCGCCGTATCAACTACCTGGATCATGCCAATGTAGATAAGTGGGGCATCCGAATGGGATTCCTCATGTCATTCTAGGAAAGATAAAACAGGGAGAACATAGCCTTTTGCTATGTTCTCCCTTTATAAAAGTTTGGTCATAAAAGAGTATATAACAACATAAAAGAAGGAGATTTGCTTATGAAGATTCTATTGGCAGATAAGCAGGATATCACGCGTGCCGGACTGACATACGTGATAGAGAAAATGGAAGGATTGGAAACCAAGTATGTGGAAGACAAGACAGAGCTGATGCTTGCCTTGCGGGAAAACGAAGATACGGTGGTGATAGTCGATTACACGCTTTTCGATATCAATGATTCCGCCGAACTGCTCATTCTCAACCAGCGCTTTCCCTATACCCGATGGCTGCTGTTCAGCGAAGACCTGAGTGCCGATTTCGTGCGTGTGCTCATCGCCAGCAGCAGTATGTTCAGCGTGCTCCTGAAGGAGAGTTCGCTGATGGAAATCAAGGAGGCGATACGCTTCTGCGTGGACAGCAAGCGTTTTGTCTGCCAGCGAATGATGGAGGTGCTCCTTACTCCGCCGCAGGAAGCAGAAGAAAAGGTGAATCTCACCAAAACCGAAACCGAGATTCTCAAGGATATCGCCCTGGGTATGACTACCAAGGAAATCGCCGAGAAGCGTTTTTCCAGTTTCCATACCGTGAATACCCACCGGAAGAATATCTTCAGAAAGCTCGGTGTGAACAACGTGCACGAAGCAACAAAGTATGCACTTCGCGCCGGACTGGTAGATTCTGCTGAATATTACATCTAGAAGAAATAAACTGTTATAACAATTTTATAAACTCTAAAAACAAACTGAATGAAACCAACAAAGACATTATTTGTTACAGCTGCATTGATTCTGGGCACTATGGGTGTCCAGGCTGCTGGCTTCGTACAGAAAGGTAATTACCTTACCGTACAGTTGAAACAGCATCAGAACTATGGTCCGTCGCAAATCCGCCTCCAGGTGGTCAGCGACCGCATCATCCGTGTACAGGCTACTGCCGAGCAGAGCTTCCGCAGCAAGCAGAGTCTCATCATCGTGCCTCAGAACTCCAAGGCGAAATATAAGGTAGAGGAGCAGGGCGATGACCTCATCATCACCACCGCTGCCATGCGTGCCGTGCTGAACGAGACTACCGGACAGATTACCTTCTACGATCTCAAGGATCAGGTACTGTTGAAAGAGGTGGCACAGGGAGGAAAGACCTTCAAGCCTTTCACCGTACCCGACCGTGAAATCGGTGTGGATATCGCCAAGGTACCCGAAGCACAGAAGCACGGATGGTCGTGGCGTGCCCTCTTCGATTCGCCAGACAATGAAGCTTTCTATGGTCTCGGTCAGCACCAGAGCGAGGAACTCAATATGAAGGGCAAGAACGAGGACCTCTTCCAGTATAACACCAAGGTGAGCGTGCCTTTCGTCATCTCCAACAAGAACTACGGTATCCTCTGGGATTCCTATTCCTACAGTCGATGGGGTAATCCGGAAGATTATCTCCAGCTGAACCGTGCCTTCAAGCTTTATGATAAGGATGGAAAGGAAGGTCAGCTCACCGGTACCTACGTGGCGAAGGACGGCAAGAAGATAGTACGTGGAGAGGACAGCATCTATTTCGAATATGCGATGCCGGAGACTTCTGAAATCTGCAACAAGACTGATAAGGGCGGCATCCAGAACCTGCCGAAGGGCTTTGCGCTGAATGGCTCCAAGGTGGTTTACGAGGGTTATGTGGAGGCGCCAACCAGCAGCTTCTATCAGTTTATCCTCTACTATGCCGGCTATATGAAGATCTATATCGACGGCAAGCTGGTGGTGCCTGAGCGCTGGCGTACCGCCTGGAATCCGAATTCCTATAAGTTTGAGACAGCCATTCAGAAGGGCAAGAAGACCCCAATCCGCATCGAATGGCAGCCGGATGGCGATGTTTCCTACTGCGGTCTCCGTGTGGCTGCCCCACGTTCTGAGGCTGAGAAGAACCAGCTGAGCATCTGGAGCGAGATGTCGCCGGATATGGATTACTACTTCATCGCCGGAAAGAATATGGACGAGGTAATCTCAGGCTATCGCACCCTTACCGGCAAGGCACCGGTATATCCTAAGTGGGTGCTCGGCTTCTGGCAGAGCCGCGAGCGCTATCAGAGCAGCAAGGATATCGAGGAGAACATGAAGAAGTTCCGTGATCTGAAGATTCCGGTGGATAACATCGTTCAGGACTGGAACTACTGGAAGCTGGATTCATGGGGAAGCCACGAGTTTGAGGCGGCACGCTATCCGAACCCTCAGGCGATGCTCGACAGTGTGCACGCCCTGCATGGAAGATTCATGATTTCGGTTTGGCCGAAGTTCTATGATACCGTGAAGAATTACAAGGAACTGGATGCCAAGGGCTGGATGTATCACCAGGCTATTAAGGATGATATCCACGACTGGCTCGGTTTCCGCGGCTCCTTCTATGATGCCTATGATGCCGGAGCCAGAAAGATGTTCTGGCGACAGATGGATGAGAATCTCTATACCAAGTATAAGTTCGGTATCGATGCCTGGTGGATGGATGCTTCTGAGCCGAATGTGCGTGACTGCACGCCGATGTGGTACCGCAAGGCGCTCTCCGGTCCTACCGCCCTGGGTACGGCTACCGAGTATTTCAATGCCTACAGCATCGTGAATGCCGACGCCATCTACAATGGTCAGCGTAGCGTGAACCCTAACCAGCGCGTCTTCCTCCTCACCCGTTCGGGCTTTGCAGGCGAACAGCGTTACAGCACGGCTACCTGGTCGGGCGACATCGCAACCCGCTGGGAAGATATGCGTGCGCAGATGACTGCCGGACTGAACTATTCCATGGCAGGTCTTCCTTTCTGGGGAATGGACCAGGGTGGTTTCTGTGTAGAAAACCGCTATGTGGCAGCCCAGCAGGAGTTTGACAAGACCGGTAAGGAGAATGCCGATTTGAAGGAGTGGCGTGAGTTGCAGGCTCGCTGGAACCAGTTTGGCTGTTTCGTTCCGCTCTATCGTGCCCACGGTCAGTGGCCATTGCGTGAGGTGTGGAACATCGCTCCAGCCGATCATCCGGCTTATAAGACCATCGTAGCTTACGACAAGCTCCGCTATCGCCTGATGCCTTACCTCTACAGTATGGCGGGTATGGTGCATCTCAAGGATTACACCATGATGCGCGGACTGGTGATGGATTTCAATGGCGATGATAAGGTGTTGGACATCAAGGACCAGTGGATGTTCGGTTCTGCCCTGATGGCTTGTCCGGTAGGCGAGTATCAGAAGTATTCACGCGAAGTCTATCTGCCTAAGCAGAAGGGCTGGTACGATTTCTATACCGGAGCATATCATACGGGCGGTCAGACCATCGTGGCTGATGCGCCATACGATAAGATTCCAGTCTTCATCCCAGAGGGCGCCATCCTTCCGATAGGTCCTGAGATGCAGTGGAGTGATGAGAAGAAGCCGGAGTTGATCGACCTCTATGTCTATGCCGGCAAGGATGGCTCTTATACCTTGTACGAGGATGAGGGCACGAACTATAACTACGAGAAGGGCAAGTATGCAGTGATAGATTTCAAGTATAATGATGCCTTGAAGCAGGTTACCATCGGTGCCCGCAAGGGTAGTTTCGACGGCATGCTCCAGAAGCGCCGCTTCAACATCATCCTGGTAGATCAGAAGAAGCAGCAGGGCGTGAATCTCGCCAAGTCTCCTAAGGGCAAGGTAGTGAAGTATGCAGGTCAGGCAATGACTGTAAAATTGAAATAATATGAAGAAGATATTTGCTTTAGCAATTCTACTATTGGGCGCTCAGTCTTTGAGCGCCCGCGATCGCCAGTCTTTTGATAAAGACTGGCTTTTCGTTTTGGCTGATAGTTCCGGTATGCAGAAATCGGAGTATTCCGACGGGCATTGGCGTCGCCTGAATCTCCCTCACGATTGGGCGATAGAGGGCGATTTCTCTCCATCGAATCCTTCGGGAGCCAGTGGTGGTGCGCTGCCGGGCGGCATCGGATGGTATCGCAAGCACTTCTCCCTTTCGCCAGACGAGAAGTACGACCGCTTCACCATCACCTTCGATGGCGTGTATATGAACTCCACCGTCTATATCAACGGTCACCAGCTCGGCACCCGTCCCTACGGCTACAGCACCTTCGAGTACGATCTTACACCTTATATATATAAGAAGGGTGATAACGTCATTGCCGTGAAGGTGGATAACAGCGACCAGCCCAATAGCCGCTGGTATTCGGGCTGCGGCATCTACCGCCACGTCTGGCTTACCAAGACCCTGAAGAAGGCATACATCCCGCAGTGGGGTCAGTATGTGGCTACCACGCCGAAGGGTGATGTCAAGGTGAAGGTGGATTTCCATGCCGAAGGCAGCAGGATGAAGCTCTCCATCCGCAATACCATCTACGATGCGGCTGGCAAGGTGGTGGCAAGGAGCCAGGGCACCCAGAGCCAGCAGCTCAAGGTAAGGAAACCTCATCTCTGGTCTATCGGCGAGGGCTATCTCTATACCGTGAAGAGCGAACTGGTGGTGAATGGCAAGGTGGTGGATACCGCCACTACGCAGACCGCATTCCGTGATGTGAGGTTTGATGCCCGGAAGAGTTTCTTTCTCAATGGCGAGAATATGAAGATCAATGGCGTGTGCGAGCATCACGATTTCGGATGTCTCGGTGCTGCCCTCAACGAGGATGCGCTTCATCGCAAGCTCACCATCCTCAGGGATATGGGTGTGAATGCCATCCGAAGCAGTCATAATCCTCCGGCTCCCGAACTCCTGAATATGTGTGATTCCATGGGAATCATGGTGATGGACGAGAGCTTTGACATGTGGCGCCGCAAGAAGTCAAATGGCGATTATGCCCGCTTCTTCGATGAATGGCACCAGCGTGATCTCTCTGATCTGGTGATGCGCGACAGGAATCATCCTTGCATCATCATGTGGAGCATCGGCAACGAGGTGCTCGAACAGTGGTCGGATGCCGCTGCCGATACCTTGAGTCTGGAGCAGGCGAATCTCATCCTGAACGCGGGGCATGATGCTTCTACCCTGGCACATGGCGATGAGCTGAGCGTGAATTCGCTTCTCACCCGTCATCTGGCAGATATCGTGAAGAAGTATGATCCGTGGGGCGCCCGTCCGGTTACTGCCGGATGCAACGAGCCTGATCCTAAGAATCATCTCTTCAAGAGCGGTGCCATCGATGTCATCGGATTCAATTATCATCATCAGTGGGCGAAGGATGTTCCTAGGAACTTCCCGAACAAGCCGTTCATCTTCTCCGAGAGTGTTTCGGCACTCCAGACGCGCGGTTATTACCGGATGCCGAGCGACAGTATCTATACGGCTCCGGTGGAGTGGTGGCTGCCATATACCGATCCATCCTTCAAGTGTTCGGCGTATGACAATATGCATGCCTCCTGGAGCAGTACGCACGAGGAGACCTGGGATGTGGTGAAGCACAATGATTTCGTGGGCGGACAGTTTATCTGGACTGGTTTCGACTATATCGGCGAACCGACTCCTTATGCCTATCCGGCACGCAGCAGTTATTTTGGCATCATCGACTTGGCTGGTCTTCCTAAGGACAGTTATTATATGTATCAGAGTGAGTGGACGAAGAAGCCTGTTCTCCATCTCTTCCCTCACTGGAACTGGCTTCCGGGCCAGCAGATAGATATGTGGTGCTATTACAACCAGGCTGATGAAGTAGAGCTGTTCATCAATGGCAAGAGCCAGGGCATCCGGAAGAAGAAGATGCATGGAGAAGGAAATGAAGCTGCCGTCTTTGATCGCAGTACCGAGTACCACGTGATGTGGCGGGTAACTTTCGAGCCGGGCGAAGTAAAGGTAGTAGCGAGAAAGCAGGGCAGGGAGATATCATCCCAGACCATCAAGACAGCCGGTCCTCCTCATCATCTCGTCTTGAAGAAGACCTATCAGAACACCCTTGCGTCAGGCGTTCTTGGGGATTTGCAATCCCCATCATCCCCTACAACCTTCGTAGAAGTAAATATAGTGGATAAGGATGGCAATCTCTGTCCGAATGCCGAGAATGAGATTTATTTCTCATCCACCGCCGAAATCCTTGGCACGGATAACGGCAATCAAACCTCCCTGGAGCGTTTCACCGATCCAAAGAGAAAGGCATTCTTTGGCAAGTGCATCATCGTCTTGCGAGGTCACGGCACGCTCCGTGCCGAATCCATAGATTTACAACAAGCTACCATCCAATTATAAAAACAAAAAAAGCATGCCAAAGTCATTTCGACTTTGGCATGCTCATTTAAGTTACATACAGCTCGTCACGCCCAGAGAGCAATATACAAAGTGCAGCCTTTCTTCTTTTGACGATGCAAAGATACGGCTTTTTTAGGGAACCACCAAAAAACAGGGTGTGACAAGCCCCGATTTCAGCAGTCCCGGAATACGAATCCCGTTAATAATTCTAACTCGCTCTAAGTTGGACTTTGATTGAAAATCAAGAAGTCGGGCGTTTGCCTATATTATATAGGTAACAATATGGAAACGAGCGGACTTCTGCTCGTTTCTGTATTTTGCAATATGCAAAGAACGCCTCAATTCGGGGACAAAGATACGATATTTTTCTTAATATCCCATAATTTGCAAGAAGAGAAACATAGAAATTAGGACTTTTTTACATGAAATCTCAAATTTGTAAACATAACCCCATCATAAAAAATGAATA
>ERZ1031954.775-NODE-775-length-13271-cov-6.593674_pt1 | contig 13271 bp, 7 predicted proteins | sample MGYA00516701_ERZ1031954 | MGnify/ENA primary metagenome ERZ1031954 (study PRJEB33719, sample SAMN04261284) | wastewater metagenome | biome: rural village; feature: human; material: feces | host: Homo sapiens | place: El Salvador | collected 2013-01-07 ...
AAGAACGAACTTATCGCCGACGTTGTGGCTCTGCTTCAATCTCCAGCGAAGAACGTTATCTCTGCTTTGCAGTCAGGTGGCAGCAAGCTCCACGGAATTCTCGAAACATTATCAAACAAAGAACAATAAAAAAAATAACAACATTTAAATCATACAAAAATGGCAGATTTGAAAGCTTTTGCAGAGCAACTTGTTAACCTTTCAGTTAAGGAAGTAAACGAACTCGCTCAGATCCTCAAAGAGGAATACGGTATCGAACCCGCAGCTGCAGCTGTAGCCGTAGCCGCCGCTCCCGGTGCCGGCGCAGAAGCCGCAGAAGAGAAGACCAACTTCGATGTAGTTCTCAAAGCCGCAGGTGCAGCCAAGCTGCAGGTGGTTAAGCTCGTGAAAGAACTCACCGGCCTGGGCCTAAAGGAAGCTAAGGAACTCGTTGACAACGCTCCTTCCACCGTTAAGGAAGGTCTTGCCAAGGCAGATGCCGAGGGCATGAAGAAGCAGCTCGAAGAGGCCGGCGCCGAAGTTGAACTGAAATAATACACCTGACTATCAGGTGAATAGGTTAAGAATCTCCTTTAAAGGTCGGTTCTTAACCTTTTGTGTCTAATTTATTTAGAGACTGGCCACAGAATGCCGGAAACCGTGCAAACGGGGACAGCAGTGGCAGTCCTTGCGTACCGCCTCCCGGGGGTTTAGTCCCCCGGGGGTACGCGCAGGGGCCTGTCTGAAGAATCGATAGTCGTGGGGAAAAAGCCTCGGCGATAGTAAGACAGACAGGATGTCACTGACGTAGGACCCGCAGCGCTAAGCCGGCACGATTATAAACAGAAGCTCAACTCGCCACGTCGAATCGACAAGATGATTCAAAAGACCCGGTCAGTGCCAATAGCAACTACGACAAAGCGGACCATATATAGCGCGGCAGTATTATGTCCCGAGGCTGATGCATCAGGGCATGATATGGTGTGCTTGTATGTATCCGATGACGGTAGAGAGCCGCAAAAGGTCTAAGCCTCAGTGAAGGTATAGAAACAGTCACTACACAGCGGCGAGTTACATATAATTTGAGTTCCTCCTAATTATCACCAACCATAGATGTCAGTACCAACAAACAAACCCCGTGTTAATTTTGCGTCGGTAAAGAATCCTCTTCCTTATCCCGACTTTTTGGAGGTACAGCTGAAGTCCTTCCAAGATTTTTTGCAGCTGGATACCCCTCCTGAAAAACGAAATAACGAAGGCCTGTACAAGGTGTTTTCCGAGAACTTTCCCATCGTGGACACGCGCAATAGCTTTGTGCTCGAGTTCCTGGACTACTACATAGACCCGCCGCGGTACTCCATAGACGAGTGCCTTGAGCGTGGTCTGACCTACAGTGTGCCTTTGAAAGCCAAGCTAAAACTTTACTGTACCGACCCCGACCACGAGGATTTTGACACCGTGATACAGGATGTGTATCTCGGCCCCATTCCTTATATGACCGAGAAGGGCACTTTTGTCATCAATGGTGCCGAGCGCGTTGTTGTGTCGCAGCTGCACCGTTCGCCCGGCGTGTTCTTCGGACAGAGCACTCACGCCAACGGAACCAAGCTTTATAGCGCGCGTATCATCCCGTTCCGTGGTTCGTGGATAGAGTTCGCCACTGACATCAATAATGTGATGTATGCCTATATCGACCGCAAGAAGAAGTTGCCTGTAACGACACTTTTGCGTGCCATAGGCTTTGAAAACGAAAAAGACATCATCGAAATCTTTGCTCCGGCAGAAGAGGTGAAGGTCAACAAGACCAACCTGAAGAAGGCCGTGGCCGAGCATCGTCGTCTTGCTGCCGTGGTTCTGAAGAAATGGACCGAGGACATGGTCGATCCGGACACCGGCGAGTTGACATCGCTGGAACGTACCGATCCGGTGATTGATCGTGAGACAGAGTTGACCGAGGAACACATAGACATGATTCTGGATGCAGGCGTGTCCACTATTATGTTGCAACGTGCCGATGTATCGCCCAGCGACTATGCCATCATCTTCAATACGTTGCACAAAGACCCCACTAATACGGAGGCTGAGGCTATACGCCATATCTATCGACAGTTGCGCAATGCCGAGGCCCCGGATGACGCCACCGCACGAGAGGTGATTACCAATCTCTTTTTCAGCGAAAAGCGTTATGACCTTGGTGATGTAGGCCGTTATCGCATCAATAAGAAGCTCAACTTGAGTATACCAATCGATGTCAAGGTACTGACCAAGGAAGACATCGTAGCCATAATAAAATATCTGATCGAGCTGATCAACAGCAAGACAGACGTCGATGATATCGACCACTTGAGCAACCGCCGTGTCCGCACTGTCGGCGAGCAGCTCTACAACCAATTCGGTGTAGGATTGGCGCGTATGGCTCGAACCATCCGCGAGCGCATGAATGTCCGTGACAACGAGACATTCACGCCCATCGACTTGATCAATGCCAAGACAATTTCGTCTGTCATCAATACATTCTTCGGCACCAACGCCTTGTCGCAATTCATGGATCAGACCAACCCTCTGGCCGAGATTACGCATAAGCGTCGTATGTCCGCGTTAGGCCCCGGTGGTTTGTCGCGTGAGCGTGCCGGCTTCGAGGTACGTGACGTACACTACACCCACTATGGACGTCTGTGTCCCATCGAGACTCCGGAAGGACCCAACATCGGTCTTATCAGCTCGTTGTGCGTGTATGCTAAAATCAACGACCTCGGCTTTATCGAGACTCCGTATCGCAAGGTCGAGAACGGTCATGTCAACCTGAAGAACGATGAGGTAGTCTATATGACGGCTGAAATCGAGGAGGGTAAGATTATCGCACAGGGTAATGCTCCCGTCAATGAAGATGGAACATTTAAGAACGACAGAGTCAAGGCTCGTTTGGATGCCGACTTCCCTGTGGTATCGCCCGATCAAGTCAACCTCATGGACGTGTCGCCTACACAGATAGCATCCATAGCAGCATCTCTTATTCCGTTCCTGGAACACGATGATGCCAACCGCGCACTTATGGGATCGAACATGATGCGCCAGGCAGTGCCTTTGATGCGTAGCGAGTCGCCTATCGTGGGCACCGGCATAGAGGGTCAGTTGGTTCGCGACAGCCGCACGCAGATAACGGCTGAAGGTTCCGGCGTTGTAGAATTTGTAGACGCCACCACCATCCGCATCCGCTACGAGCGCACGCCTGACGAGGAGTTTGTATCCTTTGACGATGCCGTCAAGGAATATCACCTTCCCAAGTTCCGCAAGACAAACCAAAGCACCACCATCGACTTGCGTCCCATTTGCGTCAAGGGCCAGCGCGTCGAGAAAGGCGACATACTCACCGAAGGCTATTCCAGCGAAAACGGGGAATTGGCCCTCGGTCGCAACCTCAAGGTTGCATTTATGCCCTGGAAGGGTTACAACTACGAGGATGCCATTGTGCTCAATGAGCGTGTAGTACGCGAGGATATCCTCACAAGTGTACACGTAGACGAATACTCGCTGGAAGTGCGTGAGACCAAGCGCGGTCTCGAAGAACTGACCAACGATATACCCAATGTCAGCGAGGATGCCACCAAGGATCTCGACGAACGCGGCATCATCCGAGTGGGTGCGCATGTCATACCCGGTGATATTATGATAGGCAAGATTACGCCCAAGGGCGAATCCGACCCCACTCCCGAAGAGAAGCTGCTTCGCGCTATCTTCGGCGACAAGGCCGGCGACGTCAAGGATGCCTCGCTCAAGGCTACTCCCTCGCTCAAGGGTGTCGTAATCAATACCAATCTCTTTAGCAAAGCCAGCAAAAAGCAGGCACGAGCCGCAGCGGCGCTCATGCCCAAGCTTGACGAAGAATACAACGCAAAGGCCGAAGAGCTGAAGACAGTGCTTATCAATAAGCTTACATCTCTTATAGGTAATCGCACCAGCCAGGGTGTCAAGGATTTCCTTGGAGTGGATATCATTCCCAAGGGCGAGAAATTCACCGCTGCGGTACTTCGCGAAATCAACTTCGATACCGTCAACCTGAGCAAGTGGACCACTGATGCACACAAGAATGACCTAATTCGTCGCACCATCGTCAACTACCTGCGCAAGGCCAAGGAATTGGATACCCAGCTGCGCCGTCGTAAATTTGACCTCACCATAGGCGATGACCTGCCCTCCGGCATCATGCAGATAGCCAAGGTATACATTGCCAAGAAGCGCAAAATCAGCGTGGGAGACAAGATGGCCGGCCGTCACGGCAACAAGGGTATCGTGTCTCGCATCGTGCGCCAGGAGGACATGCCGTTCCTCGAAGACGGCACTCCGGTGGATATCTGCCTCAACCCCCTGGGTGTACCTTCGCGTATGAACTTAGGCCAGATTTTTGAGACTGTCTTAGGTTGGGCCGGTCGAGTGCTTGACGAGAAATTTGCGACGCCCATCTTTGACGGCGCCTCCCTCGACGACCTTAACGAATGGACCGACAAGGCAGGGCTTCCGCGTTACGGCAAGACCTACCTTTATGATGGCGGTACCGGCGAACGTTTTGACCAGCCCGCCACCGTTGGCGTCATCTACATGCTCAAACTCGGCCATATGGTCGAAGACAAGATGCATGCCCGTTCCATAGGCCCGTACTCGCTGATAACCCAGCAGCCTCTGGGTGGTAAGGCGCAGTTCGGCGGCCAGCGTTTCGGCGAGATGGAAGTTTGGGCGCTCGAAGCCTTCGGCGCCTCCCACATCTTGCAAGAAATACTGACCATCAAGTCCGATGATGTCAACGGCCGCTCCAAGGCCTACGAAGCCATCGTCAAGGGCGAGCCTATGCCCACACCCGGCATTCCCGAGTCGCTCAACGTGCTTCTGCACGAGCTTCGCGGCTTAGGCTTGAGTGTCAACCTCGAACCGTAACACGTCCTCTGACACACGTCATATAAGTTGCCGGGCCGGAAGCCCGGTCCGGCAACAAAATTCGCTCCTCAGCACAATATCCATACACCGAAAACAAGATACAACCATATATGGCTTTCAGAAAAGACAAACCCATCAAACAAGGGTTCTCGAAGATTACTATAGGCCTGGCTTCCCCCGAGGAAATTCTGGAGAAGTCCTCCGGCGAGGTGCTCAAGCCCGAAACAATTAACTACCGCACCTACAAGCCCGAACGCGACGGTCTGTTCTGCGAGCGCATCTTCGGACCTGTCAAGGACTACGAATGCCACTGCGGCAAGTACAAGCGCATCCGTTACAAGGGTATCGTTTGCGACCGCTGCGGTGTCGAAGTCACCGAGAAGAAAGTGCGCCGCGAACGCATGGGCCACATCAAGCTTGTGGTGCCCGTGGCACATATTTGGTACTTCCGCTCACTGCCCAATAAGATAGGCTACCTCCTGGGACTACCTTCCAAGAAGTTGGACCAGGTAATATATTACGAGAAGTACATCGTCATCAATCCGGGTCATGAGATAGTCGTACCCGGCGAGGATGTGCGCGATCGCAACGGAGACCCCGTATACGTACAACGCCTTGACCTGCTGACCGAAGACGAGTATTTTGCCATCATAGACAATCTGCCTGCCGGCAACCAAAATCTCGAAGACGACGATCCCAACAAGTTCGTTGCGAAGATGGGTGCCGAGGCTATCTATGACTTGCTCAAGGATATAGATCTTGATGACCTGGCTGCACAACTGCGCCACCAGGCTGATACAGACGGCAGCCAGCAGCGTAAAGCTGAGGCCTTGAAGCGCCTCCAGGTTGTCGAATCCTTCCGTCAGTCGCGTGGACGCAACAAGCCTGAATGGATGATATTACAGGCAGTGCCCGTAATTCCACCCGAATTGCGTCCTCTGGTACCTCTGGACGGAGGTCGTTTTGCCACCAGTGATCTTAACGACCTCTATCGTCGTGTAATCATCCGCAACAATCGACTGAAACGACTCATCGAAATCAAGGCTCCCGACGTAATCTTGCGCAACGAGAAACGTATGCTTCAGGAAGCTGTTGACTCGCTGCTTGACAACTCTCGTCGTTCCTCGGCCGTCAAGTCCGATGCCAACCGCCCGTTGAAGTCTCTCAGCGATGCCCTCAAAGGCAAGCAAGGTCGTTTCCGTCAAAACCTCCTCGGCAAGCGTGTCGACTACTCCGCTCGTTCGGTCATCGTGGTCGGCCCCGAGCTGAAGATGCACGAATGCGGTCTTCCCAAATACATGGCAGCCGAGTTGTACAAGCCCTTCATCATCCGCAAACTCATAGAGCGCGGCATTGTCAAGACCGTCAAGTCCGCCAAGAAGATTGTCGATCGTAAGGAGCCTGTTGTTTGGGACATCCTTGAATATGTGATGAAAGGACACCCCGTACTGCTCAACCGTGCCCCGACACTCCACCGCCTCGGCATCCAGGCATTCCAGCCCAAACTGATTGAAGGCAAGGCCATCCAGCTTCACCCGCTGGCATGTACCGCGTTCAACGCCGACTTCGACGGTGACCAGATGGCTGTGCACTTGCCCTTAGGCAATGAAGCCGTTTTGGAAGCGCAGATACTGATGCTGGGCGCGCACAATATCCTCAATCCCGCCAATGGTGCTCCTATCACCGTTCCTTCGCAGGATATGGTCCTCGGCCTGTATTACATCTCCAAGCTACGTCCCGGCGATAAGGGCGAAGGCACCATATTCTATGGACCCGAAGAAGCACGAATAGCATACAACGAAGGCAAAGTCACCCTGCATGCCCCCGTCACCATTATGGTAGACGACATTGATGCCGATGGCAACCCCATTCAGCATCTTATGGAGAATACCTCCGTGGGCCGAGTGCTTGTCAACGAGTATGTGCCCAAAGAAATAGGATATGTCAACGAGTTGATTTCCAAGAAATCGCTGCGTAACATCATCTCGCGCGTCATCAAACGTTGCGGTATTCCTCGCTCGGCTCAGTTCCTGGACGATATCAAGAACCTCGGATACTATATGGCCTTCAAGGGCGGTCTTTCCTTCAACTTGGGCGACGTTATCATCCCCGAAGAGAAGAAAGAAATTGTGGCCGAAGGTTATGCCCACGTTGAAGAAGTGATGAACAACTACTCGATGGGCTTTATTACCAACACCGAACGTTACAATCAGATTATTGATATTTGGACACACGTCAACACCCGCCTTACCGACGTCCTCATGAAGCAGATGACCGAGGCCAACCAAGGCTTCAACTCCGTATTCATGATGCTCGACTCCGGTGCTCGTGGTTCCAAGGACCAGATTCGCCAGCTGGCCGGTATGCGCGGCCTTATGGCTAAGCCGCAGAAAGCCGGTGCCGAAGGTGGCCAGATTATCGAGAACCCCATCTTGGCAAACTTCAAGGAAGGCCTCTCCGTGCTTGAGTACTTCATCTCCACGCACGGTGCCCGTAAAGGTTTGGCCGATACCGCGCTCAAGACTGCCGATGCCGGTTACCTCACTCGCCGTCTTGTCGATGTGGCACACGATGTCATCATCACCGAAGAAGACTGCGGCACACTGCGCGGACTTGTCTGCCGTGAAATCAAGAACAACGATGAAGTTGTCGCCTCGCTTGGCGAGCGCATTCTTGGTCGCGTGTCCGTACACGATATCGTGGATCCCACCACGGGCGAAATCATTGTACATGCCGGCGAAGAAATCAACGATGCCGCTGCCGATCGCATCGATGCTTCGCCCATCGAAAGCGTCGAGATACGTTCCGTCCTCACCTGCGAAAGCAAGAAGGGCGTCTGTGCCAAGTGCTATGGCCGCAACCTGTCCAACAACCGTCTTGTACAAAAGGGTGAAGCAGTCGGCGTGATTGCCGCCCAATCCATCGGCGAGCCCGGTACTCAGCTGACACTGCGTACATTCCACGTCGGCGGTGTGGCATCCAACATTGCCGCCATCTCCAACGTGACATCTCGCTATGACGGCAAGCTCGAGATAGAAGAATTGCGCACCGTTACCACTGACGAAAAAGACGCCCAAGGCCGTCCGGTCGAGGTAGTTGTAGGCCGTTTGGCCGAGATGCGCATCATGGATCCCAATACAGGTATGATGCTTACCAGTGCCAACATCCCCTACGGCTCGAAACTCTTCTTCTCCAACGGAGATGCGGTACATAAGGGCGATGTCATCTGCGAATGGGATCCCTTTAACGCCGTAATCGTCAGCGAAGTCGGTGGTACCATCAAGTACGCCAACTTGGAAGAAAATGTCACCTTCCGTGTGGATGTCGACGAACAGTCTGGCATGGAAGACCGCATCATTATCGAACCTAAGGATCGTAATAAAGTACCTGAGGCAAACATCGTTGATGCTTCCGGCGAAATCATCAAGACTTACGCATTGCCCGTGGGAGCCCACCTCATCTTCGAGGACGGCAAGGAAATTAAGCCCGGCGACATCTTTGTCAAACTGCCTCGAGCCACCGGCGGCGCCGGCGATATCACCGGCGGTCTGCCCCGTGTCACCGAGCTCTTCGAAGCCCGCAACCCGTCCAACCCCGCTATCGTCAGCGAAATCGACGGTGAAGTTCATTTGGGCAAGACTCGTCGCGGTAACCGCGAAATCTCCGTCACCAGCAAACTCGGCGAAGTCAAGAAATATCTTGTGCCTCTGTCCAAGCAGATCCTTGTACAGGATAACGACTATGTTCGTGCCGGTACGCCTCTGTCCGACGGCGCTATCACGCCTTCAGATATCCTCAATATCATGGGCCCGACGGCGGTGCAAGAATACATCGTCAACGAGGTACAGGACGTATACCGTATGCAGGGCGTGAAGATCAACGACAAGCACTTCGAAGTTATCGTGCGCCAGATGATGCGTAAGGTCAATATCCTCGATCCCGGCGATACCATCTTCCTTGAACAGCAGGTTGTGGACAAGCGCGACTTTATGGACGAGAATGATCGTATCTGGGGTAAGAAAGTTGTCATCGATGCCGGCGACAGCGAGAACGTTAAGCCCGGTATGATTATCACAGCTCGCAAGCTGCGTGACGAAAACTCCGCGCTCAAGCGTCGCGACCTGCGCACCGTTACCGTGCGTGACGCCGTGCCCGCCACCTCCGAGCAAATTCTTCAAGGTATTACCCGTGCCGCACTGCAAACCTCGAGCTTCATCTCTGCCGCCTCCTTCCAGGAGACCACCAAGGTGCTCAACGAGGCTGCTATTAACGGCAAGACCGACACTCTTGAAGGTATGAAAGAAAACGTCATCTGCGGACACCTTATCCCTGCCGGCACCGGTCTTCGCGAATACGGAACCCTGATAGTCAACTCGCTTGACGACACTCCTGAAGAGCAGGAAATAATCAAGGCTGAAATCGAAGGCACCGAGAGTGGGGAAGTAGTTCCCGTAACTTCGGACGTAGTGAAAGGCTGATACCGTGATTTGCCCCTTGCGGGCATAATCCTACCGCCATAACTTGTGAGGGCGACATCCGTCAACGGGTGCCGCCCTCATGCTTTTTACAGGGCCGGAAATGGGTTTGGGTTAAGGGCTTTAGGGACTTTAGGGGCTTTAAGGATCTTGTGATTTTGTGGTGGCTATATGGGTGATGTTCGACGGATATGGGTGTTGCTCGACGGATAGTGCGACGGATAGTGCGATGTAGACGCCATCGGCAGTATCGGGAGGTGCTTAGGGTGTTAACTTTGCAGTGACAATAGAGGCGGAATTTTGTCGCCCCGTCATTAATCACAAAAACACATAATACCATGGGAAACACAACACGAGGTGCCGCACACGACACCATGCCGGATGTCGGACAGGGAACATCCTTGTCTGAGAATGCTGAAATACAGAGTAATAATCGACAAGAGGGAGGGCGCAAAGGCGAAGCATCCGCCGTGCAGCCAATGAGGCGAATTACGCACATTATAGTACACTGCTCCGCGACACCCGAAGGGCGCGATGTCAGCGCAGCCGATATCGACCGCTACCATCGCAGCCGTGGTTTTGCCTGCATAGGCTACCATTGGGTGGTACGTCCGGACGGCCGAATAGAAAGCGGACGCAGCGAATCCCTCGTTGGCGCCCATTGCCGCGGCCTCAACCGGTGTTCCATAGGCGTATGCTATGTCGGCGGTGTCGATGCCGCCGGCCATCCCAAAGATACACGCACGCCTGCACAACGCTGGGCTTTACTGCACTTGTTGAGCGAACTGCGCCGTCGCTACCCTAAAGCTCGCATATACGGCCACCGTGACTTTGCGCCCAAGGCGTGTCCCTGTTTTGACGCCACCAAAGAATATGCCGGACTATGAGACGCCACATAATACATATAGCCATTGCTGCATTGATGCTTGCCAATGTCGCATGTAGGACCAAACGCGAAACTGCGACAGAACAGGAAGCCTATCACACCGAGAAAGTCGAACATATAGCTGCGCGTGACAGTGTACGTGATACACTTTCTATCGACCTTGAACTGCGTCTTAGAGATGTCAATCTTCGGGTCGGGACGGCAACGCTCACGGCTTCGGCGGCCAAAGTCAAGGCACGCATAGAGCGTCACCGTCGACAGCTACGACAAATCGAGAAGACCGATACCTCGTCCGTGACTCATACTGCCCTCCGGACTAAGAAAATAGTGACACAACCTCGGCGACGTCCATGGTGGCTGCTTGCGATAGCCCTCGGCGTTGCCGTTGCAGTCGTAACGTTGAGATATGTAAGGAAGGCAAAGACCGGCGCTGCAAGCAAATGATGACGTATATCTAAGGAGAGCATAATTCAATCGAAATCCAATATCAATCAACGAAACGTAATACAAAATATCGAAACACCATGAAAGACACAACACTGTTGATAATGAGCGCTGTTGCCTCGTGGCTTGCGCCTATCGCCCCGGTACTTGGCGTCTTTGCCATCCTGGTATGCGCCGATGTCGTCACGGCATATATGCTGAATCGGCGCGTGCGCGGCACACAAGCACGCTTGTCTTCGCAACGCCTCGGCAAGGCCGTACGCACCTTCGGGTATGCAGCCATGGTGGTAGTGCTTTGTCATGCCATAGACACGTGGGTGACGCCCGGAAATATTGCAGGTATTGCCGCCTCATACATGTGCTTCCAGCAGATGGTGAGCATTCTGGAGAACATATCCTCCTGTAACGATGCTCCGTGGGCTCGAATGTTGCAACGCTTTCTTGCCGACAAGACGCAACGCCACTGACGGCTGTTTCGAGCGGATGCTTTTTCGGGACAAACGCAAGAAATTAGTTGTTCCAAATCTTGCTTATTCGGCAAAAAGTGCGTACCTTTGCAGCCACCAACGGGAAGGAAGGTATGACCATAGGGCAAGCCTGATTTCCAAGTATGCACGCTCGGGGTGTAGCACAGTTGGCAGCGCGCCACGTTCGGGACGTGGAGGTCGGAAGTTCGAGTCTTCTCACCCCGACAATAGTTGCTTGCAAGTCATTGCAGGCAACTATTTTTTTATGTCGGCACATAGTGTGTTTAGACGAATACAGAGAGCGGACGCCTAAGATTAGCGGCGAAACCCGGAAGGCTTCGCCGCTGTGTATATACGGATAATATGTTATAAAGGGCAAATTAAGATGTCTAAACTCAGGCTGTTTTAAGTAGCCGTAGGGCGGACTAATTGACGGCTAATTTGGTGGTCTTGCCGGCTACGCGTACGATGTAGATGCCGCGTGTGGGTGCGTCTATGGCCGTTTCTTCGCCTGTGTAGACGTGCTTGCCGTCGATGGAATATACGTCTACCATAGTGCCGGCATTGGCGCCTACGACAATGATTTGACCATTGGCGGCATATACCTTAGCCTCGTTGTCGGTGACGTCTTCAACGTCTTCATAGCGGTTTTTACCCACGATGTTCTTGAACCTTCCCCAATTCGTATGGTTCTTGTATGCGGACACAGAGCCGATGGGAACGTATAGAGTGGATCTGTTATAAGTGGCGGTAGTCACGAATCCGCTGTCTTCGACATCCGGGGGTGTTGTTGCCCAACATTCGATAAAGTCCCATGTTTTCTCACTGCTAAGAAGTGCCTGCCCGTTTAACGTCTTCATTGTCGAGGGAAGGGTGATGGACTTGACCTCGGGGATGTTATAGAGCGCATGTGACGAGCGGATTATGGTTGCACCTTCGGGAATGTCGATATGTGTGACGGGGTGGTTTTTGTCACCTATATAGATTTTAGAGTAGTAGCAAGTGGGAGACGAGGTGGGCCAGTAGCCGGCAACGTCGGATGTCCTAAATTCGGCTTGGACGAATGTCGCCATATCGCGGATGACTATGTCTCGTTGGCTGAAATAAGCCGTATTCCAGAATGCACCCTCGCCGAATTTTGCGACAGACTTGCCGATAGTAATGTCGGCGAGGTTGTAGCATGCACGGAATCCGTGGACATCTATTTCTTTGCAGGCATCATTGATTACGACCTTTTTAAGGCTGGAGCAGAGTTCGAAGGCACTAAGCCCGATGCTTGTGCATGTTTCGGGAACAACAAACTCCGGACCGAAGCTCGAACACTCTTTGAAGAACCGCTGGGGTATATAAGGGATGCCCGGATAGAGATTAACCGTTTTCAGCTTAATACATTGTTCGAACATTCCCGTGCTAATTCCATCGGTTTTTTCCGGAAATGTGAAACTTTCCAGCGATTCACATCTATAGAAAACGTCATAGCTGAATTTTATAGGGCTGTCTTTGTCCTCGAAGACCACTTCCTTCACCTTTGTGCAACCACGAAATGCCGAGGAGCCAATTCTCCTTACGCCTTTCTTGATTACAATTTTGACAATGTCCTTGCTCCAAGGTCCATATGGTTCGCGGAGAAAGTTTTGCATATACCCTACGAACCCTGTGGAGCTCGGAGTCCATTCGCCGGATATTGTCAACACCCCGTTGGCATCGACACTCCATGATACTGTGTTTTCGCTACCGCCACCTTCGCCGCAATATCCCGAAGCAGGAGTTACGGCGTAAGCCGGTACGGCCGATAGTATTGCAGCAAGGGCTGAGACTGCGAGTAAAGTTCTTCTCGCGTTCCAGATCCGATGTGCGGAGCTTGCCGCGATCGGATTTATATGTGGAAAGCTCCTGCTTCAAACCGGCGATCTCTGTCTTGAGCTTTGCGATCAGCCTATTTGCCGCATCCAACGCCTTTTGCAGTTTGGATTCCTTTTTCTCGGCTGCAACGTACTTCTTTGCCGCTATTGCCAGCGATTCGTATTCAGAACGCTCCAATATCACCTTGGAGGACAGCGGAACAGGCTTCGCCTCAATCTTTTCGATAGC
>ERZ1031954.777-NODE-777-length-13264-cov-10.140964_pt1 | contig 13264 bp, 12 predicted proteins | sample MGYA00516701_ERZ1031954 | MGnify/ENA primary metagenome ERZ1031954 (study PRJEB33719, sample SAMN04261284) | wastewater metagenome | biome: rural village; feature: human; material: feces | host: Homo sapiens | place: El Salvador | collected 2013-01-07 ...
GGTTTTATGTGGGTTATCATTCGGATAGGGATAGTGCCGTGGTTCAGGTATTGGACACTACCTATGAGGATGGCTTGGTTACTTATCATCTCGGAAAGGTATTGGAGGTGATAAGGGGAAAGGAAAACAAATAAAACAGTTGAAATCATATAGTTTAAGGTCACAAATTGTGACCTTAAACGCTATTTCTATATGTTCTGATATAGAGGTTGTTATATAAAGCTTTTGCCCTTACAGGGCGCATTGCTGATTACTATTATACCCAGGGCGATGCCCTGGGCTAGGAGCTTCTGCCCTTTACCTTTCCCTTCGGCCGGTGACCGTTGGTTCAGGGCGTGCTGCTTCTAAGAGTTTTTGTTTCTTCAGCCCGTTCTTGAACCACCTGCAAAGTTCTATTTTATGTTCGATCTTTCAAGTATTGTGCGCATAGCACGGTAACGAGGATCTTTTTTGATGTCTCGCTTGGGACTAATATCATATTTGCGCTCTGTTTCGTCTGCCATATCTTGGAAACGACGAGCCTCCTCACCATAGAGTGTTGGTATTGCTTTTATTGGATAAGCCATAATCCTTCTGCCTTTAATTCTTCTATAAAATCATCAAAATCTGTAGCCTTGCCTGTCCTTTCATATTCCGCCTCAATAGCTTCAATCCTAGCCACGGCTTCTTCTTCATTAGCCGGATGCCAGCCAACTGTATATCTTTTCTCTTTCATGGGCTTATGTATTTACCTGCTGCAAATATACGCTTTTTATCTTAATGATGCAAGAAAAAAGGAAAAACTTCTAATTTTAACAAAAATATAACGCATAATTTGTTGGGTATTCATATAAAAATGGTAATTATGCAACCAGCAATCGGAATGCTTACTTTTGATTTCCGCAGCACAGGTGTAGTTTCAACTGTGCTGCGGCTGTAACAAGTTCATCGGTCTCAGATGGTATTGCTTATTCTATCCAGGAATATTTCCAGATAACCGGCATAATATAGCGGAATATTATATAAAGTGAAAGACTTACCTTTCTGAGTCGTAACGGTATCCGAGGTCATCGGACCATTCCAGAGACGCAGCGCCACCTTCTCTTTCGATTCATCCATAAAGAGATGCAAGGAACGGAGTTTGGCATTGCTACCGGTCTTTACTTCTATCGGAATCAGGTGCGACTTGTATCTTATCAGAAAGTCGATTTCTGCCTGAGAGTTCTTGGCTTCACGTACCCAAAACAATCTTTTCTCGCCAAACATAAACGTTGAGCCTAACAATTCCTGACCTACAATATGCTCTGCTATGTCACCATTCCAAAGTTCATCGGTGTCTTTGCTGAAAAGCAGGTCTTCTTGTATGCCTGCAACATAATTCACCAAGCCCGTATCTATCCATAACAACTTAGGACTTTTCTTCAAGTCGGGCAAAATCGGAAATGACGCTGTTGTTTGAGGATATACCAACTCCAATAAAAGCGTTTTCTCCAATATCCGGAAAGCATTGCCTGTGTTTGCCGCCTTAAAAGAAGAACCTGTGAATTTGGAAAACTGGATTCGGTGTGCAGCAAATGTCCAGCCATAGTTCAAAATGTATCGGATGGCATCTTGCTCCTTGGGTTTGCTGGCGTATTTTTCCACATCATCCCGATAGCCTGAAAGTAGCGCATTAAACACCTCATTCAGCCTGACAATATCCTGATACTTGGCATAATTGGCTACAGCCTCCGGCAGACCTCCCACAATCATGTACTTCTTGAACCACTCCATGGCCGAAGAATGCAAAGAAGCTGGCAAGGACATGTTTTCTATACTGTCAGCCATCAGTTTCTGCCCCATGGCACGAAGAAACTCTACGAAAGTACATGGATGCAAAGCCATATATTCTACACGGCCAACAGGGAAAGAGATATGTCTGCCCATCAGACTTTCCAGCAAAGAACCCGCTGCAATCACATAGATTTCAGGATGATTCTCATAGAAGTAGCGCAAGGTTTGCACAGCCTTCGGTTCATTTTGTATCTCGTCGATAAAAATCAAGGTACGTTTTCCGAAATCCATCGGTTCATTAGCTTTGAGATAAATTCCAGCTAATAAATCTTCGAAAGAATAGTCTGCTGCAAACAGCTCAGCATATTCCTTCTCCTCCAGGTTCATATAAATATAGGTATCAAACTCCTTGGCAAACAACTTTACCAATGTTGTCTTACCCACCTGTCGAGCCCCTCGCAAAACCAGCGGTTTACGATCTTCCTTTTTCGCCCATTGGCGAAGATATTTGATGGCGATTCTTTCAAACATACGTTTATCTTTAAATATTTGTTTATGTCTTATTCAAATGATCATATTGAAAGATTGCTTTCAGAAATCAAATGCATTTAAAATATGCCGCAAAGATACAACTTATTTTCAAGAACCCAAACAAATCAAGCAAGAAATAAGCATTTCCAAACCAAAAAATCCGTCATTTTGATGTATTTCTAAACCAAAAATCTGTTATTTTGATGTATTTCCAAACCAAAAAAACGTTATTTCGGTGTGTTTCCAAACCAAAAAAACGTTATTTCGATGTATTTCCAAACCAAAAACATTGAGGTGTTTCTGAAAAAAGTCACAATACACGGCAGATAGAGCCGAGTATTGTGACTTTACTTTTTTGTTATATGTGTTTACTCGATACTTTCTTCTATCGACTTCAATACGTAGTCGAGAATCTCATCGGTATGGCAGAGGGAGATGAAGTTGCCCTCAAACTGGGATGGACTCACGTAGATGCCTCGATCTAACATGTTGCGGAAATAGCGGGCGAAACGTTCCTGGTCACTCTTCTTCGTGTCCTGGAAATTGCGGACAGGCTGGTCGTTGAAGAACATCGTGAACATCGTGCCCACGTGGTTCACCTGGATGCCCTTGCCTTCTACTATCTTCTCAAGACGGGAGAGGAAACGATTGCTGCGTTCTTCTAAAAGTTCATAAACGCCCGGTTCGCCCAACTGTTTCAAAGTTTCATAACCGGCTGCCATCGCCACAGGATTTCCACTCAAAGTACCTGCCTGGTAAACTGGACCCTCTGGGGCTAATACGCTCATGATATCCGCTCTACCTCCGAAGGCTGCTGCAGGGAATCCACCACCTACTATCTTGCCAACAGTTGTCATGTCTGGTGTGATGCCGAATCGCTTCTGTGCTCCACCGTATGAAAGACGGAAACCAGTGATGACTTCATCGAATATCAAGATGGCTCCATGCTCTTGGGTTACCTTGCGGGTTGCTTCAATAAACTCTCGGGTAGGAGGAACCACACCCATGTTGCAGGCTACTGGCTCGATGATGAGGGCTGCCACTTTGTCTCCGTTTTTAGCAAAGTATTTCTCCAAAGCCTCGGTATCATTATAAGGTAATACCACGGTATATTGAGTGAAACCTGCAGGAACTCCGGCAGACGAAGCATTGTTCAACTTAGCTACTGCAGAACCGGCACTTACCAGAAGATGGTCGGCATGACCATGATAGCATCCTTCGAACTTCACGAGAATATCTCGTCCGGTAAAACCACGAGCCACACGGATGGCTGACATCGTTGCCTCGGTTCCGCTGTTGACGAAGCGAAGTCGCTCCATAGAAGGAAATGACTCTCTTACCTTCTCTGCCAAGGTGGTTTCTGCAAGAGTCGGGATTCCGAAACTGCTTCCGTGGAAGATGGCATCGGATGCAGCCTTGCTTACCTTATCATTGTTATGACCCAAGATGAATACGCCCCATGACATACAGAAGTCGATAAACTTGTTATCATCAATATCATAGATGTAGGGACCTTTGGCATCACGCACGAAGAGTGGGGTAGTTCCTACGCTCTTCAATGCTCTCACTGGCGAGTTGACTCCACCAGGAATTATCTGTTTTGCCTCCTCAAAAGCGGCGGCAGATTTGATTCTTTCGTTCATATTTCAGTAATGTTTAGTGTTAAATGTTTTGTATTTACTGAATGGAAATTGCTCTTAATCTATTTTGATATTCCACTCTTCTGCCTTTTCGATGATTTCCTTGGCATAATAAGTGATAATGTATTGTGCGCCAGCTCGCTTGATGGCGATGAGGCTCTCGAATGCCGCGCGGCTCTCGTCCAGATAACCGAGTTTGGCTGCTGCCTTGAGCATCGAGTATTCACCGCTCACCTGATAAGCTACCATTGGGATGTTTGGGAATTTCTCTACACCTCTGGCAATCATGTCGAGATAAGGCATCGCTGGTTTTACCATCGTCCAGTCTGCCCCTTCCTCTATGTCGGCTGCAATCTCTTCAAGACCCTGATCGTGGGTGCGGAAGTCCATCTGATAACTCTTTCTGTCTCCAAAGCTTGGGGCAGAATCTGCTGCATCACGGAATGGACCATAGAAGGCTGAGGCGTATTTGGCAGAGTATGCGAGAACCTTACACTGTTTGTCGAGACCTCCTTCTTTAAGCCTCTTCTTGATGGCTTCCACCTGTCCGTCCATCATGGCTGATGGGGCTACGAAATCAGCGCCAGCCTTGGCATGAACATAAGCTTCTTCAGCAAGTAATGGGAGGGTGGAATCATTATCTACATCGTGATGATGCAGGAGTCCGCAATGTCCGTGATTGGTATATTCGCAGAGGCAGACGTCGGTGAAGACGATGATGTCCTTGCCAAACTCTGCTTTGATGGCCTTCACGGCACGGGCGATGAGCGCATCATCGGCATAGGCGGCACTGCCTCGTTCATCTTTCTGTTCATTAGGAATCACTCCGAAAAGAAGAACCTTGTTGATGCCGAGGTTCTTGATTTCTTTGATATCCTTGAGAAGAGTATCTATACTGAAGCGATAGACGCCCGGCATGGTGGAAATCTCTTCCTTTTGGTTCTCTCCCTCTACTACGAAGTAAGGGTAGATGAAGTCTGCGGCACTCAATGAGACGTCGGCATACTTGTCGCGAGTAGCCTGGTCTTTTCTAAAATCTCTAAATCTTTTCATAATCTATGTCGGTTTTATTATACTTCTTCCAGGTGTTTCTGAGTGATAGGACCACGGGTGATGAACTCTGTATTTTCTGGCAATTTACCATACAGTTCGATGAAGTTGTCGATAGTGGAAGGCGATGTGAAGACAATCCGCTTGAAGTGATTGAGATTCACAAGGCGAGGATGCTCCGGCATCACGTTTTTGTAAGCGACGAAGCTCTTTACGCAAAATCCTAATTCTTGCAATGCCAGAGGAATGTCTTCTGGTGACAATGAGGAATGAGGATAGATAATATCCTCGTATCGTGCATTGGCTTCATCGTATTTCTCTTTCTCTTTTTCGAACCATTTTATGATTCCGAAGCGATTGTCTTCCTCTACCTGTATCACATCTTTGATGCCTGCATTATGCAAAGCTTCAGTCGTGGTATCCCCAATGGAAATAAATCTATAATTTTCTTGCTCCTCGAGTAATTCAGGTATGCATTCTATTGTTGATGATATGCTATGTTGACTTGTAAAGACTACATATTTCGGCTCCTTTTCATCATCGTCATCCCAATCTAAACCTTTTCCTTTGTAATACTTATAGTTTTCTTCATCATATAATGCGTCTCGTAAATTAAAAATAGAGCTATTATAGATTTCTATCAGCGGGGTATATGTGTAGTCGGCATTTCGTTTCTTTATGTCAGGCAATGTGCCCGTGTAGAGTGTTGGCTTGATGTCTGAAGCTTGATGATGCTTCAGTCCAGCCACGTTACCGATGAGGGCGATGAGAGGAGTAGGGAGATCTTTTTTCTCTCCGTTTCTGAGTTCCCAAAGCGTAGTCTCAAAGGTCTGTTCGTCCTGACGGCTCACATTGTAGGTGAGGAGAACCGGGGTATTGAAAGCCCAACCCTCTTCGTCGATGAGTTGGGTAGCGATAGCCTGCAACTGTTTAGCACCCATGTAATACACCAAAGTTTCTGCATCAGGAGTGACTGGTTGTGGGGTATGTCCGCTTACCAATGCCACGCTGGATGAGAAATCCCGATGGGTGAGACTGATCTTTTGAGATGCGGCAAGAGCCGAGGCTGTGGTAATGCCCGGAATGACATTTACCTGAATGAGATTACTCTCTAAGAATTCGATTTCCTCGCTTCCATGAGCAAATATCATTGGGTCTCCTCCTTTCAGGCGAACTACATTCTTGCCCTTTCTGGCTGCATCAAGTAGGAGACGATTGATCTCAGACTGCTCTTTATGATGATATCCAGCTCTCTTTCCTACATATACTTTTTCTGCTTTTTTATCATTGAGATAAGTCTCGTCTATCAAGTCATCATAAAAGATGATGTCGGCGGCTTCAATGGCTTTTGCTGCCTTGATGGTCAACAGCTCTGGGTCACCAGGACCGAAACCTACCAAGGATACGGTGCCTTGCGAATTCAAGAGATTCTTAAGGGAAGAACGAAGAGTGAGAAGCGAAGAATTTTCTTGCTCAGAAGCAGAAGAACCTTCTGTATTTTGATTCTTCATTCTTTGTGCTTCACTCTTCACTTTCTTTGCTGTGATGGCAAGGAAACCTTGAAGAGGATGGGTTGGGAAAGGGAGTACTTCGGCGATTTCATCCTCCATTCCCAATCTCTTTAATGCACAAGTAGCTACGATGGCGGCATCATATTTTCCGTCTTTTACCTGTTGTACTCTATCTTCAATGCAACCGCGTATCCCTTTGATAGTCAGGTCGGGACGTAATTCGTTTAAACCTTTCTTGCGAAGTGGACTACTGGTTCCGATGATACTGCCAGCAGGGAGTTCTGCCAGTTTCTTGTGGTCTCTGCTAACGAGCGAATCGGTCGTATCGAAGGCAGGAAATAAGGCGATGACCTCCATGTCCTCAGGCAGAGGATAAGGCAAGTCTTTCGCAGAATGAATGGCGATGTCTGCATCTCCTTGGCGGATGGCATCGTCAAGTTCTCTCGTGAAAATATCAGCAGGAGCTTCACCGTTTAAGAGTGAAATCTGCTGGTTTTTGTCGCCGTAAGATTCTAAATATTTAATCTCGTAGGCGAGTTCCGGGAAGTACTTGAACACTTCCTCTACTTGCAGTCGGGAGAGTCGGCTGCCTCTTGCTATTACTCTAATCTTTTTATTCATCTTTAAAAATGTCGGTTATGTTTATGAATAAAATGAAAAGGAAGTAAAGATGTTTGAGATGATGACAACTGACTTTAAGCAATTGAATTCTTCACTCTTCGTTCTTCATTCTTCACTTCTAAAAATTTCTTTCTTCTTTCTAAAGCCTCCTGCATCTCCTGAATTTCTTCTTCGATGATGGCTTCGGCTTTCTCTACTTCGGCTCCTCTCACTTCGATGTTCTCACGTACTTTTCTTTCTACGTCTCTGATATTGTAGAGCTGAACGTTTGGGAGTTCGCTAAGGCGTGAATCGATATCACGAGGGAATGCGAGATCTATAGCGAGTAGGGATTTCTGCTCAGGAATGTCTTCCTTGCGGATGATGAGATGTGGGGCTGAGGTAGCGCTGATGAGGATATCTGTCTTTGACAGGAACTCCTGCTTCTCGTCCAATGTATATACCTTGATGCCGAGGGGATCAGCAAGGTAATGTGCCTTAATCTGGCTGCGGTTGGCGAGGAACACCATCTTAGCTCCTTTATTCTGGAGGAACTTCAGAATGTCGGCGGTCAGTTTGTTGACACCGATGATGGTGATTCGGGCATTCTTTAAATCAATATTGCCCTTCTCAATAATCTCCAAGGCTGCGAGACTGTGCGATACGGCACCATGGGAAATCTCGGTTTCGTTGCGTACCCGCTTGCCTACTTGTAATGCGCTCTGGAAAAGACGATGAAGTTCGGCTGTCAATGGGCGCTGGTCCTTGGCTGTATAATAAGCTTCTTTCACTTGTCCCTGAACAGCTCTTTCTCCAATGATGGCAGATTCCAATCCTGCTACCACACGGAAGAGATGGCGCGCTACCGCATCCGGGACTTCGCCTTCACCATAGTATATTTCGCTGCGGTTGCACGTTTTCAGGAAGATATAAGGAATGGGGGAATGATTGTTGATATGACTTCCCTGTATTTCCAAGAGAGATTCTTGTAGAAAATCATCGAAGACTTTCTCCTGCTCCTTGATGTCGGTTCCTTCAGTGAACTGGCTTTGGTCAATCGATTTGTAATGTACCATTTTCTATCAATTCTTTTATTCTGTTTCTTACTCGGATGCTTCTTTTTACATCCCTGGAATCACTTCCAACGGCAATGGTGAGGTTGTCATCGCGATAGATGGCTGGAGATATGAAATCACATTGAGCCGGGTCATCGCAAACGCTGGTCAGAATATGCCGTTCTGCTGCAAGTTCTTTGATATGGTGGTTCAACTCATGATCTCCTGTACATACAAAGAGGAGTTGTACTCCATCCAAATCTTCAGCTTCGAAAGTTTTCTCTTTGACATGGAAGGGTAGTGCCTTCAGCTCATCTGTTATCTCTGGTGCAACAACCGTTGCGTGAGTGGTGAAGCGGGCGAGAATCTGAGCCTTGTGGGTCGCTACCTTCCCTCCGCCAACGATGAGTATGTTGGCGGAGACGATTTTAATCGTTATTGGAAGATAGTCCATTTAGACATAGATTGAATTTTATTTCTTTTTGATGAGAACCTTCCAGTAGTTTTCTACTTTCTCGGTAGAGAGGATGGTATGGCCCTCGTTCTTCACGCTTCCCGGTACGTTCTCGATAGGAGCACCATCGTCGAGGAGAATCTCCAGAATCTGTCCGCTCTGCATTGGGGTGAGAGCAATCTTCGTCTTCACGAAGTTCATCGGACACATCACGCCACGGAAATCCTTCTTTACATCAGGGGAGATGGCTGCTAGTTCTCCCGCAGATGATTTTTGTTCATTCTCGCTTGTGTCTTTTTGTCCCACAGATTTCACAGATGACACTGATTTTTCTTCATTCTCGCTTCTGTTCTTTTGTCCCGCAGATTTTCCCTTTGAATCTGTGTTATCTGTGAAATCTGTGGGACTTTGAACTGCAGGGAGCTTGAACTGAAGCGAATCATCCATGTTCTGATAGAGATCATTAAGCAAATCGGCTAGTTCATCAATCAATGGCTTCTCTGCTATCAATGATTTGTTGTTTCTTGCCTTATCGGTCAATACCTTGAACTTCTGAGGGATGATACCGACTGCGATGAATTCCTTCTCGAAACCTTGATATACATCTTCATCGGTACGAGGGTCGAGACCACGGGTAACGAGCAGCATTCGGTTCTCCGAGAACACGATGTTGTGGAGAAGTTTCTCTATCTTCTTTGCGTCCTCTTCGTTTACAATATCCGTGAGATTCGTGAAATCTGAGTACGACTTATCATCGCCCAATATCTTGTCTATCTCTCCGAGTTTCTCTCTGATGGTATCCTGGTCAATCTCGATGATATCAAACAGACCGGCTGAGCATTCTGCTTTACCATATTTGATGAGTGAGAACTTTTCGTCGTCGCCGAAATCATAAAAGGTATCCGGTTCTTCTGTAAACGGTGCAATCTCCTTGTACTTGGCTATCAATTCCTTGATAAAACCTGCACCACGCTTTGCTACATAATCGTAGTAGTCAGCATAGTTGGCTTGCTCCTGGATGACATCTCTCAGATAATCTTCTACAAAGGCAGGAATCTTCTTGGCTGCGATATAACCCTGTTGGAGGTCGATTTCATGTTTGCCCTTGACTGGTAACCAGACTGTATAGGCAGGGTATGGATCATCTCCTACACGTCCCACACGTCCACTGAATCCCAAGTCACCCCATGTCGCCAATGCACAGATATTGGTACATCCGTTCATTCGGAGTTCGAAGTCAGGGATGGTATCCAGATTCAAGTCACTGCTGAGGAGTTGCTTGGCAATTGCATCAATCGCACCCTTTGGTAAGCAGATGCCGAGTCGGCAAGTGTCTGCACCAGTACAGCATGTGAGATTGGTGACAACTACCGGATAATCTACCTGATATACGCCTAATTTCTTGAAGAAAGCATAGATATTTGGAAGATATTCTTCTGGGATATTTCTCACTTGGATTTGTTCCTTCTTGGTGAAGCGGATCACATCGTTGCCATAATTTCCAAGATATTCAGCCACTTCTGCAAAGAAATCGGTGGAATTATTACCGTGTCGAAGCGGAATGTAAGCATACCACAGATTCTCTTTCAGACCTTCCGCATTGGTTTGCTTGTGGGCGTAGCGACGTTTCCAGGTTTCGAAAGCCTCACGGTCAAAGTAAGTACTTGCATTATTACCTTCTTTCTCTCCTAATGGTGAAAAGGATGGTTTGTGATGTTCCAGAGGAAGTGCCGGCGCTACAAAATCGATGGACGGATCTTTCTTGAGTGCCTCAAACTCTTCCAAATACAAGCGTTTGGCTTCTTCTGTGCCGTATTTGTAGAATACGTATCTCATACGGGCCTTGTGGCGGTTGCGCCGGTTGCCATATTTGTGGAACCAGTTTTTCAGTGCTTTAGCAGCACGGTAAAGGTCCTTTTCAGGAAGGAAGTCAAATACTTCCCAACCAGTATGGGCATTGCTTGCAGCGCTACCAGCTATCAGTACTCTGAATCCTCTCTTGCCATCCTTGATTCGTGCTTGTAATCCCAAGTCTGCAATATAAGAGTAGTTGGCGGTATCTACACTGGTGTCTATAGCCACTTTATATTTTCGAGGCATCGTAAACGAATCCTTTTCTGCAATGAGGCGGGATGTTAATTCCTCTACATAAGGATATACATCGAATTCCTCTTCGGCAGTCAGGCCGCTTCGGTCGTCCACCATCATATTGCGAACCGTATTTCCTCCGCCACCAGCGCTGGATATACCTATTTTCTCCAATTTTCTCAGCGCAGGAACTGCATCCTCTATATCAACATTGTGTATTTGGATTTCCTGTCGAGTGGTTACGTGGAGATGAGAGGTGGATAGCTGATGTCCCACGAAAGCTATCTTGGCGAGTTGTTCTGGAGTGACCAATCCACCTGCACAACGAAGTCGTAACATATAATGTTGGTTCTTGCGCTGTTCGTAGATTCCCATAGGAACACGGTTGGATTTCAATTGTCCTGCCTGTATCTCGCCAGCCTTAAACTGATCGATGAGCGACTGGGTATAATCCAGATCTCCCTTTAATGTAGAAGGTATTCTATACATGTTTTTGTATCGTTTATTGTGGGTGAATTTTAATCTTCACTTTCTGCTTGTGAAATTTAATCTTCACTGTAATGTTCTTCTTTATCCACCACTTTTCCATTCAGAACTTTGAATGAATTGAGATGAACTTTACCATTTTGCAATGAAAGAATGGCATAACGGATATTGGGATCGTTGGCCAATCTTAAATCCTCTTCTGAAGGACGGGAAGGTGATGCAGGATGACTGTGCCAGTTGGCAAGAATCTTAAGTTCCTTGCTTCGTGCATATTTCAATGCGGCAAACTGGTCTTTGGGTGAAAAGGAAAAATGCTCTTCACTGTGGTCGATATTCTCCATCCAATAGCTTTCTGTCACGTGATCATCTTTGCCTAAAAGCAATCCGCAACTTTCTATTGGGGCATCCTTCTTCGCCTGCTCTAAAATAACTTTGATTACGTTGTCGTCAATTTTCATAAGCTATAGCGAGTCTTTATCTATTTACACTTTACACTAATATATGATTAGTGCTTCTTCAAGTCACAGGCAGCCTGCTCGTAGTCAATGAGGTGGTCGATAGTTGGATGATCACCACAAATTTCACATGAAGCACGTTTCTTCACATTGATGGTACGGAAGTTCATCGTCTTGGCATCGAATGTGAGCAGTCTGTCTGTCAGGAGATCGCCTACGCCCAGGAAATATTTCAATGCTTCTGCAGCCTGAATGGTTCCTAACATACCGGCAATGGCTCCTAAAACTCCTGCCTGACTACAGGTAGGAACGGCGCCTGCTGGAGGTGGCTCCTTGAAGAAACAACGATAACATGCTGTTCCTGGTAGATGTGTAAAGGTCTGACCCTGGAAGCGGAGAATACCGCCATGAGAGAAAGCCTTACCTAAGCGAACACAAGCATCATTGATGAGGAATTTTACAGGGAAATTATCTGTTCCATCGATGATGAAATCCCAAGGCTGGATGATTTCCTCTGCATTGTGGGAATCAAGGAAATCATGATAGGTAGTTACCTCTACGTCCGGATTGATGGCTATCATCTTCTCCTTGGCACTTTCCACCTTAGGTCTTCCCAAATCTTTGGTCTGATGAATGACCTGTCGTTGCAGGTTGCTCAGATCAACAACGTCTGCATCTACGATACCGATATGTCCCACTCCGGCTGCTGCCAGATAAAGAGATACTGGTGAACCTAAACCTCCTGTACCGATAATTAGGACTTTGGCATTGAGGAGCTTTTCCTGTCCTTCGAGACCTACATCCTGAAGCAGGATATGTCGGCTATATCTCTCAATTTGTTCTTCACTTAATTCTATCATCTTACACTGTTTTTCTTTTACGGATGAATACTATAACTTATTAAATACGTTAACGATACAGAATACGTACATTAACGACAACGTAATCTAATATATTAAACTATTTAATAAGCATTTTATTGTACTGAATTTCTGTCTTACTTCTTAAAAAATGCTACTTTTAATAGTTTTTTCTCTTTAAGAATTTTTTCTTGCTATTTTGCATACAGTTGATTCCTGCTTGACGACAGAGATTCTATTGAATTTAGCAAGCGCCTCCTCCCATGAAATATAGGAAATCTACACGGTCACCTTCTTTCAGTTGTATCTTCTCGTAGTCTTCTCTTTCTACGAAATCTTCGTTTACCTGAATGGTTACCATTTCTGGCTGGAACACTTTATTGATTTTTATCAGTTCTGCCAATGTGAGAGGAAGTGTTACTTCCTGCTTTTCGTCGTTTACAATAATCTGTGCCATAATCTTATTTTTTATTTGTTATTTTCTGGGTGCAAAGTTACTGCGATTTTGCGACCTATACCATACCACCCCGGGGGTATTTTGGGTCACATTATGATAGTATGGTATATACCACAAATGGGGTAGAAGGATACTATATAAGTATAAATAAGACTACAAAGCTGCAGATATGCGCTTAAAGTAAACCAAAAATAGGTATAAGTAATAGTAAAAAAAAAGTGGTACACCCTCTTTGGGATGTACCACCTTATATAGATATTTACTGAAAATCAGATTAGATCTGCTCGCTCCAGTCCTCCTGGCTCTTACGAACGTAAGTCTGGTA
>ERZ1031954.779-NODE-779-length-13248-cov-9.606458_pt1 | contig 13248 bp, 9 predicted proteins | sample MGYA00516701_ERZ1031954 | MGnify/ENA primary metagenome ERZ1031954 (study PRJEB33719, sample SAMN04261284) | wastewater metagenome | biome: rural village; feature: human; material: feces | host: Homo sapiens | place: El Salvador | collected 2013-01-07 ...
CGTCAACAGAAACCAAGTTGAAGTCGCCAGGGATAGTGTGCTTCAATGCAGAAGCTGCTACAGCAAACTCCAAAGCCTCAGCCTGAGTATCCTTAGTCAAGAGACCGTGGATCAAACCGCCAGAGAAAGAGTCACCACCACCTACGCGGTCGATGATTGGGTTGATGTCATAGTGCTTGCTCTGGTAGAACTCCTTACCATTATAGATAAGAGCCTTCCAACCATTGTGTGTAGCAGAGAGAGACTCACGAAGTGTAGAAACTACATACTTGAAGCCAAACTCCTTCATCATACCCTGGAAGATACCATAGTATCCCTCAGCGTCAGTCTTACCGCCCTCTACGTCAGCATCTGGCTTGAAGCCCAAGCAGAGCTGAGCATCTTCCTCATTACCGATGCAAACATCTACGTACTGCATCAATGGACGCATAACAGAGATAGCCTTCTCTGAAGTCCAGAGCTTCTTGCGGAAGTTGAGGTCAACAGAAACAGTTACGCCATGACGCTTAGCAGCCTCACAAGCCAACTTGGTCAACTCAGCAGCCTTGTCGCTGATAGCAGGAGTAATACCACTCCAGTGGAACCACTGAGCACCCTCCATAATCTTGTCGAAATCGAAATCAGATGGATCTGCCTCTGCGATAGAACTATGAGCACGGTCATAGATCACCTTAGAAGGACGCATAGAAGCACCTGTCTCTGCATAATAGAGACCAACACGGTCGCCACCACGAGCAACGAAATCGGTATTCACACCATAACGACGGAGAGCGTTAAGTGCAATCTGACCAATCTCATGCTTAGGCAACTTAGATACGAAGTAAGCCTCATGACCATAGTTAGCTACACTGACAGCTACGTTAGCCTCACCACCACCAGGGATGATACGGAATGATTCACTCTGGATAAAACGATCATTACCTTCTGGAGACAAACGAAGCATGATCTCACCTAATGTTACAATTTTTGCCATTGCTTGAAATGTTTTTTAATTTGTTTCTTTATAGTTGTTCTTCGAATTCAGTATCAAATAATTTGCATTCTGTTCCGAATATCGTGGCAAAAATAATCATAATTTCTCAAATAACGAAACAAAATCGTGTTTTTTTTTAGTTTTTGTGCAAAAAAGTTGCTGTGCATTCGCACAATTCAATTTTTTATTGTAAATTTGTACCGAATATTCTATATGTGGACGTACACACGGAAAATGGAAGTTCTCTGAATTACCTTCTTCGCACAGTACACAAGAATATCTGCATATATTATATTAATGTACGCACGTGAAAGAAAGTGCATCATGTAAAAGTTAAACAATAATTTGGTAAAAAACCAGCAAACGCTTAAAACATGGCCGAAAAAATAAGAATCAAGGATATCGCCGAAAGGGCGGGCGTATCTGTAGGTACTGTCGATAGAGTTCTCCACGACCGACCTAATGTCTCCAAACCTGCCCGCGAGAAAGTGGAACAGGCGCTCAAGGAGATGAACTATCAGCCTAACATGTATGCCAGTGCTCTGGCATACAACAAGTCATATACCTTCTACTTGCTACTTCCGAAGCATGAATCTGAGGCTTACTGGGAGGAGATAGAGGAAGGTGCACGCAAATGTGAGGAAAGCAAACGCGATTTTCACATCAACGTGAAGATCAACTTCTATGAGCGCTCCAGCGAGGAGTCTTTCATCGAACAGGGAAAGGCTATCGTCGAAGAAAAGCCGGAGGGGGTCATCGTCGTACCTTCATCTCTTGAAATAACCAGAGCGTTTACCGACCAGTTGCATGAGTTGAACATTCCGTTCATCTTACTCGACTCCTACATGCCCGATCTCCGCCCACTTTCCTTCTTCGGACAGGATTCTTTCTGCAGTGGATTCTTCGCTGCCAAGATGCTCATGATGCTTGCTTTCAAAGAAAAGGAGATTATGCTGATGAGACAGACAAAGAACGGAATCGTGGTCAGCAAGCAACAGGACAACCGTGAGGTAGGGTTCCGTCACTATATGCACGACCATTTCCCAAGCGTCAAGATCAATGTGCTCGACCTGCCACTCAATGGCACCCGCACAGAGTTTATGAAGATGCTGGAGAAATACTTTGCCACCAATCCTGATACACATCATTGCATCACCCTGACCTCGAAGGCTCATATCGTGGGTGACTTCCTGCTGAAGACCAACCGACGGGATGTTCAGATCATGGGATATGATATGGTGGAGAAGAATGCAAAATGTCTGAGAGAAGGAAGCATATCCTTCCTCATCGCACAGCATGCCTATATGCAAGGATATAACTGTGTGGAGACGCTCTTCCGGGCACTCGTTCTCAAGAAAAAGGTAACACCGGTCAACTATATGCCTATCGAGTTGCTGATGAAGGAGAATATCGACTTCTACCGCAGAACTCAATTATAGGAAGATAGTTGGAATTAATAGAAATTCATGTAATTATAAATAATAAAAAAAACACAACTACAGATGAAACAATCAAGCTTTATCAAGATTAACCCTGCCGACTCGGTAGTGGTTTGCTTGCGCCCTATGAAGAAGGGCGAAACCATCGAAGTAGATGGTAAGTCTATCACCCTCTTGCAGGATACTCCTGCCGGACACAAAGTGCTCATCGATGATGTGCCTGAAGGAAAGGACATCATCAAGTACGGTTACCCTATCGGACATGCAAAGAAAGACCTGAAACAGGGTGAGTGGGTCAACGAAAACAACCTCAAGACCAACCTTGCCGGCACTTTGGAATATACTTACAATCCTGTAGATGAGCAGTTGAACATCGAGAAGGAAGACCGCACCTTCCTGGGCTACGTGCGCAAGAACGGTGAGGTTGGCGTAAGAAATGAAATCTGGGTAGTTCCTACCGTAGGCTGCGTGAATGGCGTAGCGGAAAAACTGGTTGAGCGACTCAAGGAGGAGACAAAATGCGAGGGCATTGATGCCATCCATGCTTGGCACCACAACTTCGGCTGTTCTCAGCTCTCTGGCGACCACGAGAATACTCGCAAGGTGCTCCGTGACATCTGCCTCCATCCAAACGCAGGTGCTGTACTCGTTCTTTCACTCGGATGTGAGAACAACCAGCCTGACGAGTTCATGAAGATGCTCGGTGACTATGACAAGGATCGCATCAAGTTGCTCGTGACCCAGAAGGTGGAAGGCGACGAACTGGAAGTGGGTATGGATATGCTCTGGCAGCTCTACGACAAGACTAAAACTGACAAGCGTCAGGAAGTTCCTGTCAGCAAGTTGCGCGTAGGTTTGAAGTGCGGTGGTTCTGACGGGTTCAGCGGTATTACTGCCAACCCATTGGTAGGTGAGTTCTCTGATTGGCTCGTTGCTCAGGGCGGTACTTCTATCCTTACTGAGGTGCCTGAGATGTTCGGTGCAGAGACGATTCTCATGAACCGTTGTGAGAACAAGGAATTGTTCGATAAAACCGTTCACCTCATCAATGATTTCAAGGAATACTTCCTGAGTCATGGCGAACCTGTAGGTGAGAATCCTTCTCCTGGCAACAAGGCGGGCGGTATCTCTACATTGGAAGATAAGGCTCTCGGTTGTACACAGAAGTGCGGTCGTGCACCAGTCAGCGGTGTATTGCAGTATGGTGACCGTCTGGAGACAAATGGTTTGAGCCTCCTTTCAGCACCAGGCAACGACCTCGTAGCAGCTACAGCCTTGGCATCAGCAGGATGCCAGTTGGTTCTCTTCACCACCGGTCGCGGTACCCCATTCGGCACCTTCGTACCAACCATGAAGATTTCTACCAACAGCACCTTGGCAAAGAACAAGCCAAACTGGATAGACTTCAATGCCGGCGAGCTCGTAGAGGGCACAGAGATGAAAGATCTCGTACGCAAGTTCATCGACAAGATCATCTCCATAGCCAGTGGAGAGGAAGCTCGCAACGAGGAGAATGGTTATCGCGAGATTTCCATCTTCAAGAACGGAGTAACACTTTAAAGAAGTGAAGAAACAAAGAGTGTAGAGAGAAGAATCCTACACGCTTACTAAATATAAGAAGAATGAGTAATAAGAAAGGATTGTTGGCTTTATCGCCACTGATTTTATTGATAGCAATGATAGCCCTCTTTACGGGATATTCCGCAGAGGAAAGTCATAAGGATACGAGCCTGTCACTCACCGTGGCATTCATGATTTCAAGCATTTATGCCGTAGCCATCTCGGGCGGTATGCCTATCAGAAAACGCATCGACACCTATAGTCGAGGGGCTGGAGCCAACAACCTCATGCTCATGCTATGGATATATGTGCTGGCTGGTGCATTCGCTGCATCGGCAAAGGCGATGGGAGCAGTAGATGCTACTGTCAACCTTGCCCTGAGCCTGTTGCCAGCCAGCATGATATTACCCGGTCTCTTCCTCGCTGCCTGCTTCATATCGCTCTCGATAGGCACCAGCGTGGGAACCATCGTAGCTCTCGTGCCCATCGCGGCAGGTCTCGCCCACTCTGTGGATGCTAACCTGGCACTGACCGTAGCCATCATCGTGGGTGGAGCTTACTTTGGCGACAACCTGTCTTTTATCTCAGACACAACGGTTGTAGCTACCCAGACGCAAGGTTGCCAGATGAGTGACAAGTTCAGAGTAAATGCCCTCATCGTCATCCCTGCTGCCATCATCATCCTGATTATATATGGCGTATTGGGCGCAGGAACCAAGGCACCGACCCATATCGATGCGGTACAATACATGAAGGTTCTACCTTATATAGTAGTACTCGTCACGGCTATTGCTGGCATGAATGTGATGGCAGTACTGACATTGGGTTCCATTCTCTGTGGCATCATCGGCATCATCGACGGCGGTTACGACATTTTCGGATGGTTCTCTGCCATGGGCAATGGCGTGATAGGAATGGGAGAACTCATCATTATCGCTATGATGGCTGGAGGTATGCTTGAGATCATCCGTGAAAACGGAGGCATCGACTTCATCATCTCCAAGATTACAGCTCATGTAAACAGCAAAAGAGGTGCCGAACTGTCTATCGCTGCCCTCGTTTCGATGGTGAATATCTGTACTGCCAACAATACGGTGGCGATTCTTACCGTGGGAAATATCTCTAAGAAGATAGGTGACAAGTTTGGGGTAGATAACCGCAAAGCAGCAAGCATACTTGATACCTTCTCCTGTACCATACAGGGATTGATACCATACGGAGTGCAGATGCTCTTGGCAGCAGGACTTTCAGGACTCAGTCCGCTCGACATCATCCCTTACCTCTATTATCCAATGGCTATCGGCTTAGCAGCCCTGTTTGCCATTCTCTTCAGATATCCAAGAAGATTCAGTTAAAGAATAAATAGGAAATTCAGTTTCTGGGAGAAGGAAGAATGAAAAAGGAGGAATGAAAGAAAGGAATAAAGGAAGGAATGATTAAATGAACAAGGAGGAGGAAGAATGAAAGAGAGGAAGGAATGAACAAGGAGGAAGAAGAATGAAAAGGAGGAAAATGGAAGGAAATAAGGATTTTTAAAAATAGGAATCACGATGGACTTTTTACAGAGAAATCTTTTCACGAAATTGCGCTCGGAAAACTTCGGCACAAAGGAGGAACTGGAGGCGATGACCACCTTCAAGAAAAAGAAGATTGCGCAGATGATGAAAAACCTGAACAACGTGCCTTCAGGTGAGGTGCTCATGCACAACAGTTTTCTCAACAGACGCTTGACCAAGATTCAGAAAGAGGAACCGCACGTCATTGATACGTCCATGGAAACAATCTATCTGCTCCGACTGATTGTGAGCAATGCCAATGCCATGCTTTCCGGCGGCATCAGCATCAGGGGCATCATCCAACTGGGACTCTATCTTCGTACCCGGGGCGACAAGGTGGATTTCGTAAAACTCGACAATTGGCTCATCAAACTGCATCTGCAGAGAATGGCTCAACTGGAAGGAAGCGTGCTCATCACCTTCTTCAACTTTGAACAAGATGAAATCCCATTTGTCAAGTTGGTAGAGAGAGGAGCCTATAAATTGACCCTTCGCTCACTATACTACAACATCAAGGACATGGAAGACATCAAGTTCCAGCAGTCGCAGGTAGGATTCGTGCATACCACAGGCGGTTCCATGCGCAAGAACCTGCGACGAAGTATGAGATTCTTCGGCTATGCACCAATAGAATCTGCCAGCAACTTCTTCAACGGTTTCTTTAGATCACTCTCTGAAATCGAAGAATAAAATATAAAATTAATATAAAAAAAGCGCACGCCTGACTCATATATCAGACGTTTTTCGTAACTTTGCACTTATGAAGCGTATTTTTATAGTAATCATAGCAATAATCATGTCCCTCGGCATCCAGGCGCAAGTGCAATGCGAGGATACCTGTCAGCATGTACATGGCATCGACCTGAGCCACTATCAGGGCAATGTGTTCTGGGAAACTGTAGGTGATAACTCCAAAATGGCTTACGTATATCTCAAAGCCACGGAAGGAGCAACCAACGTGGACAGCAAATATAAACAAAACATAGATCTGGCTCACAGATATGGACTGAAAGTTGGTTCATATCATTTCTATCGTGCCCGCATTCCACAGCAGACTCAGTTGAAAAACTTCATGGCACAATGCCGACCTGGCGATCAGGACCTGCTGCCGATGATAGACGTGGAAACCAAGAGCAACCTGCCTACAGAGGAATTCTGTGACTCGCTCTTCAAGTTCCTGCATCTCGTAGAGAAAGCCTACAAGCAAAAACCGCTCGTCTATACAGGTGCCAACTTCTACGACAACTACCTGCTCGGCAAGCTCAACAGCTACAAGATCATGATAGCCCAATACACCAAGCGAGAGCCTGTGCTCCGTGATGGCAGGGATATTGAGATGTGGCAATATACCGGAAAGGGACGACTCAACGGTGTAAACGGATATGTAGATAAAAGCCGATTTATGGGAAAACATAAGTTGAGAGAAATCAGATTCCGACACCGATAAAGGGAAATCAGAATCCGATAACGAGAAAGCAAGAATTATTTAGTAATATATAATATTTAGAAATAAAATGGCAATTATAAAATGTCCAGAGTGCGGACATCAAATCAGTGACAAAGCACCCGTTTGCCCAAGTTGCGGCGTAGAAATAGCAGGCAAGGTTATCAAATGCCCTAACTGCGGAGAGGTTTACTTCAAGATTCAGGAGATGTGTCCTAACTGCCATCGACCTACTTATCAGGCTCAGGTACCCCCCGTTACAGACCCCAAGCCTGTAACTCCACCTGTACCTCCTGTACCACCGACAACTCCTGCGGCACCAGCTTCACCGGTTTCTCCTACTCCATCAGCAACTCCAACTGCTCCGGTAACTCCTCGCCCTACAGCACAGGGATTCAAGCAAGATGCAGAGGGAAAGGAACAGCCAAAACAGAAGAAGCCAGGTCTGGTCTTCATCATATCAGCCATCTTCTCTATTCTGGTATGCGGCATTTTCTATTATTTCTACGACAGTGCCAACAAGAACAAGGAGCAGGAGGCTTACGAATATGCAATGCAGAGCTCTGACCCGATGGTACTCAAAAGTTACCTGGATACATACAAGGATGCAGATGAGGCTCACCGCGATTCTATCACTGCACATCTCAACATGCTGCAACAGGTAGATCAGGACTGGACCAACGCCATCGTCAGCGATTCCAAAGAAGCTCTGGAGGCATACCTGCAAAAATATCCAAACACACCGCATAAGAACGAGATTTGGAACAAGATTGACTCCATTGACTGGCAGTTAGCCCAGAAAGACAACTCGGTGGATGCTTATCAGGCATACTTGGATGCACATGCCGACGGTGCTCATATCGAAGAGGCTGAGATTGCCATGAAGAAAATCAAGAGCAGTGAGGTACAGCCAGAAGAGAAGCAGATGATAAGCGGTCTCTTCCGACAGTTCTTCCAGAGCATCAACTCTCGCAATGAGGATGGTCTGACTGCGACTTGCGAGGATATCCTCTCTTCGCTGCTCGGCAAGGCTTCTGCCACCAAGTCAGATGTGGCTACTTTCATGCACAAACTCTACAAGGAAGATGTGAGCAATATGAACTGGCATCTCAACAACGACTACCAGATTAAGAAACGCGAGGTAGGCGATCAGGAATATGAATTCCAGGTACAGTTCTCTGCCCGTCAGGACATCGACAAGACCGATGGCAGCAAGGTAGAGAACAAATTCAAGATCAACGCTACCGTTTCGCCAGACGGAAAGGTTTCTGCCTTCAACATGGCGAAGGTTACCACAGAATAATTAACAGGTATGAAAGGTAAGAAGATGGCAGGTTAATCTCAAAAACAAAAAAACTCCGATGTGATTGATATCCATCGGAGTTTTACTTTTTTAGACGAAACGCTTAATTAGCTTTTTCGCTTATTTTCGATACATTGCTTATTTCGCTTCCTTCATTTCTTTCAGCAATTCCTTCTGACGCTCGGTGAGTCCCGTAGGAAGTTTCACATTATAGGTGATAATCAGATCACCGAATGTGCCGTCGCCTCGGTCATAACCCTTGCCACGAACACGAACCTTCGTACCATTCTGCGTCTCTGGTTTGATCTTCAGTTTAATCTTCGAGCCATTACTCAGTTTCACGATACCTTCACCGCCCAACAAGGCAGTGTACATATCGATATTCACATTCATGTTCATCTCACCAGTACTATGACGGGCATTACCGCCACATCCGCCATTGCAACCACCAGCACCGAAATCAGCCCCAGCGTTTCCACCAAAACCACCGAAACCGCCAAAGCCTCCAGCGCTGCGGCCACGACCACCGAAGAGATTTTCGAAGAAGCTACTGAAACCGCTGCCTCCCGAACCGAAACTACTGAAATCGAAGCCCTCAAACGGATTGCCGCCACCAGCACCACCGCCGCCGAAGCCTCCAAATCCACCGCCAGCCTGTTCATAAGCCTGTGCATTCTTCCACTGTTCGCCATACTGATCATATTTGGCGCGCTTATCTGGATCGGAGATGACATCATAGGCTTCATTCAAAGCCTGGAATTTTGCCTTCGCCTTCGGATCGTTAGGATGCAAGTCGGGATGGAACTGCTTTGCACGTTTACGATAAGCAGCTCTCACATCCTTCTGAGGGATATTCTTATCCACACCGAGAATCTTATAATAATCTACAAATGCCATAATTACAATTCCTCCATTTTTAAAGTTTTTAGCAATTATCCTACAAAAAGTATGCCGTATTCATTTCTTTTTTGTAATTTTGCATCCAAATGGGGAATTTTCATGTGGACTGACAGAAAAGACGACTCATCTGTCAGAAACAGTGACATGCCCCTTCACTGATACTTGATTTACAGAAATTAATAAATTCTTTCAGTTATGAAACAATTAATGGCTGCGCTACTGATGGCGCTAACTCTTAATCCAAATGCAATCATGGCTAAACAAAGAACTGTCAAGCTAAGAGTAATAGAAACCAGTGACGTACACGGTTCCTTCTTCCCTTACGATTTCATCAACCGCAAGCCGAAGGCCGGTTCGCTCGCTCGTGTTTCTTCATACGTGGATTCTCTCCGCCAAACCTACAAGGATAATCTCATCCTGCTGGAAAACGGAGATATCCTGCAGGGACAACCTACCTGCTATTATTACAACTACATCGCTACAAAGGAAAGAAACGTGGCAGCAGATGTGGTAAACTACTTGAAGTATGACGCACAAACCTTTGGTAATCACGACGTTGAGACCGGCCATGCGGTTTACGACAAGTGGATCAAGGAACTCAACTGTCCTGTGATCGGTGCCAATATCATCGACACCAAGCCCCAGGCTCCTTACGTGAAACCTTATATCATCCTCAACCGCGAGGGCGTGAAGATTGCCGTCCTGGGCATGATTACTCCTGCCATCCCTAACTGGTTGGCAGAAAACCTCTGGAGCGGTCTCCGCTTTGAGAACATGGTGACTTCTGCCAAGTACTGGATGAAGCAGTTGCAGGAGAAGGAAGACCCGGATGTTGTGATTGGTCTCTTCCATAGCGGTTGGGACGGAGGCATCAAGACCGAAGAATACGAGGAAGATGCAGCACAGAAGGTGGCACAGGAGGTTCCGGGATTCGACCTGGTGCTCTTCGGACACGACCATACCCGCCATTGCAAGACCATCACCAATAATGAGGGCAAGCAAGTGGTTTGTCTCGACCCTGCCAACAATGCCATCAGCGTGGCAGATGCAGAAATCACCATCACCATTGACGAGCATACCATCAACAACAAGACGGCGCATATCCTGCAGAACAAGCAGGTGCATGGCAAGATAGCAGACGTGACAGACTGTCCTATCGATGAGAAATTCATGGCAGCCTTCAAGCCTCAGATGGAGGCGGTAGATAAGTATGTCAACAAGAAAATCGGAACTTTCAAGAACGCCATCTACAGTCGTGAGGCATTCTTCGGCGATTGCGCTTTCAATGATTTCATCCTCAACCTGATGCTCCAGATTACCAAGGCCGACATCGCTTTCAATGCTCCGCTGCAGATGAATGCTGTCATTGAGGAGGGACCTATCCGTGTCAGCGATATGTTCAATCTCTATAAATATGAGAACGGACTCTATACCATGCGCCTCACCGGTGAAGAGATACGCAAGCATCTGGAAATGAGCTACGACCTCTGGGTTAACACCATGAAGAGTCCTGACGACCATCTCCTGCTGCTGGATGAAAAGACTTTCGGCGACCAGCAACGACTCGGTTTCAAGAACTTCTCTTTTAATTTCGACAGTGCTGCGGGCATCGACTACGAGGTGGATGTCACCAAGCCAGACGGAGAGAAGGTGAAGATTCTGCGCATGAGCAACGGACAACCTTTCGATGAGAAGAAATTCTACAATGTGGCAGTGAACAGTTATCGCGGCAATGGCGGTGGTGAACTCCTGACCAAGGGTGCCGGTATTCCAAAGGAAGAACTGGAGAAGCGCATCGTATATCGCAGTGAGAAAGACCAGCGTTTCTATCTCATGGAGGAGATTTCACGTATGGGCGAAATTGAGGCAAAGGCTAACGGCAACTGGAAGTTTGTGCCAGAGAATTGGGTGAAGCCTGCCGCAGAAAGAGACTATCAACTTTTATTCGGTAAGAAAAAATGAAATATTGGTTTATATTCTGCAAGACGGATATCGTCTTGGAAAAGAGAGAAGACGGAACCTACACGATTCCATGCAGTGAGGAGTGCCCGATAGAGACGAAGCCCTGGACACATATCCTCAACATTACTCCAATGGAGGATGGTACGGAGGTGAAAACGTTCACTATTCCTGAACCTATCACAGACAATCCGAAATACGAGATGTGCGGGCTCCGTCCCAGTTTCTACAAGCTCTCTCCGGCACTCTACCAGAAGGCTGGCAAGTGTCAGGAATTGAACTACTGGGACCAGAACACCCACTTCTGCGGTGTCTGCGGTGCACCTATGGAGATGGCAACAGACATCAGTAAGAAATGTACCAACTGCGGCAAACAGGTTTGGCCTTTCCTCGCCACAGCCATCATCGTACTCATCCACAAAGGCGATGAGGTGCTTCTTGTTCATGCCCGCAACTTCAAGGGTAATTTCGACAGTCTCGTAGCGGGATTCGTAGAGACTGGTGAGAGCCTGGAGGAAGCCGTTCACCGCGAGGTGATGGAGGAAACCGGACTCACCATTACCAATATCAAATACTTCGGTTCCCAACCATGGCCTTATCCGAGCGGACTGATGATCGGTTTTACAGCCGACTACGTAGATGGAGAGATTCATCTTCAGAAAGAAGAACTCTCCCGCGGAAGATGGTTCAGGAAGGACAACCTCCCTATCCTCCCTGAGAAACTTTCCATCGCCAGAAAGCTCATTGATGCCTGGTTGGAGGAAAAATAATTCATTAACGGTAAAACATGTAGGTGTATGTCAACGAATAAAGAGAAACTCTGGAATGCAAACTATGTGAAGGTGATGACAACCAATTTCCTGTTGTACTTTGCCTTCTATCTTCTTACTCCCCTGCTCCCACTCTATCTGAGCGAGACTTTCGGAGCAACGAAGGATACCATTGGAATCGTACTGAGCGGCTATACCGTGGCAGCTCTCATCATCCGACCATTCAGTGGATATGTAGTCGATAGTTTCTCCCGCAAGAAGGTGCTCATGTTCTGCTTGTCGGGCTTTGCCATCTTCTTTGCCGGTTATATTGCCGCTGGCACCATCCTCATGTTTGCCATTTGCCGCACCCTTCATGGCGGTCCTTTCGGTGCAGTCACAGTAGCCAACAGTACCTGTGCCATCGATGTACTCCCTTCGAGTCGCCGCAATGAAGGTATCGGTCTCTATGGATTGAGCAATAACTTCGCTATGGCTATTGCTCCATCCATAGGAATTTATCTCCACGATTTCGTGGGGAGCTACATGGTTCTTTTCTGGATTGCCTTTTTGGTGGCTTTAGCCTCAGTGGTCATCGCAGGAACCATCCGCTTGCCTGAAAAGGAAATTATCAAGAACAAGGAGAAACTCTCTTTCGACCGTTTCTTCCTGACCCGTGCCTGGTTGCTCGCCATCAATATCGCCATGTTTGGTTTCTGCTGGGGTGTACTCAGCAACTATCTTGCCATCTACAGCAAGGAGGAATTGGGCATTACGGGAGGAACCGGCACCTATTTTGCCATCCTTTCCATCGGTCTCTTCACCTCCCGTCTGCAAGGTCGTAAGGCATTGAGCCAAGGTAAGTTAACTCAGAATGCTGCCGAAGGTATGTGCATCTCTCTTGTGGGATTCCTTCTCTTCGTAGGCGTTCACCATCCGATAGCTTATTACCTCTCTGCTGCCCTCATCGGACTGGGCAACGGACACCTCTACCCTGCTTTCCTCAACATGTTTATCAATGTAGCCCGCCATGACCAGCGAGGAACTGCCAACAGTAGTATTCTTACCGGTTGGGATTTAGGTTTCGGTATCGGTTGTCTTTTAGGAGGCGTTGTGGCAGAACATTTCAGTTACAATACAACTTTCTGGATGGTAGCGATAGAAAATGCTGCCAGTGTTGCCCTCTTTTTCCTCGCTTCCAAGAAATTCTTTGAGAAAAAAAGAAGAATGGAATAGAAAACCGAAATTTTAGAAAAAATATAAATATAATTCAAAATTAATTCAAGTTTCGCAAGTTCAGGAGTTAAAGGAGTTAAAGGAGTTATCGCTCCCTATGGTCGCTGAGGAGTTAAGACAATAGTCTTT
>ERZ1031954.787-NODE-787-length-13183-cov-4.608394_pt1 | contig 13183 bp, 10 predicted proteins | sample MGYA00516701_ERZ1031954 | MGnify/ENA primary metagenome ERZ1031954 (study PRJEB33719, sample SAMN04261284) | wastewater metagenome | biome: rural village; feature: human; material: feces | host: Homo sapiens | place: El Salvador | collected 2013-01-07 ...
CCTTTGCAGCATCGAAACAATAAAATCTGAACTGAATATGAAACAGACCATCACTTTGAATCGTAACGAGCGCCTCATGCTCAATGTACAGCGTATAGCCAATCTTGCCAATAAACCCCTTGCGGCTCTTGCCAACTACTATTCGCGATTGCTAGGCGAGAAAGTCAACGTGCGACAGACCTTGTTGCTATGCAATGCACAGGTTGCTTTCTTCTTCCTTGTGTTTGCGTCTATGTCGTTGGTATTGCGGCTGCTCTGTCTGCTGTGGTTTTGCAACGCATTGCTCAAATGCCGAAACAGCGGACTTGGACGCGACTAATAGTTAATGCCCAATATGCAGAAACTTGACACTGTTGGTCAGAACATCTGACTGATACGGCGTATGCCATTGACCAAAATGTCAATCTCCTCTTTCGTATTGTAAAGGGCAAACGATGCGCGCACCGTGCCGCTGATACCAAGGCGAGTCATCAGGGGTTGGGCGCAATGGTGTCCAGTGCGTACAGCTATGCCAAGGCGATCGAGCAGGGTGCCCATGTCCAGGTGGTGGATATTGCCCACCAGAAAACTGACTACTGCATCTTTGTGTGCTGATGTGCCAAACAGACGCATATCATCGATGGTTGACATCTGCTCCATACAATAATGGGTAAGCATCTGCTCGTGGGTTGCTATCTGGTCAAGGCCTAATGCCGAAATATAATCAATAGCAGTGGCGAGGCCGTGGGTTGCTACATAGTCGGGCGTGCCTGCTTCAAATTTAAAGGGCAGGCGTTCAAAAGTGGTTTGTTCCCACGATACTTTATCTATCATTTCGCCGCCACCTTGATAGGGTGGAAGTCTTTCCAACCATTCTTCTTTACCATAGAGCACACCGATACCAGTAGGACCATACATCTTGTGTCCACTGAAGGCAAAAAAATCGCAATCCAGTTCTTTTACATCAACATGAAAGTGGGGAGTGCTCTGTGCACCATCCACCAATACGGGAATTCCATATTTGTGGGCAATGGTTGTCACATGCTTTACATCGTTTACTGTGCCGAGCACATTGCTTACATGGGCCATGCTCACCAGTTTGGTACGCTCGTTGATCATCTGTTCCAACTGATCCAAACAGAGATCGCCCTTTTCGTCGAAAGGCAGATGACGTACTACGATGCCGCGGCGGTTGGCTTGTAGTTGCCAAGGCACGATGTTGGAGTGGTGCTCCATGTCGGTGACAATAACTTCATCGCCCTCTTTCATCATCTCTTCGCAGAATGATGATGCTACTAGATTGATGGCTTCTGTAGTGCCGCGAGTGAACACAATCTCTTCTGTTTTAGCGGCACCGATGAAAGCACGCACCTTTTCTCTTGCTGCCTCATGTAGGTCGGTGGCCTGTTGCGACAGGTAGTGGACACCGCGATGTACATTGGCATTGACGTTGAGGTACTCCTCTCTCATAGCATCAAGCACGCAGAGAGGTTTCTGAGTGGTGGCTGCATTGTCGAGATAGACAAGTGGACGATCATAGACTTTTCTCGACAGAATGGGGAAATCTTCCCGCACTTTATTGATATCGTACATCTTTTCTTATAATCTTATTTACAGAGTTTGCATCCCACACATTTGCTGAGTTCACCGCGGAAACGCTTTTCTACCAAATAGTGCAGGCGGTCGCGGAGTGGTTCGAGTTGCATCTGATCGACCACCTCGTTGATGAATGCGTTCTGCAGCAGCAGTCGTGCCTCTTCTTTCGATATGCCGCGTTGCTGCATGTAGAAGAGGGCCGCATCATTGAGCTGGCCTACTGTACTTCCGTGAGCACATTTTACGTCATCGGCATAAATCTCCAGCATGGGCTGGGTGTACATACGGGCTGTCTTTGAAGCTGTCAAGTTCTGATTGGTCATCTGCGATGAGGTCTTCTGTGCGCCATGTGCCACATAGACTCTTCCTGCAAATGCTCCAACGGCATCTTCGTTGAGCACGTACTTGTAGAGTTCTGTGCTGGTGCAGTGGGGCACCTCATGACGGATGAGCGTGTTGTTATCTACATGTTGTTTCTTGTCGGCAATCACACAGCCATAGCATCCACATTCTGCACCTTCGCCAGCAAAGGTGAGATCAAGGCGGTTGCGTGTCACACCATTGTGAAGGGTTATCACATTGTGGTTGACACGGCTATTAGCTTGTTGCTCTATATATACATTGCTGATACGTACGTTCTTGTGGTGTGTCTCTTCCAAACAATAGAGGTCGAGTGAGGCATTGTTGCCAACAAATGCTTCGATAATCTGTGTAGCAAGGAAATTGCGGTCATCGGCTGCATGGTCGCAGAAGAGCATTTTCAGTTCGGCTCCCTCCTCCAGGATAATCATCACGCGGCGGTTGACCATAAGGTCAACATTGCTTCGGAGAATGTTGATGACCTGTATGGCACGTTCCACTTTGGTGTGGCGTGGCACATAAACAAGCAGTCCGTCTTGTGCCAACATGGTGTTGAGAGCTGTTACGGCATCTTCGTCGGTTTTTGCTAAGCGCCCATAGTGGCTTGCCACCAGTTCGGGATGTTCCTTCATTGATCCCACAAAAACACCTTCGGGCAGATGGCCTTTAGGAGTTTCTTGGGTGTAGAAGGCGTCATTGACCATGAAATAAAGCGAAGTAGATAGGTTGGGTACATCGCATCGGAAGGCCTCATAGGGGTCAACGGGGATGTTGAGTCGGTTGAGGTTCAGACCGTAGTTGGGTTTGAAGAGTTGTTGCAGGTCGGTATATTTATACCGTTCCACCCGTCGGGTGGGGAAACCCTGCGCTTTGAAATGCTCGAAAGCCTTGTCGCGTATGGCATTCATGTGCTCTGGGGCATGGCTGATAATCATTTGCCTTGCTTCCTGATAGAGCTCGATATATTGTTGTTCGCTACCCATTTATTCTTCTCCTATTTCTTCTTTGATCCAGTCGTAACCATGTTCTTGTATCTCTTTGGCCAGTTCTGGACCTCCAGTTTTTACGATGCGTCCCTTGTAGAGCACATGAACAAACTGTGGACGAATCATCTCCAGCAGTCGGTCGTAATGGGTGATAACGATACAGGAGGTTTGTGGAGTCTGCAATTTGTTGACTCCTTCTGCAACAATGCGCATGGCATCGACGTCGAGGCCAGAGTCGGTCTCGTCGAGAATGCTTAGCTTTGGTTCAAGCATAGCCATTTGGAATACCTCGTTGCGCTTTTTCTCGCCACCGCTGAATCCTTCGTTGACCGAACGGTTGGCAAGTTTAGAATCGAGTTCTACTATCTTTCGCTTCTCGCGCATCAGTTTTAAGAACTCTGCGGCATTCATTGGTTCAAGACCTTGATATTTTCGTTTTTCGTTAATGGCAGCTTTCATGAAGTTGGTCATCGATACTCCGGGAATCTCCACAGGATATTGGAACGAAAGGAACAATCCCTCGTGTGCGCGGTCTTCGGGCTTCATGTCCAATAGATTTTTACCATTGAAATATGCTTCTCCTTCGGTCACTTCGTAGAGCGGATTGCCCACGAGAACGGCACTGAGTGTGCTCTTGCCTGAACCGTTGGGGCCCATGATGGCATGTGTCTCACCGTCGCGAATGGTCAGGTCGATGCCTTTCAGTATTTCTTTGCCAGCAATGGTGGCATGCAGATTTTTTACCTCTAACATATCTTGAGTCTTTTTATTGTCATTGTTGTTTTATCCCACGGTACCTTCGAGTGATACGCTGAGCAGTTTCTGTGCCTCGACGGCAAACTCCATGGGGAGTTTCTTGATTACTTCTTTGGCATAGCCATTAACGATGAGACCTACGGCTTGTTCGGTGGGTATGCCACGCTGGTTGCAGTAGAAGAGTTGGTCTTCCGATATTTTGCTGGTAGTTGCTTCGTGTTCGAATACTGCGGTGTCATTGTGTACATCCATATAGGGGAAGGTGTGTGCACCACAGTCACTGCCCAGCAGTAGAGAATCGCAACTGGAGTAGTTGCGTGCATTGTCGGCTGTGCTGGTAGCACGTACCAGTCCGCGGTATGAGTTTTGGGAGTGGCCGGCAGATATTCCTTTCGATATGATGGTACTTTTGGTGTTTTTGCCCATGTGTATCATCTTTGTGCCAGTGTCTGCTTCTTGATAATTGTTGGTGACAGCTACACTATAGAACTCTGCTGTCGAGTTGTCACCACGGAGTATGCAGGAGGGATATTTCCAAGTGATAGCACTTCCGGTTTCTACCTGTGTCCACGAAAGTTTAGAACCTTCACCTCTGAGATCACCGCGCTTGGTGACAAGGTTGAGCACACCACCTTTACCATTCTCATCACCGGGATACCAGTTTTGTACGGTAGAGTATTTTACTTCGGCTCTATCATTGACAATGATCTCTACGATGGCGGCATGTAATTGGTTTTCGTCGCGCATAGGGGCTGTGCATCCTTCGAGATAGGATACGTAGGCATCGTCGTCGGCAATAATCAATGTGCGTTCAAACTGTCCTGTGTTACGTGCATTGATGCGGAAATAACTGCTCAATTCCATAGGACAGCGCACACCTTTGGGGATATAGACAAAAGATCCATCGCTGAATACGGCACTATTGAGTGCTGCGAAGAAATTGTCGCGGTATGGTACTACTGTACCGAGGTATTGTCTGACAAGTTCGGAATGTTCCTTGATGGCTTCACCGATGGAGCAGAATATTACACCTTTCTCTGCGAGTTTCTCTTTAAAGGTGGTCTTTACCGATACTGAGTCCATGATTGCATCTACCGCTGTATTGCCACTCAATGCCAGACGTTCTTCAAGGGGGATACCCAGTTTGTCGAAAGTCTTCTCCAACTCAGGGTCTATCTTTCCGTCACCTTGGGGCTTTTTGGCCAATGGGTCAGCGTAGTATGATATGGCTTGATAGTCTATAGGCGGCACATGTACATGTCCCCATCGTGGTTCCGTCTGCTGTTGCCAGTAGCGGAAAGCTTTGAGACGGAAATCAAGCATCCATTCGGGCTCTCCCTTTTTTTTAGATATGAGCCTGACAATATCCTCATTGAGTCCTTTCTCAATGATTTCAGTATGTACGTCGGTAGTGAAGCCAAACTCGTATTTCTGTTCAGTCACTTGACGTACTAATTCGTTGTTGTTTTCTTTCATTTCCATTTGGGGTACAAAGTTACGAATAAGTGAGTGAAGTACAAAAGGAAAACTCGTTTTTCTTTTGTACTTCCGAATGTGACTAACTTAGGAACGTAGTTCTATAGCTATATAATAAGTGGGTGAAGAACCAAGGGAGAACTTGTTTCTTTTTTCTTTCGTCCCCTTAGCAAATTATTCTCTGCTTGATGCAGCATAGTCGCGTGGTGATAGACCGAAGCGCTTGCGGAAGCATTTGCCGAAATAACTGCTATCCTTAAAACCTGAACGATATGCCACTTCGTTGATGCTGAGGTCAGTGCGTTTTAGCAGTTCTGCAGCACGTGATAGTCGGAACTCCTTGATAAGATCGAGTGGTGCAAAGCCTGTGACGTTCTTCACTTTCTTGAAGAATGCCGATCGCGACAGCCCCATTTCAGCAGCCATGGTATCGATGTTGAATTCGCTGTTTTGCAGATTCTCATCGATGATGCGATGCAACTGGTCTATAAACTCCATACCTTTTTGCTCAACATATTGTGTGTAGTCACTCTCTTTGGCTGTTGTAGCGGTGGCCATAGTATGTAGCTTTGCCAGTCGTTGACCGATAATCATTTCGTTTCTCATTCGGTTCATTTGCAGTCCTGTGCGTACAATGAAGAATGTGACGATGCCGATGACTGCCAGATAGATAAGATATGCCCACCATGTGGCCCACCACGGTGGAAGTATGCAGATGTGCAGTTCGTCACTTGAGCAGAGTGTTGGATTGCTGTCGTCTATTGTTTCAACCACAAAGGTGTAGTTACCTGGTGGTACTTTGGTGTACGATGCTTGTCTGTTTTGTCCGCTGTAGTTCCAGTCGTGGTCGTATCCTTTCAGTCGGTATCTGTATGCCACATTGTTGTTATTGATAAAGTTGAGTGCGGCAAATTCGATGGTGAATGAATTCTGATCGTGTTTCAGTTCTATCTGTTTGAGTTGGTCGATGCCATGTTGGTTTTCTATGCGTTCCAGTTGTTGGGTGATGTTTCTGTTGTTTGCGCTCATATTGGTAATGAACGTATGGTAGTTACTGTTTTCGTTGACCAGATGCTTGGGGTCGAAGACGATGATGCCTTGTTTGCATCCTAGCCATATTTCACCATTGTTCATGCGACATGCAGAAGCCTCTTCAAATTTGACATCAGGCAGTCCATCGTATTTGTCGAAGTTACGTATGCGTTCATTTTTCGGATTATAGCAAGCAATAGTGTTTTCTCCTGCAAACCACAGTCTGCCGTTCAAGTCTTCGGCAATGGATACGATGACGTCGTTGCGCAGTCCTTCTCTCATGCCAAGTGTCTTGAAGTCAGGACAGTGTTTGTGTTTGTCGTAGTTGGTCAGTCTGCTCAGTCCACCACCGAAAGCGCCCATCCATATATTATCCCTGTTGTCTTTGAAGATGGTGTAGATGTCGTTGTTAGCAAACGATGATGCACGCTGTTCCTTATAGGTTTCAAATTTGATGTCTTGTGGTTGGCGGAATTTGGTATCTGTGCTCATCAGTCCGTCAATCGTTCCAATCCATAGTCGTCCGTGTTGATCCTCGGCCATGTTTCTCACTTCGGTATATAATCCGTAGGACGGGTAGTTGATAAATCCGTTGTGTCTGTTGTAGAAAATCAGTTGCGTGCTGCCGTTTTGTTTCACCAGATTGAGCCCGCCATCGAGAGTTGCTACCCAGATATGTCCCTTCTTATCAATATAAGTCATATATACCGCATTGCCACTGATGCTTTGTGGATTATTGTCGTCGTGTAAGTAGTGGTTCAGCCTGTATCCAGTAGGCTGGCTGTTATCGGGTGTTGCCACGACAAGTCCGTCGCGTTTGGTTGATAGCCAGAGTCTGTGGTGCTTGTCTGCCATTACGTGGTAGATGGCTCCGATGCCATGAGTCTTATAGTCGAAGGTATGTATGCGCTGTCCTTGTGGGTTGAGAATGAAAACGTCTCGGCTTCTAGTGCCCACCAATACGTTGCCATTAGGAAGTTGAAAGATGCTTCTTACTCCCGTTTGATCGAAATCAAAGGGGATGAGTTTGAAAATGCTTTTTGGTGAATGTATGCAATAGATGCCGTTCGTTGGAGTTGTTACCCACACAAGGCGGTCGTTGTCTTCGTAGATTTGAACATAGTCGTTGATGCCAGCTTGTGCAACTATCGCCTCCAGCTGTGTGTTTTTCCTCTGTTGCAGATTGTCATTGTCTGCCATCCGTTGTTGTAGTTGTTTGCCTCTGGGTACAGCAAAGATGCGATAGTCGCGTCCCACCCATACTGAATATCCGTTGTTTTCTTCACAGTAGTCACGGTATAGTTGGTAGGTGAATGGGTTGATTTTCCCTTTTGACGAAAACAGTGTCTTGATGTCAATATGTCCCTTGGGGGTTGTTGTTGCCATCAAGAGGTTCTTGTCTTTTGTAAGTAGCAATACTTGCCCATTATCTGTAGCCTGCAGTTTAATGATCTGCATGTTTTGCGAGAGGTGTTTGAGTTCCTCGCCTAAGGCATGAAACCGTCCTGTGCGTCGGTAGAATACATACACTTTCCAATCCACGGTCTTTAGCCAAAGATTACCTTGTTGGTCTTCTGCCATGCTTTCTATCTTGCGTGGTGGTATGTCAGAGTCCAGGCGTGTACTTTTCTTCATTGTCTCGAAGTGGCTTCCGTCAAAACGACATAGTCCATACCATGTGCCAAACCACAGAAAGCCATCGCGGTCTTTCATCGCACAATACACATTATTGCTTGGAAGTCCGTTGCTGGTTGTATAGTGGTCCGTTACAAGTAACGATGCTGTTTGCCCCCATACTGTTAATGCGGGTATGATGGTCAGTAGCAGTAACAGACAGTTTTTTAGTTTTGTCATGGTGACAAAATTACAAAGATTTTTTGAAAATCAATGATATTCCTGATAAAAATATGTGCATTGGTACTCATGTAATAGGACATTTCTCACAATCGCTATCTTGTGTGGTGTTGTTATCAAATATAAAGATATGGGTGTATCGTGATAGAGATAACGGGAACGAATGTTACAATACGCTTACTTCTATTTCGGCAAAGAATGAAAATAAGAACGGGTGTGATAGAATCATTCTTTTCCTCCACACCCGTTCTCTGTATTCCTGTCACATGATTATTTTCTTGTGGCGCGAATGAAATAGGTAATCAGTAGAATATATGCAACGAGCGAGAGGAGTTCGCTCAATGGGTTTGCCCACCATGCTGTATAGTCAAACTGCACACCACCGAAGCGCAACAGTGCACTGATGACTCCCATTAATGCACCACCAGCAATGAATCCTGAAGCGATGAGGTTGCCCTTTTCGCCACGTTCCTTATTCTCTTCTGCATTCTTTGAACGTGATGTTACAAACCAATTGACAGCACCGCCAATCAGCAGTGGCACGTTGAGCTGTATGGGGATAAACATACCCAATGCGAAAGCCAGTGCAGGAACTTTACACCAAGTGAGGATAATAGCCAGTATGGCACCGATGGCATAGAGAACCCAAGGTGCTCCTGTGCCTGTCATCAGCGGATCGATGACAGCAGCCATAGCATTTGCCTGTGGTGCAGCGAGTGCTCCTGATGCAAAACCGTATGTCTCGTTGAGTAGCATCATGACACCACCTACAGTTGCTGCACTTACCAGTGTACCGAGGAATTTCCACGTTTCCTGTTTACGAGGTTGTGTACCTGTCCAGTGTCCAATCTTCAGGTCGGTGATAAACGAACCTGCCATAGAGAGTGCTGTGCATACCACTCCGCCCATGATGAGTGCAGCCACCATACCGCCGGTGCCGCTCAGTCCTACAGCTACCATGACTACCGAAGCAAGTATCAATGTCATCAGTGTCATTCCTGATACAGGATTGCTACCCACAATGGCAATGGCATTAGCAGCTACGGTAGTGAAGAGGAACGCAATGATGGCAGTAAGAAGAATAGCTACTACGGCAAAGAGCAGTTTGCCGCCCATAACACCAAACCAGAAGAAGATGAAGGTGATGAGCAATGTAGCAATGGAAGCGATGGCAATGAAGCGTAAGGGCAGATCGGCATCATTTTTTTGTTCTGTTGTTGGTTCGATATCTGTTGTTTTAGCGGTAGGTTTCATGCGTTTCACTGCGCCAATGATGATGTCGCGACTCTTGATAATACCTATGATGCCTGCCATGGCGATGGCACCGATACCTATCGATTTGCCATAGCTGGTGAATATTTCCTCTGGCGACATAGCACCTACTGCTGTAGTAATGGCAGGGTTCCATTGGTTGAGGACCTCGGTAGGAAAGAGTAGTGCCATGCCAGGCACTACCAACCACCATACAAAGAGTGATCCCAGTGTGATGATGAGTGCGTATCGGAAACCGATAATATAGCCCAAACCAAGAACTGCCGCCCCTGTATTGTTTTTGAATACGAGTTTAGCGCGGTCTGCCAAATCGCTACCGAATGGTATCATGCGGCTGGTTACATTCTCGTTCCACCATCCGAAGGTTGCCACGATAAAGTCGTAGAGACCGCCAATCAGTCCGGCCAACAGCAATGGGCGAGCCTGTGATCCACCTTTCTCTCCACTCTTTAAAACCTGTGTAGTGGCAGTAGCTTCAGGGAAAGGAAACTGTTCGGCAGGAGCTTCTACAAAGTATTTGCGGAAAGGAATAAGGAAAAGGATGCCAAGCACACCGCCCAATAGCGATGCAATGAAGATTTTCAGGAAGTCGGCTTCCATTTCAGGATACTTGGCCTGCAGGATATAGATGGCAGGCAAGGTGAAGATGGCACCAGCCACAACGGCTCCAGAACAGGCACCAATCGACTGGATAATGACGTTTTCGCGTAGTGCATTGTTGCGCTTAGCTGCTGTTGATACGCCCACGGCAATGATGGCGATGGGGATGGCTGCTTCAAAAACCTGTCCTACTTTCAGACCGAGATAGGCTGCGGCAGCCGAGAATAGTACAGCCATGAGTACACCCCAGGTGACAGACCATACGTTGACTTCGTTTTGTTGTTTCATATTATAATTTTAGTTTGATTCTGTTCATAGCTTCCTCCAAGCGTTTGCGCTGGCAAGCAATATTGACACGGACATAGCCACGACCACTTTCGGCGCCGTACATAGTGCCAGGATTGAGCCATACTTGAGCTTCGTCGAGCAGTCGTTGGCAGAGTGCATCAGTCTCTTCGCCACCAGCCGATACGTCAATCCATGGTAGATAGGTGCCTTCCAATCGGCATACTTTCCATTGCGGGATGTTGTTTCCCACAAACTGACAGAGCCATTGGTAGTTGCCCCAGAGGTATTCGTTGAGTTGGTCTATCCAGTCTTCGCTGTCGTTGTAGGCTGCCATAAGTGCCACATTGCCGAAGGGATTGATATCGCACACCTCATTGATATTAATAGCTCGGTTCAGTCTGCGTCGCCATTCGGGGTTGGCGCAAATCATGTTGGCAGTCTGTAGTCCGGCAATATTAAATGATTTGGATGGTGAATTCAGTATCACGCTGTTTTGCCGACAACTCTCGCTCACGGCAGCAAAAGGTTGGAATCGGTGTCCAGGCATGACAAGTTCGCAATGTATTTCATCGCTAATCACCTTCACATCGTGCTTCATGCAGATGGTATTGATATGCTCCAGTTCGTCTATAGTCCACACTCGTCCTGTTGGATTGTGTGGATTGCAGAGCAAAAGCATCGTAGTTTTCTCTTCTGCACAACGTTTTTCCAAGTCCTCCCAGTCTATTACAAACGTATCATTGTGGCGCAACAACACGCTTTCTGATACCTGACAACCGTTGTTTCGGATTGATGAGAAGAAGCAATTGTAGTCTGGCGATAGCATCACCACTTGTTCGCCAGGCATGGTCAGTGCCTTGATAGCCACCGAAACGGCAGGTACTACACCAGTGGTATATAGAATTTCGTCGCGGTGGATAGTCCATTGGTGGCGTCTTGCAAACCATGAGATGACGGCATTATAGTAGTCATCTTCCACCAGAGTATAGCCGTAGATGCCCTGTTGTGCTCGTTTTACTACTGCTTCGACAATGGCAGGAGCTGCTTCGAAGTCCATATCAGCTACCCACAAGGGTATAACATTGTCTGATGGAGCCTTGTCCCACTTTTCACAGTGGGTGCCCCGGCGTTGTGTTGGTTTGTCAAAATCGTATTTCATAGTCTTTATAGCTTGCGAGTTTCTATTACACAGTTGTTAGGTTGCCGCACATTTTTGTCGATGGTGATGCTACCTATCGAGTCTGCCACGATGTGTCCCGACGTTGGATTTTTTATGTTTTCCACATGTCCGCGGATGTCTGCCTCTACTGTAGAATATTCGAAGATGCGGTCACATTCCGCATCGAAGGTACAGTTTTCGAGTTTGAGGTTATCCACATAGCAGAGCAGTTGTTCGCCTTTGAGGTGGCAGTTGACGAGGCGCACGTTCTTGGAGTGCCATGCCAGATACTCTCCATCGAGTTCAGAGTCATAGACCGTCACGTTCTCACACTCCCAGAATGAGTCTTTCGTGGTGATTTTAGCATGGTGTATTTCCACGTTCTCGCAGTATTGGAAGATATATTTCGAGTCGCTCACCAGTCCGTCCACATAGATGTTGCGTGCAAACATAAAGGGGTATGTCCCATCGTGTAGTGTTACATTTTTCAGTCGTACATCTTCTACGCGCCAAAAAGTTTCGTCGGCATCTGTAATCTCTACGTTTTCCAGCGTCACGTTTTTCATTTCGCGGAAGAATTTCGGACCGTCAATCTTGGTATCTGTCATTGTAAGATTGTCGGTGTACCAGATGGCAGAACGTGATCCTGGTGCAAAATAGCAATGGTCAATTTGTGCACCATCAACGTGCCACCAAGGATATTTTCCATAGAAGTGACATCCTGTTGCAGCGATATTGCTACATTGCTTGATACCACTCTCACCATCTATGATGGTCACGTTATCCAGTTGTAGGTCGTGTGTGGCGAACAATGGGCGTTCACCACCGAATTGTTTGTCTTTTATCAGTTCCATATGTAATCTTGTCGTAGCCCATCAACAGGGCATTTATTTGTTTTATTCCGCAAAATTACGACTATTTTGTGGAAAATCCCCCTCCCTTTCCACTAATTTTTCTTTCTGTTAGGTATAATCGGTAATAAAGGTAGCTTTTCGGTCTTTGAGGTATCTCTATGTTTCTTCGTTCTGCATCAGAAAGCGGAATACCATATCGTGGCTTTTCTGTTTGAATCGGCTTCTGCGTTTACGCAGTGTAGGTTCTGATGTTTTGGTCATCATGGAGATGGTGGCATTGTTGCATCCGAGGAAGGTGAGGATAGCATATATACATTCGTCTTCGGTCAGTTCGGTGAACAATCTGCGAAGGTTTTGCAATGGTTCAATAAACACCTCCACCACACTATCAAGCAATGGCATGCGTTCTGGGTCTGACAGATATTGATGATCGGTGCGATATTTCAGTTGGTAGAGTCGCATGTATTCGGGTCGCATCTTAAACAAATCGCGTGCCACTGCCAATTGTTGTAAGCAGAGTGTATAGAGTTTTTCGTTGTTGGGCATTGTTTGCCCTACCTTGTTTTGACTTTCTTCCGCAGTCTGTTGTATTGTGTTTCGTTCGCGGTAGATTTGCAGTTTGAGGTTTTCCAAGCGTTTCTGTAAGCGCATGATACGTTTTTTGTTGCGGTGTGATACAAACATGATGGCAGCCCCCATAATCATCAGCACCACAACTACCATTACCATCCATTGCGTGCGTTGCAGTTTCAGTTGTGCGTTGTAGCGTTCTTGCTGATATTGCTCAGTCAAGTCGCGCATATCCTCATCGCGCCTTTGATTCCAATATTTGCCAAGATAGTTATACGATGTATCTGCAGCCACACATGCTGCTTCGTAGTTTCCTATGCTCCGTTCAGCCAAGAAAAGTCGTTGGCATATTCCGCCAGGGTTGTGAGGATTACACAGGATAAGAATTCTGCATTTGTCAT
>ERZ1031954.788-NODE-788-length-13180-cov-9.783848_pt1 | contig 13180 bp, 9 predicted proteins | sample MGYA00516701_ERZ1031954 | MGnify/ENA primary metagenome ERZ1031954 (study PRJEB33719, sample SAMN04261284) | wastewater metagenome | biome: rural village; feature: human; material: feces | host: Homo sapiens | place: El Salvador | collected 2013-01-07 ...
TAAAAATCCCCGATGAAAAAAATCTGCGTCATCTGCGAAATCTGCGTGACAAAAACCTCCACGAAAAATCTGTGTAAATCTGTGAAATCTGTGGGACAAAAAAACTCCCACAAAAAACTGTGAAATCTGTGGGACATATTCTACTCCCAAGGGGTATCTGCAACGACCGAACAGGTCGTCTCCGCACAAATCCGTGAGTAATAAAGATTTATTTTTACGGGAATCCCTTTACTTTCGGTTTCCCTTTTCGTTTTCGTTCTGCAAATCCTGCTTTTCCGAAGAGTCCTTATCTTCCAGATATTCTTCTTCCGTTATCTCTTCTTCCAATATATCCTCTTCATTCGTCACTTCTTCATCCGCCATCTCTTCTTCATCCGTCATCTCTTTTTCCTTCTTTCCGAAGTCAGGATCTATTTTGAGGTAGTCGGTAACCAGGAAGGTGATTACGCAGCACGCCATCACGACGATGAAGAAATGGCGGTATCCCAAGATGTCTTTCAGATAACCCGAAACCATGCCCGGAAGCATCAGGCCGAGATAGGAAATACCGGTACAGATGGAGTAGTGAGAGGTCTTGAACTTGCCCTGACTGTAGAACAGCATGTAGAGCGTAAGCACCGTGAAGCCTAATCCATAACCGAACTGCTCTACGAACAGGCAGGAGGACACTATCACGATATCAGAATTGAGCGAATAGCTGAGATAGATATACACGGCATCCGGCAGCGTGATGGCGCAAACCATCGGCCACAGCCACTTCTTCATACCGTCGCGGCTCACTAAGATACCTCCGATGATGCCACCCAGAAGGAGACCGATGAGACCAACCGTACCATTGGCAAGTCCGTATTCCTGCGGTGACATGCCCAGACCACCCTGCGAGTTAGGGCGAAGGATGAAAGTCTTGGTCATTGTATTGAGCAAAGCCTCCGGGAAGCGGTAGAACAGCAGGAAGAGCATCACGATGACCGTCTCTCTCACTCCGAATTTCGTAAAGAAAGTGCGGAACATATTCTTCAGTTCGTGAGTCACTTCGCCCACAGTTCTCTCCGTCTGCACATCCTCTTTCGGCGTAGGCATCAGGCGGCTATGGTAGAGCCATAGACCGATGAAGATGCCAGCTAATCCGTAGAAAATCAGTGCCCACGAGAAGCGTATCTGATTGCGGAACATCACCTGCAGCACGCCAGCCAACATCACTAAGAAACCATTCACAAAGATGATGGCGAGGCGGTAGAAGGTGTTGCGCAGACCCACAAACTTCGTCTGGTTGTGCTCATCCAGTTCTATCATATAGAAGCCGTCGGCAGAGATGTCGTGGGTGGCGCTGCAGAAGGCGATGAGGAAGAAGAAGCACATGGTGGCCTGAAACCAGAAGGCCGTAGGCAGCGAGAACGCAATGCCTGCCAGTGCTGCTCCGATGAGCGCCTGCATCGTAAGCACCCACCAGCGCTTCGTCTTCAGCAGGTCGATGAACGGACTCCACAAGGGTTTGATCACCCAGGGAAGCGCCAGCCATCCTGTATAGAGACCCACTTCGGCATCCGTGAGTCCCAACTGCATATACATCACTACAGAGAGAGTTGTCACGATCACGTTGGGCAGTCCCTCTGCAAAATATAGGGTAGGGATCCATGCCCATGGATTCCTGCTATTCTTCTTTGTTACCATTTTATCCATTAGATATTATTTATCTTTTGTCCATTAGATATCGTCCTGTTTCTTAGACATCGCTTGTCTATCAGAAATTAGACCTTACTCGTTGATCAGAAAGGACTCTATTCCTTAGACCTTACTTGTAGATTTTCTTGATTTCTGCTCCCTGATAGTATCTCAGCAGGATATCATCGTAGGAGTATCCTTCGTTGCCCATCACGGCAGCACCTATCTGGCAGAGACCCACTCCGTGTCCCCATCCGGCTCCGATCAGTTCGAAGCGCTGAGGAACCTGGTTCTCGTCCAGATCAAACTTATCTACCACGAAAGCCGAACTGTAGAGATGGCTGTCGCTCAAGGCTCTGCGTATTTCCAGCTCCTTGCCGATGGTGAAAGTCTTTTCGGTACCGATAATCTGCAGTTTGCTGATGCGTCCGCTCGTACCGCGTTCCACAGCCTTCATGTCGAGGATGCAGCCGAAGTTCATCTTCAGTTTTTCTTCGAGCAGCTGCTGCAGTTTCTCCTGGGTCAGCGTCACCTTCCAGCGGTAGAAATCGGCAGTCTCCTGGTCGTAGTCGTTTAATACTTCCGAGAGCACCTTTTTGTCTGTAGTATTGCAGAAAGCAGGAGGGTTGGAGCGGATCCAGCGGTCAGCCTCTTCCTCCTGAGTCAAGTCAGGAAGTCTGTATTCAGAATCCATCAGAGCCTTTGAACCCTTCAGGTTCTCTGTATCTCCATCCTTCAGTCCCTTTGTATTTCTTGCGTCCTTCAAGCTCTCAGCATCTCTTGCGTCCTTCAAGCACTCGGCATTCATAGAACTCTTCAGTCCTTCCGGCTTGATTCCCAAAGCAATATCCCTCACTGCAGAGAGATAACTCTTAGGCGTGTTCTCCCAGCAATATTGGAATTCCTCGGTGATACCGCCGCAGCACTTGGAGAACCGGGCATCGCAGATTTCCTCGCCATCCATCAGAATCTGTCCCTTGGTCTGGCGGATAGCTTCTGCCACATGCGGAGAAGTCTCCTTGGTGATGCCCTGGTAGCGCTGGCAGTGGTCGTCGGCGCAGACATCAAAGATGGTGTGGTCTTCGCGGTCGTACCAGCGGATGAGCATGTCGTCTTTCTTGACAAAAGAGAAAAAATTGTTGCCGCTCTCAGCCACGTCTCTTCGCTTCTTCATCTGCGCCAGGAGCCATGAACGGGAGATCACGGCATGCGCCTTGAGGAGTTCAAGACTGGAGGTGGCACTCATCTCGCTGGATATCACGCTCTCCAGATACTTCTCTACAGGAAGCTCGTTGATGGCGCAGATCTTGTCTGATTCTACCACGAAATGGAGCGTACCTAAGAAGGTCTGTGTTTCCTTGCGTTCCCAGTGGAAGTTGACGCCGATAGTGACATCGCTCAGTGAGAAGGAGGCATCGCAGCTCTGTGGATGGAAGGTAAGCGAACTGTACTGATTGCCGTTCCAGAGCACACCTCCCTCGGAGAATTCCACTTCCTGTTCGCCCGTAACCACCTCGCCCTTGGCAAGGTAAGGCTTGTTGAGCGAGAAGTGAATCTTCTGACCGCTCACGATGCCCACAGAGACATTCGGCTGCTTGCCGTTATTATATAATGTGGAAGTAGTGACGGTACTTTCCTCAGCCTCCTTGGCAGCCTTCAGCTTTTGGATGATGCTTTCCATCTTGTCGCTGGAAATGCCGCATTCCTTCAGGATAGCCTCAGCCTTCTCCTCGGTGAGCTTGCGGAAATCCTCTTCGCGTGGCGTGATGATGAGGCCCGACATGTCGAGGGCACCCGGAGAAACCATGATCTGGGCATCGCCATCGGCAAAGTAGGCTTCCGGACGGTGCTTCTCTCTAGGAATCACGATACTGATATATTCATCACCTTTGCGCCAGGCCACGATGTTCATCATCGGCTCAGTCTCGTCGCCGCGCTGAGGCATCGCACTGTAGAGGCGCTTGAAGAGCATCTCGTCGCATTCCTCGCTCTTGGAGATAATCACGAAGGCTGGAACGGTATAGTCGCGGATGGCTGCTATCTTCTCCTCGTCGTTCAGACAGATGATATCTGTCAGGTTGCGTGAGAGGCGCTGCCAGTTGTTCTGCAGGGGAAGTATGCCGCTGGTTCCTGCCTGGAAATGCAGATGGTCTGGAGCCGAGGCACCGCACTTCGGACCGTTGTAGAATACCATCAGTTCGCTGTGCAGACTCAGGAATCGGTGCATCTCGCCATAGTTCTTGAAGATGGCCTGCGGCTGATGCTTGCGTGCCGGAATCGTGAAATGTACCGGAAGGATAGGGAACGGATTGACCAGCAGGTAGAAACGTTCGTCTATCTGCTTGGACATCTGTACCTTCGGACGGTTCTTCTCGCAGAGGAAGCATGGGCGCTCATCGAGGGTCTTCTTGTCTATCTTGGCACCTGTGCTCACGATGCGGGCAGGGTTCCATTGCAGTTTGAGAAGATCGGAGAGAGTCTGGCTCTCCACGTGCTTCAGGTCGCGGTAGCGATGGCGGGCATCCTCCCATCTCTCCAACTGGCGGTTGAAGAAGCGTGAGATACTGCTGTCTTCCATAATGTCGGCCTTGCCCTGCAGCATCTGCTGGCGTGCCTTCAGTTCCATCGTGCGCAGACGGTCTTTATAGAGATTGTTGGCATTCACCTTTTCGATGCTCAGAGCGGCATCACTGTTGCCACCCCAGCGGCGGCAGAGGTACAGTTCATCATAGATTCTTCCGATTCTGTATCGGCGAGAGAAGGCAAGTCCTAAGGCGTAGTCTTCGCCATAAGACGTGTTAGGGAACTGTATCTGTCTGACGAGCGGTGTGAAGAATGCTCTCGGAGCACCCAATCCGTTGATGCGCAGTGCATTGTTGCAACCGTTCTCCTCGGTCCATTCCTTGTGGTCTATCAGTCCAGGAGGCAGGGTGTTGAGGTCGAAATCACACATTCGGTACGAGCCGATCATCATCGCAGCCTTCTGGTTGTGGAAGGCATCTACGATTTTCTGGAGAGTCTTCGGAGACGAATAGAGGTCGTCGCTGTCCAACTGGACTGCAAACTTGCCGCAGTGCTCGCTATTGATGGCTACATTCCAGCAGCCGCCGATGCCGAGATCGTTTCTCTCTGGCACAATCTGTACGAGCCGCCCCGCCTGCTTGTCGTTTCTGGCTTCCATCTCGCGAGCGATTTCATCAAGAATCTCGCCAGTGCGGTCGGTAGAATGATTGTTGACCACGATGACGTTGAACTTGAAATTGGCTTTCTGGCTCAGCGCACTCTTCACGGCATCCGCGATGGTTTTCTCTCTGTTGAAAACCGGGATGATCACAGAAGCCTCGTAGAAGAATTCCTGCTCGCCGAAATCCGGCTGGCGATAAAAACTGGTATCGATGAGGGCTCCCACCTTGTTGAGATGCTGCGTGCAAGCCTTTTCCATCTCTATCTGCACCTCTCTGTTGCGAGGGTTCACATAGTCGAATTGCTTCTCGCCGCTCTTTCGGTTGTCGAGTTCATCTTCTGTATAGAGGAATTCATTGAGATGGAAAATCTCTCCCACGCGGCTCAGGTAGAGACGGAGGTCGTAGAGACCCGCATATTGATAGTCAGCTCTGTCCTGCTGGGCGATGAAGTCATGGAGGGCTTGCGCCTTGATGAACCAGAGACTTCCGAAATCGAAGTCGTCGCGAAGGCTACCAGACTGGTAATCAATAACCGGATGCTTGATCAGCTTGCCGGTATTCGCTTCTTGTTCAGCTTTCAGTCCATGAGTTTCTGTTCCATCCACTTTTGCTTCATGAGTTTCTGCTCCATCTTTTTCTTCTTTTCCTCCAACTTTTGCAGCCTCTTTATCTTCTTTAATCAAGGAATAATAGTCGGAGTAAACCATGACGGCACCTGTATCGTCTGCCGTGCGGAGGAATCGTTCCAGGGCATAGAGTCCCCATCTGATCGGAGTAGTCTTGGTGCAGATCATCACATAGTCGGCATCGGTGTTTTCAGCAATGCTTTCTACCGTGTTGCTGCTTTCCAATCGGTCAATGACTACGAAGGTGCATCCATCAGGCACTTGGTGATGGGCTGCAAAATCAGCGCTCACCAGGAGATTGATATGCTGAACCGTCTTGTTGTCATGAAGTTCCAGAAGTGCGCTTTGGGCTACTTCAATATCTTCACAAGGTAAGAAAAGGTCTATTTTTTCTCTCATTTCTTTGTGTTATGTTTTTGCGTTTCGGCTCCCTTTTGAGGGGTCCAAACGGTATTTTTTATCTATATTTTAGCTTATTATATTAAAATATGTGGCAAAGATAACAATTTTTCGCCAAAAAATACTATCTTTGCACTATGAATGATGAAAAAAAATATCTTTTGGGGCTTACCCTTGCTGAATTAAAGCAAGTGGCTAAGGACTTGGGTATGCCTGCCTTCACGGGTGGGCAGATGGCGAAATGGCTCTATGAACAGCATGTGAAGAGCATCGACGAGATGACTAATATCTCGAAAGCTAACCGTGCCAAGCTGGCCGCAGAATATGAGATAGGATGTGCCGGATATACCGATGCACAGCACTCCGTAGATGGTACCATCAAGTATCTCTTCCCTACACGCAGCGGAAAGTTTGTAGAGACGGTCTATATCCCCGACAAAGACCGTGCCACGCTCTGTGTATCATCACAGGTGGGATGCAAGATGAACTGCCTCTTCTGTCAGACTGGTAAGCAGGGGTTTGAAGGAAGTTTGCCTGCTGGCGATATCCTCAATCAGATCTACTCCCTGCCAGAGGTGGACAAACTCACCAATATCGTGTTTATGGGACAGGGCGAGCCGATGGACAATCTGGATAATGTGTTGCGTGCCACGGAAATCCTGACCGCTGACTATGGTTGGGCATGGAGTCCGAAACGCATCACAGTAAGTTCGGTGGGCGTCAAAAACAAGTTGAAGCGATTCCTCGAAGAGAGCGAGTGCCATGTGGCTATCTCGATGCACGATCCGATACCTTCTGAGCGAGCAGAACTGATGCCTGCCGAGAAGGGTATGGGTATAGAACAGGTTGTGGAGCTGCTCCGCAATTATGATTTCTCTCACCAGCGTCGCCTGTCTTTCGAATATATCGTGTTTAAGGGAGTGAACGACAGTATGCAGCACGCCAAGGCAATCATCAAGTTGGTGAATGGCCTCGACTGCCGTTTCAATCTGATTCGTTTCCATCAGATTCCGGACATCCCATTGCAGGGCGTCAATGATGAGAAAATGGAACAGTTCCGTGATTATCTTACTTCTCACGGTGTCTTCACGACCATCCGTGCCAGTCGCGGACAGGATATCTATGCAGCTTGTGGCTTGCTCAGTACATCCAAGAAAATCGGAGAAATCAGAGAGCACGAGGACGAAGAACGCTCTTCGCGATAATCCCGTTTCTTCTTCGATAGAAAGTCTTTTCTCGCGGTAGGGGGCTCTTGCCGAGAGTATTCTTGATAGGAGCTTTTCTTCTCGACAGGAGTTGTCCTTTTGATCAAATAGTTCAAAGACTTTACTCTGTGAATGAATTTCTCCTGAGCCGAAGACCTTTCTTTTGAAGATAAGCGACAAAACGATGATAAAATAATGATGAATTGGAAATATCTGAGATTATTTCTTGCAATCTGCTTTGTATTCATGCTGGCATGTTGCAAAGACGGAAGGAGCAGTCGGCTTCCTGAAAGTATCGGTCAACCCTATGAGGTGGTGCTTGAAGGAGATACGAATCGCATCGTAACTGCTATCTTGCAGGAGAGTGTGCCAGATATGCCTCAGCCGGAACCCATGTTCAATATCATACAGGTGAGAAAAGGAAAACTGACAAGCCTGTATCAGACGGTAAGAAATCGGGTCGTCGTGGATGTGGATAAGAGAAATCGTGACTTTGAAGTGAAAATCAGCAAGGATGTCAATGCAGCTCCGCAAGTCATCATCCGTATCAAGGCGCAGACCGTAGAACAGTTGAAAAGCCGTCTGGATGGAATGAGACTCCGCCAGATACTGGACGAATCGGAACAGAAGCATCTGGCGTCTGTCATCCGGCAGAATGTAGAGAAGCAGAAAGAGGTAAAGCGGCTCTTCGGCATCGACATGAAGATTCCTGCTGACATGCAGTCAAGTAAGCGTGGTAAGGATTTCCTGTGGCTGTCAAATAATGCAAACTCGGGTATGCAGAGCCTCCTCATATTTAAGTTGAGAGATTTTTGGCGAGGGAATCCCTATCTCCCATCTGCTCTCGAACCGAAAGTTGACAGCGTACTACGTGTCAACGTGCCAGGTGAGGAGGATGGCATGTACATGCAACTTGCCTATATCAGGGAATATTTAAATGGATGCTGGGAAATGAAGGGGGATGCCATGGGTGGACCCTATGTGATGAAGCTGATGTCTGATTCCGACTTCACACAAGGGCGGAACGTCCTTGGAAAATATAATGCATTAGTCATCATTGGTTTCGTCTATGCGCCCGAAATGAAGAAAAGAAATTTAATCAAGCAGTTGGAAGCTGTGCTGACAACTATCAGGTAAAAATTACGTAAGCTGCAGTTGAAAACTTCGTAAGCTGCAGTTGAAAATATCGCAAGTTTCAGCTTATCACCATCGCAAGTTTCAGATAAATATCATAAAATTCAAATAAATACATCAAAATATAATATATGGACAATCAGAAAGTAAGGGTGGCTATCACCCACGGAGATACCAATGGTATCGGATATGAACTCATTTTTAAAACCTTTGCAGAGCCAGAAATGCTGGAACTCTGTACACCTATTATATATGGCTCGCCAAAAGTGGCAGCCTATTATCGCAAGGCCATGAACTTGCCAGGTCAGTTCTCTATCATTCAGCAGGCTGAGGATGTACAGGATGGAAGAATCAATCTTCTGGCTGCTGTAGATGACGAGGTGAAAGTGGATATGGGTATGCCTACGGCTGACTCTGGACTGGCTGCAGTAAAGGCGCTCGATCGTGCCATGACCGATTATCGTGCCGGTCTCTACGACGTGCTGGTTACTGGACCTGTCAACAATGCCAATGCGCAGATGGATAACTATCCTTTCCCTGGTCATAGAAATTATATTGAGACCTGTCTTGGTGAAGGCAAGAAGGGATTGTCTATGCTGATTGGCGGTGATCTCCGTATCGCATCGGTCACAGAAAAGACACCTCTGAAAGATGTACCTGCAGCTATCAGTCTGGAGGCGATCGTAGAAAAAGTAACCCTGATGCAGCAGACTCTCAAGCGTGATTTCTATATCAGCAATCCACGTATCGCAGTACTTGCTTTGAATCCAAAGACCAATGAGGATAGCAGTTGCGGTACAGAAGAGCGCGAAATCATTATCCCTGCTATTGATGCATTGGCAGAGAAGGGCGTACAGGCGTTTGGTCCGTATGCTACAGATGAATTCTTCGGAAAAGGCTATTTCAGAGACTTCGACGGCGTGATGGCTATGTATCATGACCAGGCAACAACTCCTTTCCATTCACTATATACAGAAGACGGTGTAGTCTTCACTGCCGGTATGCCAATCATCCGTACTGCAGCAGATGTTACACCGGAGTTCTGTATCGCAGGAGTAGGAGAGGCTGATGAGACTTCTTTCCGCCATGCAGTCTATTTGGCTGTGGATGCTTATCATCATCGCAATGAGTATGATGAGGCTCGTGAAAATCCGCTTCCAAAGCTTTATCGCGAAAAACGTGATGAGAGCGAGAAAGTGCGTTTTTCCATCCCAAAGAAGCATTCTAATGCTCCTTTTAACCCAAAGCCTGAGGTGAAAAGTTAAAAAAATGACTATTTTATGCCATTTTTGCAGATTATTCAAAAAAAATGCGTAATTTTGTCAGCTAAATGGACACAAGTGAACTTCAGAAAGTAAAACAACGGTATAACATCGTGGGTAATAGCGATGGATTGAACCGTGCGCTCGATGTCGCCTTACAGGTGGCACCGACAGATCTTTCTGTGCTTATCATCGGTGAATCGGGTGTGGGTAAGGAAATCATTCCGCGTGTTATCCACGATCATTCACCACGCCGCCGTGAAAAGTATTTTGCTATCAACTGCGGTAGTATTCCTGAAGGTACTATCGATAGTGAACTCTTCGGTCATGAGAAAGGTTCCTTTACGGGAGCTATCGGAGAAAGTGAAGGATATTTCGGTATCGCCAACAAGGGAACCATTTTCCTTGATGAGGTGGGCGAGTTGCCTATCCAGACACAAGCCAGATTGCTCCGTGTGCTGGAAACCGGTGAATATATCCGCGTAGGTGGACAGGAAGTGAGAAAGACTGATGTGAGAATAGTGGCAGCTACGAATGTCAACATGCGCAAAGCCATCAGTGAAGGTCGCTTCCGCGAAGATCTCTATTATCGTCTGAATACCATTCCTATCCAGATGCCGCCGCTCCGTGAAAGAGGTAATGATATCCTTCTGCTCTTCAGACTTTTTGCGATGCAAATGGCTGAAAAGTACAGGTTGCCTAAGATTTCGCTCAGCGAGGATGCAAAGGGCATCATGCTCAAATATAAGTGGCCGGGAAATGTAAGACAACTCAAGAATATCACAGAACAGATGTCTGTGCTCAGCCAGGAACGGGAAATCAGTGCTGAAATGCTCTTGCATTATATTCCGATGGATGAAGAGTCAACCCAGTTGGCTACGATTCCTTCCCAGACGGGCGGTGCTCATAGCTACGAGAGCGAGCGTGAACTTCTCTATAAGATTCTCTATGAGTTGAGAGGCAATGTGAGTGACCTCCGTCGTGATGTCAGTTCTCTGCGTAAGCAATTGGATGAAGCCCGCCAGCTCAATGGTGCCAGTGGATTTGCAAGTCCTAATGCTATTACTCCAGTAGAGACTGTAAGCGACTTCCCTGCGAGAATGGATAAGACACCAAGTATCCGTCCGGTCATTCCGCATCATGCGACAGAAGATGCCATCGTTGAGGAAATCAATGAACCGGAAACGCTGAATCTGAATGATTTGGGGCGCCAGATGCTCGAAAAGGCTTTGGAACGAAATAACGGAAATCGCAAAAAGGCTGCTCAGGAACTTGGTATTTCCGACCGTACGCTGTATCGCCGACTCAAGCAATATGGACTCAATGGCGATGAGGAAGAAGAAAAAGACAAAAATAAGTAAGACAATTGGAATATGAAGCGTTTTCGCAAACATATATATATAATAGGTGTCATCCTTACTATTGGCATTCTTGCTGCATGCTCCGTGAGCTATAAGTTCAATGGTGCAAGTATCGACTATACCAAGACCAAGACCATTCAGATAGCTGAATTCCCTATCAGAAGTACCTATGTGTGGGGACCGATGGGACCGATGTTCAACAATGCCTTGAAGGATGAATTTGCTAATCATACCCGCTTGCAACAGGTCAAGAGAAATGGAGACCTGAAGATAGAGGGAGAGATTACACAGTATAGCCAGCGCAACAAGAGTGTTTCGAGCGAAGGCTATTCTGCACAGACTGAATTGTCTATTACAGTAAATGTGAGATTCACCAATAATGTGAACCACAAAGAAGATTTTGAACGCCAGTTTACTTCTTCAAAGAGTTATGAGACTACCCAGAGCCTGGCATCGGTTCAGGAAGAACTGGTCAACCAGATGGTGAAGGATCTGGTGGAGCAGATTTTCAACGCTACTGTTGCAAACTGGTAATTAGGCATTCTCTCAAGAAATATGCATTCTCTCTGGAGTTATAATTCTCAGGGGAGATATTGTTCTCATGAGAGATATATGTAGGCAGAATAGAAGCATTTTGTCTGAAAGATGAATTTCTTCTGAAAAGTTGAATTCGTTAGAAAAAAAGTTTTTAAAAATTATAACTGTTAATATTATTAGAGATTCGTGGAATTAACAAGATTGATACAACATCCGGAGGAGATGAATAAAGAGACTCTTTATGATCTCCGTGAGCTGTTAGCACTCTATCCGTACTATCAGACGGCTCGATTGCTGATGTTGCAGAACTTGTATTTGCTCCATGATGCCAGTTTTGATGAAGAACTTCGCCGGGCTGCTATCTATATTACTGACAGAAAGGTGATATTCCAGATGGTGGAGGCTGCTCATTATCAGCTCAAGAAAGAGTCGCATGCAGTGGCAGATAAGAAAGAAGAAACGGCTGATAGAACTTCAGATTTGATAGACAACTTTCTGGAGTCTATACCTGCTGATAAGGAAGACGAGGAAAAGAAAAAGGAAAAAAGGAAGCCTACTCCTGCCGATGCAGCCGTCGATTATGTGGCTTATCTTTTGGAAACAGAAGGGGAGACTGAGGAAGAGAACTCCTCACGTACCATCTCGCTTATTGATGATTTCATGGAGGATGGAGGATTCAAACTTCCTAAGATTGATGTTTCTGCTGATTATCAACCAGAGTATAAACCTGAGTTGAATGACAACAATAAGGAGGAACAGACAGAAAATAGTGGGGTCTTTACTGAGACTTTAGCTCGTATCTATATTAAACAGGGAAAATATCAACGTGCACTCGACATTATACGTCGCTTGCATGAAAAGCATCCTGGTAAGAGCATGCATTATGCTGACCAGATGCGATTCTTGGAAAAATTGATCAAAAATAATAAATAAAACTAGTTTTAAAATGTACACATTATTTGTAGTATTAATCGTCCTGATAGCATTGCTGATGATTTTCATCGTGCTTATCCAGGAGTCAAAGGGAGGTGGTCTTGCATCCAACTTCTCTTCTTCAAACGCTATCATGGGTGTTCGTAAGACCACTGATGTGGTAGAGAAATTAACTTGGGGCCTTGCTGCTGCTATGGTTATCATCAGCGTAGCTTGTGCTTATGTAGCTCCAACAGCTGTTGGTGAAAGCAGTGTAATGGAAAATTCTGCTACAACTGAGCAGACTGCTCTCCCTGCTATGCCAGGTGCTAACAATGCTGCTGGTGCTCAGACTGCAGCTCCTGCTAAGGGTGCTGATGCCCAGAAGGCTGCCCCTGCTGCTGATGCTCAGAAGGCAGCTCCTGCTGTTCCTGCAACTCCAGCTAAGTAATTTTTCTCATTACTGCGAGAAATTTAAAAGCATTTTATGAAGAGGGTGTGTCATAAATTCATGACACACCCTCTTCTCATTTCTTATCGTCTTCATCTCATTTGTTTTTTGAGTTGATTTGCATTAATGAGGAAGGAGGAAAATGAGAAGTGAGAAGTGAGAAAGGAGAAATGATAAAGGAGAAATGACAAAGAAGTAAAGGGGGAATGGATGACTAAGAATTAGTAAAGTAAAAAATAGAAAAGAGGAAAAGAAGGTGAAAATAGAGCGAAATTCAACAAAGCTGGCTAAAAAAACGGCTTAATTTGAGAAAAAATGAAGTTTTTTCGAAAAAAGTTCGCTAAAAATTTGGTGGAATCAAAAAATAGTAGTACCTTTGCACTCGCTTAAAAGAAATAACGATTAAGCAAGCTAATATGGTGGACGTAGTTCAGTTGGTTAGAGCG
>ERZ1031954.790-NODE-790-length-13171-cov-9.266697_pt1 | contig 13171 bp, 13 predicted proteins | sample MGYA00516701_ERZ1031954 | MGnify/ENA primary metagenome ERZ1031954 (study PRJEB33719, sample SAMN04261284) | wastewater metagenome | biome: rural village; feature: human; material: feces | host: Homo sapiens | place: El Salvador | collected 2013-01-07 ...
CTAAGAATCACACCAAGCGTGAGCTCACCAATGGTTACAGAATCCGTCGTGGCGCTATCGACCACAACATTCCTCTGTTCACCAATGCCCGTTTAGCTTCAGCCTTCATCGAGGCATTCTGCACATTGAGTCAGGATCAGTTGCAGATTAAGAGCTGGCAGGAGTACGAGTAATCTCACACGGGATTATTATTTCTCACGCAGATTACGCAGATATTTATAAAATACGCCCTGTAAGGCAAGGCACAAGTTCCAGATTGCGCCCAAGCCTTACAGGGCTTTTTTTATTCTCTGCTATGAGAAAAAGAAGCCGAAATGATGGCTTTCTCATTATTTTATTGTACCTTTGCAAACAGAAAAGGAAATAATAAAGAATGATAGTTTGTATTGCAGAGAAACCAAGCGTAGCTAAAGATATTGCCCGGATTATTGGAGCAACAACTGCACGCGACGGTTATATGGAAGGTAATGGTTACCAAGTAACCTGGACTTTCGGCCACCTTTGTGAGCTGAAAGAACCGGATGATTATACTCCAATGTGGAAACGCTGGAGCCTGTCCGCATTGCCTATGATTCCCCAGCGTTTTGGAATAAAACTGATTAACGACGAAGGAATCCGCAAGCAATTCAATACAATCGAAAGACTCATGCAAGCTGCTGACAGTATCATCAACTGTGGTGACGCCGGACAGGAGGGTGAACTCATCCAAAGATGGGTGATGCAAAAGGCGCAAGCCAAATGCCCGGTCAAGAGATTGTGGATTTCATCCATGACTGACGAAGCTATCAAACAGGGATTTCAGGAGCTGAAAGACCAGAACGAGTATCAATCACTCTACCTCGCAGGCCTTTCACGTGCCATTGGAGACTGGATTCTCGGCATGAATGCCACCCGACTTTATACTTTGAAATATGGTCAGAATCGACAGGTGCTCAGCATCGGTCGAGTGCAGACCCCTACCCTTGCCCTCATCGTAAACCGACAGAAGGAAATCGACAATTTCGTTTCCGAACCATACTGGGTACTTGCTACCATCTATCGCGATACTCAGTTTACGGCTACCAGCGGCAAGTTTACCAGCAAGGAGGAAGGTGAAAAAGCATTCAGCACCATCGCAGGTAAACCTTTCACCGTTACAAACGTGAGCAAGAAAAAGGGAAATGAAGCTCCACCTCACCTCTACGACCTCACCTCACTTCAAGTGGATTGCAACAAGAAATTTGCTTACTCTGCTGATATTACTCTGAAACTCATCCAGAGTCTCTACGAGAAGAAATACACGACTTATCCTCGTGTAGATACACAGTTTCTGACCGATGACATCTATCCGAAATGTCCTCAAATCCTCAACGGTGTGAGCCAGGCCAAGATCATGAGCCAGCAAAAGTACCTCCCGCTGATCCAGCAGCTCGCCGCTACCGGCAAAAAGTTGCCTAAAAGCAAGAAGGTATTTGATAATAGTAAGGTGACCGACCACCATGCCATCATCCCAACAGGTGTTCCACCTACAGGACTCACCGATATGGAGGCAAATGTCTATGACCTTATCGCCAAACGTTTTATCAGTGTGTTCTATCCGGATTGTAAATTCTCCACAACCACCGTATTGGGCGAAGTCATCAATGAAGATGGGCCTAAACCAGAGAAAATCGAATTCAAGGTAAGCGGCAAGGAAATTCTGGAACCAGGATGGCGAGTTGTCTATGCGAAGGATGCGAAAAATGCCGATGACGATGATGCAACTGATAATGCCAACGGAAACGATGGCGGAAACGGCGCCAAGAAGGAAGTGGTAGAAGAAAGAACGCTCCCTTCTTTCGTAAAAGGCGAATCGGGTGAACATACCCCAACTCTCACAGAGAAATGGACCACTCCACCTAAGTATTATACTGAAGCTACCTTGCTCCGAGCAATGGAGACCGCAGGAAAATTCGTCGAGGATGAAGAACTGCGTGCGGCATTAAAGGAGAACGGAATCGGACGACCTTCCTCACGCGCCGGCATTATAGAGACACTCTTCAAGCGCCACTACATCAAGCGCCAACGAAAAAACTTGATGGCTACTCCTACCGGAATCGAACTCATCGACACCATCCACGAGGAACTGTTGAAAAGTTGTGAGTTGACTGGTATTTGGGAGAAAAAGCTCCGAGACATCGAGCATAAGACCTATGACCCAGCCGACTTTATCAATGGTCTGAAAGAACAAATCAACCAAATCGTCAATGACGTATTGTCTGACAATAGTGCTCGCCATGTGACGATTACAACGGAAGAGGACCTCAAGAAAAAAGAGCCAAGAAAGAAAACCGCTCCAAAGAAATCACCCAAACGGGGTGATACGGCAGAAAAAACGCCTAAAAATGGTAATACGGCAGAAAAGACAGAGGCAAAATCTCCAAATCTTCCTGCAGATGACAGTATCATCGGAAAAACTTGCCCTATCTGTGGACAAGGAACCATTATCAAAGGAAAAACGGCATATGGTTGCAGCAACTGGAAAGGTGGTTGTCAGTTCAGATTACCATTCAGTCAGCAATAACAACTGGAGTTTATTTAAAAACATGGAACAGAAGAATAAATCTCATATCGGCTTAGCATTTTTGTCAATATTAGTAAGTAGCTTACTATTGACCGCATGCGGTATTGATAAGAATATCAAAAAGGGAGAAAAGTATCTTGCTTTAGGTGAGTATTATGATGCTGCCGACCAATTTAAGCAGGCATATACAAAAACGCCGACAAAAGAAAGAGAAAAAAGAGGGCAGCGAGCCTTAAAAATGGCTTTCTGCTATGAGAAGATCAACGCTACACCTAAAGCAGTGGCAGCCTATAGAAATGCTATCAGATATGGACAAGCTAATATCCAAGATCGCTTAAGTTATGCTCGGCAACTTCTAAAAAACGGCGATTACAAACTTGCTCAAACAGAATTTAAATCCATTTTAGATTCTCTTCCTAACGAAGAAATGAGCAAAAATGGCTATGATATTTTAGCCAGGAACGGACTAAAATCGGCACAAGCTGCACCAGAATGGAAGAAAAAAGGGAGCAGATATACGGTGAAGAAAATGGATATTTTCAATTCCAGAAGAGCAGACTACTCCCCAATGCTCTTTGGAGATGAATTTGACCAACTCTATTTTACATCTACCAGAAATGAAGCGCTCGGAGATGAACTGAGCGGTATTACAGGAACAAAAAATGGCGATATTTTTATATCTGAAAAAGATGACAAAGGTAAATGGAGCAAACCAGAAGCCATCAGTACGGGGCTGAATACGGAATATGATGAAGGGGCTTGCTGCTTTACACCTGATGGACGGGACATGTATCTCACACAATGCACAACCGACCCGTCTTCACCAAGATATGCACAAATAGTAACCTCCCCACGCTCGGATGCGGCTTGGGGAAAAGCCACAAAACTGGAAATTACCAAAGATACCCTCAGCAGTTTTGCGCACCCTGCTATCTCTCCTGATGGAGAATGGTTGTACTTTACTTCAGACATGCCTGGAGGAATGGGAGGATTGGATATCTGGCGAGTAAGAATTACAGCTGCGGGGCTGGGAGGTGTTGAAAATCTGGGGGAGCCTATCAATACTCCAGGAAATGAATCTTTCCCTACATTCAGACCCAACGGAGACCTTTACTTTAGTAGCGATGGACATGTTGGAATGGGTGGATTGGACATCTATATTGCCAAAGTGGATCCAAAAACTAAAAAATATAAGGTTTTCCATCCTGGCTACCCTCTCAATTCGGAAGGTGACGACTTTGGAATGACTTTCGAAGGTCCACACAATAGAGGCTATTTCTCCTCCAACAGAAAGGACGGAAGAGGTTTCGACCACATCTATTCTTTTGAAAACCCGGAAATTGTAACAACCATCAAAGGCTGGGTTTACGAAATGGGTGGTTATGAGTTACCGGCTTCCCAAGTAATGGTTGTCGGAAACGATGGAACATATAAGAAACTACCAGTCAAAGGTGATGGCTCATTCAGTATGGTCATCAAGCCACAGGTAGATTATCTCCTGATGGCTTCTTGCAAAGGTTTCCTCAATCATAAAGAAGAAATTCGAGTAGATTCTGCTAAGGAAAGCAAGGAATATACCTTACAATTCCCATTGGCTTCCATCACGGCACCGGTATTAATAGATAATATCTTCTATGATTTTGATAAGGCTACCCTTACTGCCAACAGTACAAAAGCACTGGATGAATTGGTAAACTTATTGAAAGAAAATCCAAATGTCACCATCGAACTTAGTGCGCATTGTGATTATAAAGGAAGTGCTGAATATAATAAACATCTTTCTCAACAGAGAGCACAATCGGTAGTCAACTATCTGATTCAACACGGAATTGCCAAAGACAGACTTACACCAATGGGTTATGGCAAAGAGCAACCTAAGACTATTAGCAAAAAAGTGGCTGCCAAATATCCATGGCTCAAGGAAGGAGATAAACTGACGACGGATTTCATTCTGAAACAGAATAAAGAAAATCAGGAAATATGTAATCAAATGAATCGCCGCACAGAGTTTATCGTACTCAGAACAACTTATGGGTTATTTGATGAAAAAGGCAACTTAAAAAATCCTCCTAAGCCTAAGAAGCAGGAGATTTCCAAAGAAGAGGAAGATTTGTTTATATTTGAATAAGAATGAAGCTAACTGCAATCGAGAATGCATAGAAGCCTCGTTATACAAAATGATGGATGCTCACTTTTTATATGCGAGCATCCATCATTTTATTATATCCCCATACACAAAAAATCGTAATCATCCCTAATATGATCATCAATAAATGATGGGAAGCGCCCAATACTTCCGTCAAGCGACATACGGCTCTGGGAAAAAACATCATAGCATCTATCCGTATTAGATAAAGGGTATCCAGAAGATTTGTCAAAACCTGACAGTAAAGGACTATACTGATACCCATCATAATACAAGCGATTTTCCAAATACGTTCCAAACGATGATAAGTGACCTCTCCTGGAAGAGAAGACATTACACGTTCGGAAAAGCCATCGTCAGCAATATCCAAAGAACAATCTGCAAAGAAAGATTGCAACATCTGCTCATCATCAGCAGTAACTTGCTGCTGATGATGAGTTTCCTCTGATATCGTAGATTTTACTTCATTTTCTTTCATAACCATTTTGCTTTAAGTAACTTGCAAGTTTCATTTTACCACGTGAGAGATGTGACTTGACGGTACCAGAAGCAAGTCCTGTAATCTCTACGATCTTTTCTATAGACATTCCATCCATCAATTGTAAAGTGATGCATGTACGTTCTTTATCGCTCAGTATTTTGAGGGCACTTATTAAATCCAATTTTAATCCGTCACTGCTTGCTTGCGCTTGCCTATGAACCACTATTGGACTGTCGATATCTTGAGTTATCTTATGACTTCTCACATAATCATACCAGACATTGTAGGCTATACGATACAACCAGGTGGAAAAGTTAGCCTTCCCCTTAAATCCCACCAGATGGGTATAGGCCTTGATAAATGTATCTTGAGCCAAATCGTCACTCAATTGCTTATCTCCAACAGTTTGCCGAAGAAAAAAGCTACGAATAGACGCCTGGTATTTCCTGACCAACAAGTCAAAAGACTTACGGTCATGAAACATTACCACTTTAGCTACAAGAGCAAAATCATCCAATTTTTCCACTATTTCTATTGCACCACCATTGTTTGATGGAAGGCAGAGAACCAATGGTAGCCTGTCCTGCACCATAAAAAAGTACTAAAGCACCAATACCTGCCAGAAAATCAGCACCCCATATAGCAAACATAGCGCATAAGCCTGCACCCAAGAAAGCATTTCGCAGTCCTCTTTTAACCAGATATTCATTACTTTGCTTATCTATAGGGCGCGCACTTTCCGGTATTTCAATACCCTTTTCCAAAGCCATAGCCGACAACTTCATCCGATCCTGATTGCGCCTATATAAATAACGAATAATCATAAAGAGGGCAATAAGAGGAGCTAAGAATGTCAGCAAGCCAATCAGACCAAGTAGGATGATAACAAAAAGGAGTACACCTTTTCCAAATACAGTACCCAGAAAATCAAATGGGTCATCATAATTATCTAAACTAAACTGAGAAGGATTATTAGATGTATAAGAAGCAGGATTATTATGAGCAGATACCGCAGACGAAGTATCTACGCTTGTTGTGTCAGAAAATGCATCTATTCCCTCATCATTTTCAGAATGATTTCCCACTTTTTTATCTACCTGTTGAGTAGATGGTGTGTAACGGTGTTTAGGTGCAGAAGAAGCCAATGACTGCTGAAATACACCAAGGCTCATCGCCAAAGCCATAACGATTATTTCTTTTTTCATATCGAATATTTTTACTATTTTATCCACTATTTTGATTTTTTTCTTCTACTAAGACGTATATCTTGCGATTTTAGTTGCAAAGAAACAAAATATTTTTTAAATTTGCAAATGATTTTGAATTAACAAGAAAAAGAATGGCAAGATGACAACAGATAGAAGCACAAAATTACCAGAGGATTTCAAAACTTATACCAAAGAACTTATGGGGGAAAACCTCTTCAATCAACTGATGAAAGGAATTGATGAGAATGCAACTGTCAGCATTCGTCTCAATCCATTCAAATGTTCTGAAGAGACGGTTTTAAACGAAGGAACGACCTCTGAAATTATTCCTTGGTGCCCTTCAACAGGCAAATATTTATCGGAACGAAAGAACTTCACTTTCGATCCTCTTTTCCATGCGGGTCTATACTACGTACAGGAAGCCTCATCCATGATTGTTGATTTAGCCATCCGACAATATGTCAAAGAACCTGTCACCATGCTGGATCTCTGTGCTGCACCAGGTGGCAAATCTACATGCGTAAGAGCTGCTCTTCCAGAAGGAAGTCTTCTTTTCAGCAATGAACCCATGAAGACAAGGGCTCAAATTTTATCAGAAAACATTCAAAAGTTTGGGCATCCGGACGTTGTTGTCACCAACAATTATCCAAAAGATTACAAAAAAACAAAATTGAAATTTGATATTATACTTGCCGATGTCCCATGTTCGGGCGAAGGTATGTTTAGAAAAGATGAAGAAGCCATCAATGAATGGAGTAAAGCCAATGTAAATAATTGTTGGAAACTTCAACGGGAAATCGTAAGTGACATTTGGAACTGCTTAAAGCCTGGTGGGATACTGATCTATTCTACCTGCACTTTTAATGCCCACGAAGATGAAGAAAATGTAGATTGGATAAAAGAGGAACTTGGAGCCGAAATTCTTCCTCTGGATATCGAAAAAAGTTGGAATATTACAAAGAGCCTCATCAATGATGATTCCATGTATCATTTCTTCCCTGGTATAAGCCGCGGAGAAGGATTGTTTATTGCCGTATTACGTAAAAATGGCACATACGAAGGAGATAAAAAGAAAAAAAATAGTGGCAAGAAGACTACAAAAGGAAAGACCAAAGAACCTGTCATATTAAAAAATAACTGGTTAAAAAACAAGGATGAGTGGAATTATACATTAACAGAAAATGATGTATATGCTATCAGCAAGAAATGGACAGAGGCAGTGAAAGAAGCAAACCAATCACTAAGAGTACTTCACGAAGGAATCAAAATCGGAAGTATAAAAGGTAAGGACCTGATCCCTGCACAGTCACTTGCCTTATCGACAGAATTGGATAAGACTGATATTCCACAAGCAGAACTCTCATACGAAGATGCTATCAACTATCTTCGTAAAGAAGCGATTACTTTGCCTCCAACAACACCTAAAGGATATATTATAGTAACTTATCAGAATGTCCCATTAGGTTGGATGAAAAATATAGGCAATCGTGCCAATAATCTATACCCACAGGAATGGAAGATCAAAAGTTCTCACATACCAGAGGGTGATAATCATATTCTGAAATGCAAATCAATATCATAGCATGCCTGGACCAAAACGGTGCGATAGGCTACAAGAACCAACTGCTCTTCCATATCAGAAAGGACATGGAAAGATTTAAGCAACTTACATTGAATCATACCATAGTCATGGGGAGGAAAACATACGATTCTCTCCCCCATGGCGCACTCCCATTAAGACGCAACATCGTGATAACACAACAGGAAATACAACTGGAAAACTGTGAGGTATATCACTCTCTGACAGATGCGCTTGAAAAATGTACAGACGACATCATATTTATCATAGGAGGTGAAAGTATTTATAAGCAATGTTTGAATCTTGCCGATAATCTGTATCTTACTATTGTGGATAAAAAAATGCCAAAAGCAGACACATATTTCCCTTCTATCAATTCAGGAAACTGGGAAATCATAGATAAAGAACAATATAAAGAAATAGATAATGCAAAAAAAGAAATTTTCTCCTTTTCTTTTATTACATTCAAAAATAACAGGAAATCCCCCATAAAATAGCAGATTTCATGATGCCACTTTTCAATATCCCCACTTCGTATCAAGTTGCACCTCCACAGTCTTGATGACATTCTTTGTCAGCAAAGCTCGATTCTTCGGCAGAATCTTTATCTCCTGATAATCGGCAGGATAATACACTTTGCCATTTCTGATCAAGATACCCATTCTGTTTGGAGCAATCTCAAAGATGGCGAAACCACCCACGAAATCATGGATTTTCCAATACACAGGTTGCAGGATGATGTCATCACCCACACGAAGTCCCCATCTGCCCGAAACCTCAAATGGCTTTACATTCTGTAGATATTCGTAGCGTTGCTTGCGTGTCTGTTCCTGTTTCTGCTTGTCATATTGCGCCACAAACACCATGTCGTTGCTTACTACGATTACTCCATTTGCCTTTTTGACAGATGGTGGTACCGTACCCTTTCCTGCCCTCAAACCAGCGTACATTGCTTCCCAATTTCGCTCTTTATCGGGCAAACCGAACTTACGGTAGTTTCCTACATTGTCCAATATCATGCACACCTTGTCCTTCTGCTTGTGGTTGATGCGCAGTCCACGCCCCACCATCTGCAAGTATTTGGCAAGCGAAAGCGTAGGGCGAGCCATCTGGATATACTCTACGTCAGGACAGTCAAAACCCTCATCAAAGAGGTTCACGTTCACCAAGCAGTCCAATACTCCATTTCTGAAAGCCTCCACCATCCGCAGTCGGGTGTTGGCAGGAGTCTTGCTGTCCAATGCTACCGCCTTGATGCCCATCGCCTCGTAGAAAGAAGCTATCATCTGTGCATGGGCGATATCGATGGCATACACGATGCCTTTCTTGCCATTGGCATATTTCACTATACTCTCATATAGTCGTTTGATGGATTGAGGCACATTCAGTTTCTCGTCCATCTCCTTGACAGAATAGTCGCCGTCACTGCCACGCCCCTTCAGGCTATTGATAGTCAACTGGTCTTGCGAGAACTGTCCAATTACCACATAGTCGTAGGGAGCAAGATAGCCACGCTTGATAAAATCCTGGGTTGGAGGCGATGTCAACAGTTTTCCAAACAACTTGCCGAAAGATTCCTTCTTCATACGACAAGGCGTAGCCGTCATGCCTAATTTCAACGCCATTCTATTGCGCAGGAACAAGTCCTGATAGGAACGAGCCAAGGCATGATGAGCCTCATCCACCACAATCAGCCCAGGCGTGCATTCAGCCTGTTCCAGTTCTCCGATATGTCTGCCGAGCCATTGGATGGAAAGCACACGAATCCTAACTTTGGCTTCCATCACCATTTCCTTTTCGCCATACTCCAAGCAAAATCTGTCAAGTGTTTGTTGCATCTGTTCCACCAGCTCACGTCGGTGCGCTACAATCCACACCTCACCTTTCTCATGGTTGTCAAGAAACCACTTCACCACCGAAGCCATCACATACGTCTTGCCAGTACCCGTAGGCATCTGCACCAACACCGAGTAGTTTTCCACATATTCCTTCCTCTTCCGAAAAGGAGTAAACGAATTCTTTGTCAGTTTCGTGATAATCTTCTCCAACATCTCCTGTTGGTAGTCAAAAAGTTTTATTTTCTTCATTCAACATTTCTCTTTCAGCATATTCCAAAGAAACAGCGCATTGCCAATAATATATCGTCTCCACATACGCTTTGGCTCTTTGAGTAATCTATAGAGCCATTCCAGACCGTGCTCCTGCCACCACATCGGAGCACGTTCCACAGTACCAGCGAAGAAGTCGAATACGGCTCCGATTGTTCCAACATGGCAGTGAATATCCAACTCTTTCCAATGCGAATAAGTCCATTTTTCTTGTTTAGGTGCGGTCATACCAATCCAAAGCAGATCAGGGTTAGCAGCATTGATGGCATCAATAATCGCCTTATTGTCCTCATCCGAGAACTCTGGCTTATAAGGAGGCGAGTAGGTCACCACCTTCAGATAAGGATACACCTCAGCCGCCCGCTTCACAATCAGGTCGAGCACTTTCTGCGAACTACCCATAAACATCACCGTACCACCCTTTTTCTCCAGTTTTTCCATTTCGAAAGAGAACAAGTCCCATCCCGCGATACGTTCCTTCGGCTGGCTCTTCGCCTTAATCCACTTACACGCTTTCACGATGCTCACCCCATCAGGAATCAGCACATCACCATTCATCAGCGCCTCAGCAAAGAGCGAGTCCTTGCGAGCCGTATTATAAGAATGAGCATTAACAGTATTAATGAGCAATTTGCCCTCTGGCAGCGAGGCGAGTTCCGCCTTACTACCCAAAATATCCAAAGATTTTAAACAAAACATTATAGTAATTTTTTAATTATCAAAATTAGAAATAACCCAATAGCAGCACCATACACAAGCTGAGGCATGAGCATGATAAAAAGTATCTTTGACTTCACATTTTCTGTTAAACTTTGATAAAAAGAAGTCATAAGTCATACAAATTACATCAAAACGCCCTATATTTGCAATCAATATTAATTAAATTAGATAAAGTTATGGCACAGACATCAATGACAGTCAGAATAGACTCACAACAGAAAGCTATGTTCGACAGCCTCTGTGAGCAGTTTGGCATGAGTGCAAATGCAGCAATCAATGTATTTGTCAAAGCGGTAATCCGTACACGAAGTATACCTTTTGCCATCAAGGCAAAGGAAAGCAAAGAAGACAAGGTTACAGCCGAAGCAATAGAAGCATTTGAAAACATGTGCAAGACAGCAAGAGAAAACAACATAGAAATGTCTCTTGATGAGATCAATGCAGAGATAAAAGAAGTCAGACGATTAAGAAAAGAACGCAATGGTGTACGCAGTTATTGATACCAACATATTTGTATCAGCTTTTATCACAAAGAATGCCACTGCCTCAACACGCCGAGTTATCAATAGCCTTTTTGCAGGAAAAATCAAACCCTTGTACAATGATGAAATCATAGAAGAATATTCCGAGGTGCTTCATCGTTCAAAATTTCATTTGGCAGACAAAGACATACAAAGGTTACTGTATTTTATCCAAACTAATGGCATTGACTCCTCACGTTTTCCTTACGATGGCGACATGCCTGATGAAGACGACCGAGTGTTCTATGAAGTTGCATTGAGCGAAGAAGACTCTTTCCTTGTTACTGGTAACTTGAAGCATTTCCCCAAGACTCCAAAAGTTGTGACTGCATCACAAATGATGGAGATATTAGACTATGGAGAATAAGATGAAGAGGGTCTGTCATAAGTCCATGATTCACCCTCTTTATTTATTAAAGTTTAGCGAACTCATATTCATACAAAATATAGGTGGAATAGGTATAATTTCTTCATCAGAAAAGCACTTAATAGCGTTTCTCGACTACGAGAATCCCTACTCCTGTTTCAGCAAGTTTTCACCATGCGGGTTCATCCCCGCTAAAACAACTCTGGCGAGGGCTCTGATGCCCCGCCAACCTTAGAGCATAGCGGTTAAGAGCGACGAGAAGGAGCGGTTACATCCCTTGTCCCCTGAGGGGAAAAGGGCTTGGGAAAAGCGGTGGAGCCTTCCTTAAGGGTAAGGAAGGACGGGTAGGTTTTCGAAAAAAATTACTTCATAATATGCCAATAATACCCCTTCGGATTCCTACTCACCTCCCCGACTTTTCTGTAATTCAATTTATGAAAACTCACATGATCAATCAGATCCTGCCATTGCTTCTGATGGAAAGTACGCCCCAAGGCACCACCCAGGAGAATACTGTGATAACTATTCTCACGAGGCATCCGAGCCTCAACCATCGGAAACTCACGAAGCGACAACCCCAGGAACAAGTGAAAGATATAATAATCCACCAAACAGTCGAAATCCTTCCAATAAGCAAGGATCATGTCAAAGATAGAAGAAATAATGATTTCGTTAGGCACAGCAGCGATAAACCAGTTAGATAACCCCACAGGAGCCTTAACCCCACGCCTGAAGTAGCGAAACACCGTCAGCTCACTCTGCATGATTCTGTCCCATCGCCCTTGCAACTTCTCATTTCCAAAACCAGAACAGAACACCGTAGCATCCATCCAGACACCACCATACTTCTGCAAGACCGACAGGCGGAGCAAATCACTGAAAGAAGCAGCCGGAATCAACCCCTTCTTATATTTCCTGACAATATACTCAGGCAGTTCAATCCATTGCTGGTAATTACTCAGATCAAAGACCCTGAACTCATAATCCGGCAGGTGCTTCCTTTGCGAAGCCAAACACACCTTCACCAATTCAGGAGCCTGGTCGATACCCTGCAGCCAGGAGAACCAGACAATCTTCGGAACGCCCCCATCATTAGGAGTCTGAACCTCCGCATCCCTCACCTTCATCTCATCCAGGATATAGCGATACCGCCGAATCAGAATCCCATCCACTTTCTCCGTAATCACAGGATAAGCAGCCTTCAAGGACTTCCCCTTTAAGGCACAGCGTATCAAGGCACAGACACCCGTCCACAACACCCCCATACGGACATATTGCCACACGAGCCTCCAGCCCCCGAACTGCCGAAAGCGAGTAATCAGTCTATCAAAATCTACCATTTACACTAGGATAAAAGAACTAAGCACTAATATAACAAAATACTCTGTAGGCTTAGAAAGCAAGCCTGGAGCAACTTTATTTATAAGAAATATAACAATATCTATGACAATTATTCTTAATTATTCACTTAAAAGTAAACAATCTATTATCAATAAAAG
>ERZ1031954.798-NODE-798-length-13114-cov-4.057661_pt1 | contig 13114 bp, 9 predicted proteins | sample MGYA00516701_ERZ1031954 | MGnify/ENA primary metagenome ERZ1031954 (study PRJEB33719, sample SAMN04261284) | wastewater metagenome | biome: rural village; feature: human; material: feces | host: Homo sapiens | place: El Salvador | collected 2013-01-07 ...
CCGCCAAACCCTCGTCAAGCACGCCAAGCAGCGTGCGGCGGGCCAACAGCAAGCCCTTCCTGATATTGCAGCTGCCGTCGATATCCGGATCGTTGATCAGACCCTTCCAACCGACCGTGGTGCGCGGCTTCTCGAAATACACGCGCATGACGATCAGCAGCTCGCCATCCAACTCGCCTTTCAACGCGGACAGGCGACGCGCGTAATCGAGCGCGGCCTTCGGATCGTGAACGGAACACGGACCGACAACCACCAGCAGGCGATCGTCCTGACCGTACAGGCAGGCACGAATCTCATCACGCGAATAGGCGACGATCTCCTGCGCCTGCTCGCTCAACGGCAGGTCGCCCAACACCTGCGCCGGCGTGGGCAACACTTCGAATTCCAGCACGCGGCGGTTCACGATGCGGCTGATGCCCACCTGGTCCTCCCAGCGCGGCACGTCGGTCTCCACCAGCGGATTCTTGCCCTCATCCATGGCCTGCCTAATGGCACGTAAATCCTCAGGCGTGTTCAGCTGCTGCTGCATGATCTCGCTCTCCTTGTCGCTTCCTTTCCCAAGGATAGCAACGATGGTGCAGAAACATCAGCCAAGCTTGCGACGCGCGTCGACCGCGTCGGCAAGCGTGTGCAGCAGCTGCTCGGTACGATCCCACGGCACGCATGCGTCGGTGATCGACTTGCCGTATTCCAGCTGGTCGAGCGGCGCGGGCTTCTGATTGCCCGCCTTGAGGAAGCTTTCCATCATGATGCCGAGAATGCCCTGTTCGCCGGCCGCGACGCGTGCGGCGATTTCTTCGACCACTTCGGCCTCGCGCACCTCGTTCTTGCCGCAGTTGCCGTGCGCGGCATCGATGATCAGACCATGCTCGCTTGGTCCGGAAGCCTTGGAAGCCTTGAGATCCGCCAACGCTTGGGCCACGGAAGCGGCATCGTAGTTCGGACCATGCGAGGAGCCACGCAGCACCAGATGGCAGTCGGGATTGCCCTTGGTCTCCGCGGAAATCACACGACCATCCAGATTGATGGAGAGGAAATGATGCTCGAAAGCGGCCGCGAAACACGAATCGGCCGCCGGCTTGATGGAACCATCCGTAGCGTTCTTGAAACCGATCGGCATGGACATGCCGGACGCCAGCTCGCGGTGCACCTGGCTTTCCGTATTACGCGCGCCAATAGCGCCCCAGCTGATCAGATCGCAAATATACTGCGGGGTAATCGGATCAAGCCATTCCGTAGCGGCGGGCAAGCCGAGCCCCAGCACGTCGGTAAGCACCTTGCGAGCCATGAACATGCCCTTGCGAATATTGAACTGGCCGTCAAGATCAGGATCGTTGATCAGACCCTTCCAACCGATCGTGGTGCGCGGCTTCTCGAAATACACGCGCATGACGATGACCAGACGATCATCAAGCTCCTTCTTGACGGCGGCAAGCCTCTCCGCATACTCGTGCGCAGCCTTCGGATCATGAATCGAACACGGGCCGACGATGGCCAGCAGACGATCGTCACGGCCATGCAGCACGTCACGAATCTCCTGACGGGACTTCAACACCAGATCGCTCATCTCGTTCGTGAGCGGAAGTTCCTTCAGAAAATATCGGGGAGCGGGAATCGGGTCAAGCTGACGAATATTGACATCCACGGTCTCCGGAAACACGGCGCGCTCATCCAACAGCTGTGCATCCTTCGAACTATCCGGACCGCGAAGACCTGCCATCGCTTCTGTTCCTCCCCTGCATCATTATGCTTGCGTAGCGCGATAGCGCCACCGTCGTTACCTTAACGGATGGGGACGGAATATGGGGATGGGCGACTGCATGGTGGAATGGGTGGGGGGTGACGTGGGACGAAGAAAGCGATATAGGAAAGACCCAACGCGGACGGAGAGTCCGGGTTGGGTCTTTTTTTGGGGGAAACGTGCGTCATGGGGCCTGCCGGGCTGAGGCGATGAGGCCTGCAGCCTCGAAAACGCCTGTCGGCGTTTTCCCTCGCGGCGGAAGCCCACCGGGCTTCCGCTATTCGCTCGGCGCGTATTGGCCAGCGCGCGCTCCGCGCGCTATTTGGCCAATGCGCCTTCGGCCCTGCAATTACGGACCACGCTCCGCGTGGACTCAATACTACCTTCGCCGTGCCTTCGGCCTGACGGCCTCAGCCGCGCCTACAAACAGTCCACAGGACTGTTTGCTTAACGGCGCGTCGGCTCAGGGAGCGCTGGCCTTAGGCCAGCGCTCCCATCGGATCCCACGCGGGGAGCATGGTGGCGGGTTCTTCTAGGGCCTTGAGGTATTCGGCGGGAAGGAGGGCCTTGGGGACGGCGACCTCGTAGACGTATTCGGTGAACCAGTCGTCGCTCATGGTGAAGTAGCCCTTGTCGGCGATCTTGTCTCCCCACGAGTTCTCCACACGCCAACGGCGGGTGGTGTGGCCATCCTCATCCACATCCACACCGACGAACGCCATCGCGTGATTCATCGCGGAATCGCCGAAACGGACACGCTGTTCCTTGTCCAGATCGAAATCGACGCCATACACGCGGCCATACTCGAACAGGTCGGTGGCCCACGCGCCGTTCTCACGGTCCATCATCGGATGGCAATCAGCGCCGAACCATACCGGAATGCCCTGTTCCTGAAGAATCTGACGCACGCAGTCCTTCATGAACTGGTTCGGCACGTTGAGGTACTCGGTCGGGTCTCCCCCGGCCACGTTGCCCAGATGCTCGATGCCGATCTTCTTGCCCTTGACGTGCTCCTGACGCGGATCGTCCACCAGGCAGACATAGCTTTCCAAATCGGCGGAACCCACATACTTCTTCCAGAACTCGACAGGCGTGATCTCGCCATCGCGGTGGAACTCGCCATCCTTGTCGGTCCACTCCCAATCGAAGCTCTTCGGCGGCTCGCCCAAGTGAATCGTCAGAATACGGTGACCGGCGGCGACCGCATCGGCGATGATCGCATCGATCGCGGACGGATCAGCGTACATATGCGCAACCGCGGTGTGCAGCATGCGGCGCAGCTGCACGTTCATCTCACCGGTGTTCTTGGAGGATTCGGTCTCCGGGAACAGGTCCTTCGGCACCGCGCCATACTTCTTGTACACGTTCATGGCCATGGTCCACTGGCCGCCGTCGCCCATCACGTCGGACAGCAGATGCTGCATCAGACGCGAATCGGCAGGCTCGCCGGCACGCACCAGCTTGGCCACGTCCTTCAGGAAGTAGTTGACGCGTTCCAGCTTGTCGTAGTACATGGCGTAGTTCTGGGAGAACTCGAACTCCTTGAGACCCATGTTCTGCTTGGCCACGAAACGGGCCACGTTCAGCGAGCTGAACAGCCAGCAACGGCCGGAACGGTCCTGATGGGTGACGGTGCCGTTGTCCACGACGGTGGAGAAACGACGCTGCATCAGACGGGCGCGATCGTAGTTGCGCGCCACCTTGTCGATGCCGGCCGCCGTGACGGCGTTCATGGCCATGCGATTGTGCTCGCTTGCTTCGAAATCGTCGACGAGCTTGTTCAGTTCATCACCGCTCAATGGCGTGATGTCGGTCATTATCCATTCCCTTTCTATGGTTTCAGTTGTTCTGCGAAGCGTCTGCGGATTCGGCGTCGCCTTCCGGCTCGGTCTCGGCTACGGAATCGTTCTCGACGGCATCCTGCGTGTCGGCGTCTGCCGGTGCGGCGGTCTCATCGTCGTGCTGCGCGTCGTCATCAGATTGCGCGTCGGAAGGCTCGCCTTCATCGACGGCGTTGACCACGGACAGGTCGTTCATGCCGAAACCGGAGAACGCGTTGGAGAACATGGCACGCAGTTCGCTGACGCGCTGCGTGATCTGGGCCTCACGGCTCTGCAGGTCGGCGATGCGCTGCTGCACGCCGTCCAGTTCCTTCTTCGCGGCCTCGCGACGCTCGTTGATCTGCTCGTCGGCGTCTTCGGTGGCCTGCTTGAGGATGCTTGCCGCGTTCGCGTCCGCCTCGTCACGCTTGCTGGAAGCGTACGCCTCAGCCTCGTCACGGGTCTTCTGCGCGGAGGAAATCAACTCGCTGGCCTGCTTGTTGGCGGCCTCGCGACGTTCGTTCAGGTCGGTGAGCAGCTCATTGACCTTCTTCGTGGCCTCCTCCTGCTGGGCGGAGATGTCGGCGCGGATCTGCTCCACTTCGGCGTTGACCTGGCTGATGGTCTTGGTGCGGTGCACTTCCGCCTCGTCGGTGATCTCCTGGGCCTTCGCCTTGGCGGCGTCGGTGATTTCGGCGGCACGGCGCTGCGCGTCGGTCATCATCTTGGACACCTGCTCGCGCACGTCCGCCAGCTTCTTGTTGGCTTCGGCAAGCGCGGATTCGATCTGGTCGTTGGTCTCGCTCTTCAGGCGGGAGATCTCCTCATTGGCGTTCTTGCGCTGTTCGGCGATCTTGCTGGTCGCCTCGGTGCGCATGTCGGAAATCTCACGTTCCTGCGTGGCGCGTTCGGCGGCAAGACGCTTGCCGTGTTCCTCACGGGAGTTGGTCAGTTCCAGATCGACGGTCTGACGCTGCGCCACCACGGCCTTCTGGGCCTCGCTGCGCATCTGGTCGACCTCATGCTGGGCATTGGCCCTCATGGCTTCGGATTCGTCCTTGGCGTCACCGAGCACCTTGGCCGCCTTGGCGTTGGCGTCGTCCATGATGCGCTTGGCGTCGATTTTGGCGTTGTTCAGCAGTGTTTCAGCCTGCAGCTGCACCGTGGCGCGGGCCGCGGAAGCGTCCTTCTTGGCTCGTTCAAGCAGCTCGGCGCTGGTCTGTTCCGCGCTGGCGAGCATCTGCTGGGCGTTGGCGCCCAGTGACGCGAAGGACTTCGGAGCGGCCTTCTTGTTCTTTTCCTCCTGCAGCTGCGCCTGCAGCTCAAGGATGGTCTGGTCGTCGGCCTTGACCTGCTCACGCAGACGGTTCACCGTCTCCTGAGCCGAAGCGAACGCCTCGTCGACTCGATCCTTGTCGTACCCCCTCAACACGATTGGGAACTGCTCAACCATGCCCTTTTCCTTTCACGAATTCCCTACACTTTGCGCATCTGCCAGCGCGCACTCGTTCAGTACTCTATCTCAGTCGGCAGGCGGCACGCAGGACGAAATGCATTATTCTCACAGAGAGCACAGAAATCGTTCGAAAAAGTCTGTCGGGGGTATGGCGGTATGTCCGCGACCACGTGTCGAAACCGCATGACTCACATGTCGCAGAAAATCGTGCCGTAGAAAGCGGAGCCGTCCTCAGCCAAGCAGAATGTCGCTTGACGAGGGTTGCAGGAAGTATCGTACCGATTCACGCAGCACGTCATCGACCGCAGCGGTCTGCTGTTCGATCGACAGTCCACGTTCGTGCGGCCGACCGTTAACGATCGGCAGGCTGACGAACCCCGACAGAATGCGACGTTCCTGGCCCGCCGACCAGTTGAGCAGATGGTAGAACAGCGAATTGCATACGAACGTACCGGCGTCGGAACTCAACGCGGCGGGAATCTCGTGTTTGGCGAAATCGTGCAGTATCGACCGCAACGGCAGGCGCGTCCAGTACGCGGCCGGACCTTCCGGGTCGATCGGGCGGCGGGGCGGAATCACGTTGTCGGCATCCGGCTTGGCTGCATCCATGAGATTTGTGGCGCATCGTTCCAGCAGAATGCCACGGGAGGTGCGCTTGAGCCCTGTGGCGATGACGATGTCCGGCTTGGCCTGTTCGATGGCTTCCAGCAGTGTGGGCCAGGCTTTGGCGAAGCTCACCGGAAGCGTGACGTTGGTGACGGTGACGGCGATGTCCTGCAGCAGTTCTTCGGAGATCGCCTGCGATTGCGCCGGATCGGCCCATTGCTTGGCTACCGCCGCCGGCACGAGCACGGCCGGATTGACGTCGATGCCTTCATAGGGCGTGAAACCGGAGATGACGATGTTGATCTGCTGCATGGTTTCCAGTGTACGTGGTGAATGTGTTGAACGTTAAGTCTGCCGACACGTCGACGGACTTAACGTTCGATGAAAATCAACGGCTGTGCATCTGGGAGAACGCCTCGGCGAACACGGCGTGCATGCGCGCCTTGGCTTCCTCCTTGGCGTGTTCGGGGTCGAGGCTGCGGGCGATGCCTTCGGCGATCGGCATGTCGGATGGCGTGGTGATTTTGAGGTTCGTTTCGGAACCGTCCACGATGGCGACCGGCTCGTCGGGCAGGTAGTCCACCACCACGCGCGTGTCGTCGGTCGGATGGAAGTCGGGGTCGGCGGCGGCCAGTTCGTAGGCTTTGACGATGGCACCGAAACGGAACGCCTGCGGGGTCTGCGCGCGGAAGGTGTTCGGACGTTCCGGCACGGATTTGACCACCTTGCGGTCGCCCAGATCCTCTGTGAGCAGAATCGTGTCGGTGGAGGCGTAGGCCACGGTGGCGGCGTTGAACTGGTCCAGGCTGTCGATGCAGCCGTCGATGGACCGCTCCTCGACGAACGGACGCACGCCGTCGTGGATGAGGATTTTCGCGCCGGAGGGAATGCCGGCCTGTTTGAGCAGGTCCAAGGCGGCGAGCGTGCTGTCCACGCGTTCGGCGCCGCCGGGAACGATGGCCCGCACTTTGGCGTAGCCGGCTTCGTCGATAAGCTCGTTCACCGTCTCTTCGACACGTTCGTTGACCACCACGATGATGTCGCTGATGCGGTCGTTGTTTTCGAATGCCTCGATGCTCCAGCAGACGATTGGCTTGCCACCCACCGACACCAGCTGCTTGGGGTTGTTCTCGTCGAATCGGGTGCCGAATCCCGCTGCCAGCACCACGGCCACGACCGGCATCTTCTGTTCCTGCATCTGCTCTCCCTTACTCATATGCTCCACCGTAAAGCCGCGGCCGCATGCCACCCCGTTCCGCGGCGGGTTCTGCACGCAATCCGCAACAGTGGCCACGCGAATCACTCGAATCGCACGAATCGCGTGGCTTGTATGGCTCGTATGGTGATTATTCGCGTACGATCAGCGCCAGCATGCGTCCTTCATGCTGTTTTTTGGCGAGCGACGCGCGGCGATGCGAGAACCACAGCGGGTTTTCGAGCGTGCACAGGCTGCGGCGGATCTTGTTGAACCGTTCGGAAAGCTTCGGATCGCCTTCGCCATCGGCGGCGCAGATGCCGGCCAGTTCCTCGTCTTCGGACAGGTACTGCGTGGCCGCGTTGACGCGTGGACGGGATGAGACGATGTTGTCGGCCGGCACGCCCGCTTTGGCAAGCTCCTGCAGGGCGGCCGCGGCGATGTCGATGCCCGGCTGGCCAAATCGGCTCAACGTGAAGGTTCCCGGGAACTGCGCATCGAATTCGTCGGCGATGTCGCCGCCGACCTCGTAGCAGTCGCCGCAGATGCAGGGGCCGAGCGTGGCGACGATACGTTCCGGCTGGGCGCCCTTGGCCACCATCTTCTCGATGGTCGCGCCGATCACGCCTTTCTGCAGACCGCGACGGCCGCAGTGCGCTGCGCCGATCACGCCGGCTTTGGGATCGGCCATGAGCACCGGCAGGCAGTCGGCGGCGAACATGCCGAGCGCCACGTTCTTCCGGGACGTCACTTGGCCGTCGGCTTCGATGACGGTCGGCTCACCGTCATTCCCCGTCGCGTTGTTTTCGCCGTCCGTCTCGTCTTCCGGCTTCTTCGTGCCGGACACGTCGAATCCGAACGGCTGGTTGATGACGAATGATTCGTCCACGTCCACCGCGTCGCCGGAATGCACCTGGCTGATAAGGCTGATTTTCGCGCCGAGCACGTCGGCGAGCGCCTTGCGGTTGGCGAGCACGTGTTCCGGTTTGTCGCCGGATTTGCCGCCGAGGTTGAAGTGCGCGAAATCGCCTTCGCTGGTGCCGCCGAGTCGCGTGGTGTAGACGACTTTGATGCCGGGGGCCAGCATGATCGGAATGGTCACGGGAATCGGGTTGCCGTTTTTGTCAGTGGGGTCGATGGCGTTGGAATCGAGGATCGCGTCATCGTATTGTGTGCTGCTCATGTCTTGTTTTTCCTTGGTTTTGCGATTGGAAGGCCTGCTTGCGATTGCCGTCTTCTATTCGGCTTTCAGCGTCGGCTTTTTCGTGCGCGAACGGATGGCCGCGTTGACGGGCACTTCCTGCGGGCACGGCATGGAGAAGACGTGCGCCGGGTTGTTGATGGCTTCGACCCAGTGGCCGTCGGCGTCACGGAAACCGCCGGCAGGCACGGTGTAGGCGAAGGGGGCCGCGCCGGGCAGCACGAATTCGACTTCCTGGCCAGCTTCGATCTTGTTGCGGCTCATGATGGTCACGCGTCCTCCGTCTTCCGGACTCCATGACAGCACTTCGCCGACGACGAGCCATGCGCGGAAGTATGCGGAACGGTCGGTGCTTTGCTGCACTTTGTGTTCCGGATAGTAGAAGCCGGTGGAGTAGTCGCGGTGCGCCACTTTGTCGGGCTCGTCGAGCAGCCAATCCGGCAGGGTGACGTGTGGTGCCGGCCGTACACCGGCGTGATGCCAGCCTTCCGGCAGTATTTCGGCGGCGGTGTTCGACTTGCGTCGGGTGCTGCGTGCGTGGTAGCTCAGATTGTCCGGCTCGCCAATCGCGATATTGCCGGACGAAACGTTGCCAGCCGAAACGTTGCCGGACGGCACGCCCCCAACGGGAATGGCGTCGATGTCGGGCTTGCCTGCGAACGCGCCATCGGCGTTGGACATGATCGCATCCTCGGTGTCCGGCTTGCCGTATTCCGGGTCACCGGGACGGATCACGCGGTCGCGGAACGGCTTCAGCACATTGCCGTCGGCATCTTCGAAGCCGCGCTGGACCATGTATTCGTTGACGGCCGTCTTGTAGGCGTTCGTCATGGCGGCGATGTAGTAGGCGCTCTTGGAACGGCCTTCGATCTTGAGGCTCGTCGCGCCCGAATCGAGCAGATCGTCGATGTGGGCGAGCATGTTCATGTCCTGCGAATTGAACAGGTACGCGCCTTCCGCGGTCTGTTCGATCGGAAAATACCGACCGGGGCGTTTCTCCTCCACGATGGAATACTTCCAGCGGCACGGCTGCGCGCATTCGCCGTGGTTGCCGTCGCGGCCGGTCAGATAGTTGGAGAACAGGCAGCGTCCGGAGAAGGCCATGCACATCGCGCCGTGCACGAAGCATTCGATGTCGAGGTCGTCGGGGATGCGGGCGCGGATGTCGCGCACGGCCTGCAGATCCATTTCGCGGGCCAGCACCACGCGGCGCGCGCCCAGTTCGTAGAACGCGTTGGCGGCCTGGTAGTTGGTGACGCCGGCCTGCGTGCTCACATGCAGTTCGAGGTTCGGAGCCACCTGCTTGGCCATGAGCATCACGCCGATGTCGGAGACGATCAGCGCGTCCACGCCGGTGTCCTTCAGCTTGCCGAGGTATTCGCGCATGGCTTCCACCTCGTTGTTGCGCGGCAGCACGTTGAAGGTGACGTACACGCGGGCTCCACGCTCGTGGGCGTAGCGTGCGCCTTCCTCGAAATCCTCGAGGCTCAGGTTTTTCGGCGCGCTGCGCATGCCGAACGCCTTGCCGCCGCAGTAGACGGCGTCCGCACCGTAATCGACCGCGGTTTTCAGTCCCCTCAAATTGCCTGCGGGGGCCAACACTTCTGGCTTGTTTCTTCTTTGCACGGATGTTCCTCTTACTCGTAAAAGACCATCAGATATTGTCGTAGATTCACGGGACAGGCAAAGCCCGTCCAGCCGTTACGCAAGCTCGGGCTACGCCAGCTCGCGTGCGACGGCGGCGAGTACGTCCACGGCGTCGGCGAACTCTTCCGGCGTGGTGTAGGAGTAGCTCAGGCGCAGGGAGTTGTCGGCGGCGAAATCGTAGATGTCGCCGGGGTTGAGCAGCACGCCACGTTCGGCGGCCAGCTGGAACAGGCGGTTCATGCGTATCGGCCGGTCGAAGGTCATCCAAATGTAGAAGCCGCCGGACGGCACGTTCCAGTGGGCGAGCCCGTCCATTTTCTCCTGCAGCGTAACGAGCGCGCGGTCGCGGCGGTGCCGCAGCTCCCGTTTCAGGCCGGCCACGTATTCGTCGTACATGCCGTTCGTGAGGAATCGCGCGAACGTCCACTGGCTCAGCACGCTCGCACCGTAGTCCATCTGCATTTTCACGTCGGCGAGCCGCTGCACGATCGGTTCGGCGGCGACCAGCCATCCGATGCGCAGTCCGGGAGCCAGCGATTTGGACGCGCTGCCGAGCGTGATGACCATGCCGGTCTCATCGAGGGCCTTCAGCGACGGCAGCGGGGCATCATCCTCGAAATACAGGTCGCGGTAGGCGCCGTCCTCGATGATCGGCAGTCGGCTGTCCACGGAAAGCTCGACCAGTTCATGCCGGCGTTTGTCGCTCATGGTGACGCCTGTCGGATTGTGATTGGTCGGAATCGTGTACAGGATCGCATTGCCTTTGCGGTTGCGCGCGTTGAGCGGCGCCGGACGGCCGGTGTCAAGCTCCCCTTCCGCCAGCAGGCCGCGCAATGCCTGCACGTTGAGGCCGTCGTCGTCCATCGGCACGCCTTCCAGATGCATGCCGGCCGACTGGAACACCTGCAGCGACTTGATGTAGCTCGGCGATTCCGCGTATACGGTGGTGCCGGCCGGCAGCAGGCTCACCGAAATCATCTGCAGCGCCTGCAACGCGCCGGATGTGACCAGCACCTGGCTTGCCGTGCAGTCGACGCCGGTGGCGCGCATGTGCGCCGCGATGGCCTCGCGCAGTTCGGGCAGGCCTTCGGGCGGCGGGTAGCCGAGCGTTTCGATCTCGTCCGCCGCCTCGCCGAGCACCTGCCGCCACATGGCTTTCGGAAAGAGCCGCGGGTCGAGCTCGCCGGTGCCGATGCGCGTCATGTTCGGCGTGAACTCGTACCGGTTGATGGCTTGGATGGTGTCGTTGTTGGCTTTGAAGAAGCCGGAATCCACGTAATCGGCCCAGTCGGGCGCGCCCGGCAGCATCAGCGACCACGTGTTGCTGACGATTCGCGTGCCCGCTCCATGCTGCCCTTCGACGATGCCATAATCGGACAGCTCGTTGATGGCCGCGATGACGGTGGACCGGTTCACGCCGAACCATTCGGCGAGCGCGCGTTGCGACGGCAGACGCGAGCCAATCGGCCAATTGCCGCTGTGCACCTGTTCGCACATGTACCCGACGATTTGTTCGGTGACGGGTTCGCCGGTGGTACGGTCCGGTTTCCAATCGATGTTCAGCGGCGCGATGCGTGCCATGACGCTCCTTCACATTGGTGGTGTCGGTATGGTTCGGCGTTTTCCGCGGTCGGCGCATCTGCTTTCTGACAGTGGACCGTCCTGCGATTGGCTGAGCCAAACCTCAGCTTTTGGCTGGTTGCCTATTGTAGCAACACCTATACAATATGACACTGATTACGTTGTTTTTCGCAGAATAGAGGTTTTTCCTGCGATTACAAAATGAGCGATTTGGTTGGTTTTGGCTGGGTTGATTACAACCAACCAAATATGTTTGGATGGATAAGAGGCGAGTATGGGATTCTTTTTCCAAGGGCTGACGTTGGGATTGGCGTATGTCGCGCCGATCGGTATGCAGAATCTGTTCGTCATCGATTCGGCGCTGACCAAGCCGCGCCGCCGTGCGCTGCTGACCGCGTTGATCGTGCTGTTTTTCGACGTGTCGTTGTCGCTGTCCTGCTTTTTCGGCATCGGCAGGCTGATGCAGGATTACGCATGGCTGAAGCTGGCCATTCTGGCGATCGGCGGCTTGGTGGTCATCCGTATCGGCGCGGGTCTGCTGTTTCCCGGCAAGGGTGGCGATGATGGCGCCGCGCAAACGCCGCAGTCGCGGACCTCGCAATCGCAGGGCTTTGCGCAACGCGTCACTTCGAAATTCGGCGGCGACAGCGAGCTGCTGCACACCATCGTCACCGCCGGTGTGGTGACGTGGTGCAATCCGCAGGCCATCATCGACGGCACGCTGATGCTCGGCGCGTTCAGCGCGACGCTTACCGTCGGTCAGTCCACGCCGTTCATCACCGGCGTGGAAACCGCGTCGGCACTGTGGTTCTTCGGCATCACCCTGCTGGTGTCGCTGTTCAGCCACAAGTTCAGCCCGCGAATCGTCACCGCGATGAACCGCGTGTGTGGCGCGGTGGTGGTGCTGTACGGCGTCAAACTACTAGCTGATTTCGTGATGGCCGTGCTGTAATCCCCGATAGCCGTCCGGTTCCGCAAAAACGTATGCCCGTCCGTGTTTTGCTACCCGAGCTGAGTGGTTGGGTTAACAAAATGCGGACGGGCAGTGCTTTTTCAGCCGAGGAAGGCGAGCTCCTCGTCAGTGAGTTCGAGCTCGTCGGCCTTCAGGGAGTCGAGGATGGTTTCGGGACGGTGTGCGCCCGGAATCACGAACATGTGGTCGCCCTTGGCCAGCTCCCAAGCCAGCACCACGCGCTGGTAGCTCACGCCATGCTTGGCGGCCACTTCGCGGAACGGGTCGAACAGGTGCTCGTCGTACGGGTGGCGATAGCCGCCGAGCGGACTCCAGCACACGAAGGCGAGATCTCCCTTCGCGCAGTATTCCAACGTGTCCTGGGTTTCCAGATGGATCGGCGAATACTGGTTCTGCACGGCAACGAGCTTGTCGCCGAGAATCTCCTGTGCGATTTTGAGCTGTTCGATGCTCACGTTGGACACGCCCGCCCACTGGGCCACGCCCTGGTCGAGCAGCGCCTTGATACCTTCGCAGGACTCGTTGTACGGCACTTCCGGATCGTGGCGATGCAGGTAGAGCAGGTCGATCGAGTCGACGCCGAGCGCCTGCGCGGACTGCTTGCCGTATTCGATGAGGTGTTCCGGCTTGCCGTCACGCGGCCAGATCGGCTTGTCGCCATCCCACGCGCGGCGCAGACCGACCTTGGTGGCCACGGTGACTTCCTCACGCGGCCCCTTCCATGTGTCCAGCGCTTCGCGGACCAGCTTTTCGCCGGTCTGCTCCTCTTCGCCCGGCGTGTAGTAGGCCCATGCGGTGTCGATGTGGCGGCAGCCGGCGTCAAGCGAGGCGTGCAGGGTTTCGATGCCGACATCGTGGCCCCGGTTGTTTTCAATGGTTAGCGGCATCTCGCCG
>ERZ1031954.802-NODE-802-length-13098-cov-12.485854_pt1 | contig 13098 bp, 6 predicted proteins | sample MGYA00516701_ERZ1031954 | MGnify/ENA primary metagenome ERZ1031954 (study PRJEB33719, sample SAMN04261284) | wastewater metagenome | biome: rural village; feature: human; material: feces | host: Homo sapiens | place: El Salvador | collected 2013-01-07 ...
TACCGCGGAGCACCTCAACCTCCTTAATCTGCGGAGCTACCGGTGCGAACTTCTGCTGCGGGTTGCGAACTGCGAGCTCACCAACGAGCATGTTGTAGTCCTTAGCAGTGTTGTCGAGACGGATACCGATCATTGCGATCTCGTCGCCTGACTTCAGACCGAGCTTGTCGAGAGTAGTGGTGAATGTTGTCCACTGACCGAACTTCTCAGCTGCAGGGATAGCAATCTCCTTGTACTCTGTGAGCTTGCCCTTGAGAGCTACGAACAACTTAGCGTGTGTGTCGAGCTCGTTGCTCATCTTATATGTAAGAGAGATGTTGTATGAAGGCTCTGTCTTGAGCAAGGTCTTGAAGAGCTTTACACGAGATGTTGTTGTCTGACCCTTCAGGCGGAGGCAAGAGCCACCCCAGTAAGCGTCATCCCATGTAAGCTCAGCCTGAGCGAGGTCTGCGCTCTTTGCGCTCTCGTTGCCGTCAACGATCCACCAACGCCATGTCGGCATGTAGTCCTGAGTAGCAATGTTGTGCCACTTGTGGTTGAACGTCACCTCACCCTCGTTCTTGAATGTAAGACCGTTACCGAGGTTGAAGCGTGTTACGAACGGAACCTGCTGGATAGTAGACTTAGCTGTTACGTAGCTTGCTACACCGTGGAACTTGCCCTTCAGGCTACCGTTGGCGAGTGTTACGACGTCGCTCCATCCGAGGATGTCAGGAGTGTTAGCCGGGTTGCGGTTGCCACCGCTGAACACCATCTCCTGCTTGTCAAGGTAAGCCTGCTGGATAGCCACGTCAGATGTACCGTAGTCGGTAGCGCTCTGGTGGATAAGCCCCTGTGAGTGAGCACCCCAGAAGCCTACAGAAGCCTCTACGTCGTTGATATCGTTCCAGTTGGCATTGCTTGCGTGGAGCGCACGACCCTGGATATCAAAGCCCTTATAGTAGTCGTACGGATTGCGACCCATGCTCTTAGCCTTCGCTGCAGAAGCTGCAAGTGTACCAGCACCAGTATTGTAGTTGGAGAACATCATGTCGGTAACGATGTTATCCTTATCGCCGAACATATTCTGATTTCTACTATTAAGACCCTGGTCAAAACTTATCTGACCATAGTCGTTAGTACCATCATACCAGTGGAGCTGGAACTTCCAACCAATCTTCTCTGCTTCCTTATGACACTGAGCAAAGAAACCCTGGATAATTTCCATGTTATCATAATCTGAGTGGAACTCTGAGTTTACTCCCACACCATCGATACCGTAGTACTTAAGAATCTTGACGAAACGTTCTGCATTCTTATAATTGCCTTTACTATCCTGCTGACAAAGAGTACCAAACTTACCAGACCAACCTGATGCATTGGGGTTATCAGCATAGACACTTGCGCTCCAAGGAATTGAAGCAACACAACCTACAGATACGCCATTCTTGTGAGCCACGTCAGACAGACCGCCAGTTACGCGGAACCAAGGTGCTGTCCAGTTGCCGTGGATGCTGAGGTATGACCACATTGAGAAGTTGTCGCCCTCGAAGCAGTAGCGTGGAAGAGCCTTCCAAGAAGAAGTTGGATCGTCGAGCGGAGTCCAGAGACACATCTTACGACCCGGCTTAGCCTGCTTGCTAACCTCTGCCTGATAGTCGTCAGCCTCAGCGATGCGCGCCAATGGGCGAACACGCGAGATATAAAACTCGTCGTCCATACGAGACACTCCCTGCGGAGGTGTACCTGGCTGCCAGTTTCTAATATTCTCAAGCAAGTATCTGTCGCCGTTGTCCTTAATGTCCAGCGGATGAGTCGGAGTACGCTGAGCGTAACCGAACACGCAGCCACACAGAAGCATGGATGCGAGGAGTGTTGTCTTTTTGTTGTTCATTTAGATATTGTTTTGTTGATTAGGTATTTAAAAGCGCAAAATTGACGAGTATACAAGTATGCTATGTTTTTATACAAGTGGACGAGTGGACGAGCAAACGAGCTTTTTGCACACCTATATAATATAAGGTATATAATCAGCTTGTCTGCTTGTCAACTCGTTCACTCGTCTATATATTTACTCGTTTACTCGTCAACTTATAGATTTATTTTACTTACGAATAAGTTTCACAGTGCGAACGGTCTTGCCATCCTTCTTCACATTAAGCACGTAGATGCCTGCCTTAGCAAGGTGTACGTTAACCACGTTGCCAGCGTTGAGCTGAGCAGCCTTGCGAGCAACCTGCTCACCAGCTGTTGTGTAAACGCTAACCTCGTATGCGCCAGCCTCAGCGAACTCTACTATTGCGTCCTCGCCTACTGTGTAAGCCTTCATCTCTGCGCCCTCTACAGCGTCAACGCCAGTAGGATAAGCCACCTTGATTACAGAGAATGTCTTCTCTGCCTTACCAAGAGCGTTAGAGAGTGTAAGAGTTACGTCGTAGTCGCCACCTGTACGGAACGAAACGTTTGCAGAACCTTCCTCACCGTTACCAGTAATGTCAGCGAATGTAGCGTTCTTAGCAGTCCATGACGGCTTGGTCTCTACCTTGTATGTCTCGTCAGATACGAACGGTGAACCTGCGATGTAAGTCGGCTCAACAAACTGGAGAGTAGCCTGACCTTCGCCACCACCTGCAACCATATCCTGCATACCAGCCTTCACTGCCTTTGTACCAACAGATGTGAAAACATTATCCGTAGCCTTCTTCTCGAAGTCCCAGAATGCCATCACACCAGCAGGGAGGCTCTTAGCGTTGAGGTCGCCCATAGCAGCCTTAGCGTCTGCCTCTGTAGCTACCTTATCCCACACTACTACGTTGTCGATAATGCCGTTAAGACCATTACGTCCGAAGAGCGGACCACCGATACAGAGATACTGACCGCTTGTGATGCTATAAATATCTCTCTCATATCCAGGTTCTGTAGTCTTTTTAGCACCACCAGTGCGATCCCATTCTGTAACGGTCTGCTTAACACCGTTCACGAAGAGGTCGCTACGGAAAGCACCATTCTCATTATAATCGAACGCCATAGTGATGTGTACCCAGTTGCCTACAGGCAGCTTAGTGTTAGCATACTTATAGTGAAGCTCCTTGTTAGAAGTAGCGTCTGTACCGCGGAAGTTGTAGTGGTCGATGCTACCATCAGCGCCGATACCAGACCAGTTCCAACCCCAGTCGGTCTTAGGCCAAGCATTCTTCTTATCATATACATTGAAGAGAGTTGTAGGATCGCCCGCCTTGAGGTCGTGTATCTTCAACCAGAATGAGATAGAGTACGATTTCTTACCAACAAGACCGAGGTCTGCAGCAGAAACACCGAAGCGTGTCTCCTTCAGGTCGAGACCCTGTGAGCCTGCACCGTCTGCGTCGCGACCTGTGTAAGCCATCTTCACGCTCTCGCCTGTCTTGAGAGAGACATCCTCATCGCCACCGTTAGCTGTGAGCGAGTAGATCTCAGGCAGAGCACCTGTGCTCACACCAGTAATCTGGACGAAAGAAGCGAATGTGCGTGTGGTCTGCTTAGCAGCACCATCCTCGCCGTACTCGGTGCCAGTTACCTTAAGGTCGTAGCCACCAATTTCCTCAAGTGATGTTGTCCAAGACTTACCATCGCCACTCTTAACAACCTTACCGTCCTTAACAAGCTCCCACTTAGCAGCAGCAGGATGTTCTGGGTCTACATAACTAATTGTGAACTCCTCGTTCGGCTTGATTGTTGTCTTGTTGCTCTGAACGTCGTCGCTATAAACATATGAAGCAGGTGCCATGTAGCCAGACCAAGTGATTGTCGACTCTGTCTTGTGGTCGAGAGATACGGCAGAAACACCAAGGCGCACCTTAGCATTTGTCTTTGTAACAGGTATTGAGTAGTAGAGACCTGCCCAAGAGGTTGTTGTACCCATGAGCATCGGCTCCTTGCCCTCCTCCTGAGCGTAGAGACGGAAGTGAGATGTCTTAACGTCGAGGTTGTAGCATGGCTCGCCAGCTGCCTTATTGTTAGGCATGTTGAAGATAATCTTAGCGTCCATACCAGACTTGCCGTTGTAGAGCATCTTGGTGTTCTCAGCGTCAAGAACCGGAGCAGCTGGTGTAGCCGCATTGCCACGAACGATAGAGAACTCGCCGAGCATGAGATCAAGATCCTGTGCATTCTTAAAGTGGAGAGCCACCATAGCCAAAGTCTTGCCATCAAAATCAGAACCTACAACAAATGACTTCTCTGCCCAAACTGTCTCGTCTGCAATCTCTGTAGACTTGCAAACACCATAACTTACACCATTAGCTTCGCTACCCTCTGCAGAGAGAACGAGATCGAAGTCGGTATTACCACGATTAATCTTATAACGAACAGTGATAACGTCGCCAGCCTTCAGAGCATACTTTGTCTTGAAGAGGTGGAGATATTCGTCGGCTGTTGTACCGAAGACTTTGAGTGTAGAACCTCCGAAGTAAGCATCATCCCATGAATACTTAGCGTCGAGACCTGTAGCAGGAACGTCGGTTGCATTACGTCCGAGGAGCTTGTTAGCGAACCAGAAGTGCCATGTCGGCAGATAATCCTGCATACCCACGTTATACCAAGGTGTGCTGGTCTTGCGCTCACCATTAAGGTTAAAGAACTTACCGTTACCGAGGTTGAAGTAAGTGATGAACGGCTCTTCTCCAAGATCCCAGCTGAGTGCAGAGTGTGCAGTCACGAATGTAGAGATACCATGCCACTTATAGTTCTTGGCGTTATACTGGTTACCACTTATTACACTTGGGCAGTTTGCCGGGTTACGTGTACCGCCTGTAAAATAGCGTTCTACACGCTCAAGGTACGTATTCTGCTTAGCATCTTCAGATGAACCAAGCTCTCCACGGCTCTCCCAGAACATATTATAAGAGTGAGCACCCCACAGACCGATTGAAATACGATACTTGCCGAGAAGACTCCAAGGCAAGTTAGCCGGCTCACCACCCTGCATGTTGATACCTGCATAGAGATCGAGCGGATCGCGCTTCATAGACTCTGCTTTTGTTACAGATCCAGATAACAACCATTCCTTGTTCCAGTTGTAGTTAAAGAAGAGTGATGTACGTGGATTTTCGCTATCGCCAAATGTTTCCTGGTTATGCGATCCAAGACCCTGGTCGAAGGTAATAGATCCATTATCGTTAGTACCGTCATACCAGAAGTTCATGAAGATTGGGTTCTTTGCCTTCATTTGCTTCATCAAATCTGCATGGAATTCACGCAAATCATCAACAGTACCAGAATAATCAGAGAACTCCGAATTGTAGCCCATACCGTCGATACCATAGTAATTAAAGAACTGTGAAGCCTTCTTGGCACCAACGTTATACAGACCAGCCATCATTGCCTTGTATGCAGAAGATAGACCTCCATATGGAACACCAGCTACACCAGAAACAGCAACACCGTTTTTGTGAGCAACATCAAGAAAAGCTGCCGGAATACGTCCAAGAGGTGCAGTCCAGTCGCCCCAGTGTGTAACATACGACCACATAGAGAATACCTCTGAGTCGAATACGCCGTTAGGAAGTGCGTTGAAGTCGGGGTTGTTTACCGGAATCCAAGCGATGAGCTTCTTGTCGTTCTTTGCATTGAGATCAAGACGCACCTGAGTAGCCTCGTTGCGGAAACGAGCACGTGGCTTTACACGTGAGATAAAGAAGTTGTCATCGGCAGACACCTGCTTACCAGGTGCCCAATCTTTCAGCAAGTTGTGAAAATACTCACTACTTGCATTCTTACCGAAGTCTACATAACCTTCACGCATCTGCTGTGCGTTAGCACTCATCACAGAAAGTACAAGACCTGCTGCGAGAGTCAAAGTTTTGCGGGAAAAATTCGCCATAAAGATTTGTATTTAGTAAATTGATTCAGTTTTTCTTGAACGAATGTATGTGTAAAAAGTTAGAGAATGGAGAGTATGGTTAGTACACTTCCATTTGTTCTGCAAAAATACGCATTTTTTGTGAAAAAGATATAAATCAGATATTTCGTTTTTATTATATTAACATCTTTAACATTTCGGGCAAGGGCAGGGGGTGCACTTGTCTCCGCTCGGCTTTGCCGCTTGCCAGAGCAAGAAGTGCACCAACCGAGTTAATGGTGCACTTCTTGCAGGGGGTGCACTTGTCTCAAGTGCACCAACCAAGATAATGGTACACTTCTTGCAGGGGATGCACCCCCTATAAGGCAACTCGGTTGGTGCACTTGAGACAAGTGCACCCCCTGAGTATGCACCTGCAAGTGCACCCCCTGAAAGCACCCCCTGAAAGCCACTACAGCAAATACTGTACATTCTCTGCTACATATAATGAGTAGCTGTCTTCCGGAAGTCCGTTAGGGTTATTAACAATGTATGCCAGTTTATGTGCGAAGTCGTCTTCCCCACGCATCATACGATCGAACATCTCGCGCTGCCAAACATTACCATCCGTCCCTACACATTGTTTTATCATACGTGACGAATAGCGCTTCAACTTACTGACAATAGAGACAACGCTGTTTTCTTCTATCGGCGACAATAGAATGTGAACATGATTGGGCATTATGACGAAGGCATGGAGGTGATACGTCTGCTTGTCGTTGAAGAACAGAGCTTCCTCAACAAACTGCCTGCACTGCGCATTGCTCAACACACAACCGCCATATCCAATCTTCAACCACCCCTCCACTATTTCTTCCAAACGTTCTTCCTCTGCCGTCAGCTCTCCATCCTTTGCCTCGCGCTGTCCTAACGCCTCACGCATGAGTGACAACTCCTGCAGTTTGGTCTGAGGAAGTGAGTCGGCAAGGCGAAAAGTGATAAACTGCACCGCCTCCGGCTGAAACCAATGAGGCAAGTGACCACACCGAATAAGTATGTCGGAACGACGGTTTAGGAAGGTAATGTGAGGCATGATGGGGTTGGGGGTTAGAGGGTGAGAAATGAATTGAAAAAAAGGGCACTTATAGGGGGTGCAATCAGGGGGTGCACTTGCAGGGGGTGCACTTGTCTCAAGTGCACCAACCAAACTAACTATACAATTTGCTTGATTGGGCACTTCTTGCTCGGTTGGTGTCACTTCTACTTGGTTGGTGTAGTTGAGACAACTGCACCCCCTGAGTATACCAATTCTTGCTTGATTGGTGCACTTGAGACAAGTGCACCCCCTGAGTATACCAATTCTACTTGGTTGGTGCACTTGTCCCAAGTGCACCCCCTAAGTATGCACTTTTTGCTTGGTTGGTGAACTTGGGACAAGTGCACCCCCTGAGTATACCACTTCTACTTGGTTGGTGCACTTGAGACAAGTGCACCCCCTGAGTATACCAATTCTACTTGGTTGGTGCAGTTGAGACAACTGCACCCACTAAGAAGTGCACCCACTTATTAATTAGTCGGCCAGAGTGAAGTCGAGCTGTTTCTTTTCGAGGTTGGCACTTGCCACCTTGATGCGTACCGGGTCGCCGAGCTGATACTTGTTGTGATGGCGGCGGCCCACAAGACAGTAGTTGCGCTCGTCGAAGTCGTAGTAGTCGTCGTCGAGGTCGCGCATCGGCACAAGACCCTCGCAGTGGTTCTCGTCAATCTCGCAGTAGATGCCGTACGACTGTATGCCCGAGATGTGCGCGTCGTAAACGTTGCCCACACGTTCAGACATAAACTCCACTGCCTTATACTTTATAGAGTCGCGCTCGGCGTTGGCAGCAATCTGCTCCATCTCCGACGAGTGCTCGCAAAGCTCCTCGTAGTGCTCCTTGTTGGCAGAGCGTCCACCCTGCTGGTAGCGTGTGATGAGTCGGTGAACCATCGTGTCGGGGTAGCGGCGGATAGGCGATGTGAAGTGAGTGTAGTAGTCGAACGCCAGTCCGAAGTGACCGATATTGTGTATAGAATACTTCGCCTTCATCATAGCGCGCAGCGCCACGGTCTGTATGAGGTTCTGCTCGCGCTTGCCCTCGCACGCCGACATGAGCGTGTTGAGCGACTTGGCGAGTGCGCCCTTCGTGCCGTCGGTCTTCATCTTGTAGCCGAACTTCACCACGAACTCGCGCAGCGTCTCGAGCTTTGTCGGGTCGGGGTTGTCGTGCACACGATAAGGCAGCGTCTTCGGCTTCTTGCCCTTCGCCACCTTGCCTACCGATTCAGCCACGGTGCGGTTGGCGAGGAGCATGAACTCCTCGATGAGCTTGTTGGCATCCTTCGAGCGCTTGAAGTAGCAGCGCACCGGCTTGCCCTTCTCGTCTACGTCGAAGTGCAGTTCCTCGCGGTCGAACTTCACGGCACCGTTCTTGAAACGTGCAGCGCGCAGCTTCTTAGCCAGTCTGTCGAGCATGATGAGCGCGTCGGCGTTCTCGCCCTTGTATCCGCCCTTAGGCGCTGCAGGTGCCGGTTCGCCAGTGCCGTCTACCACGCCGTTCTGCTCGAGCAGCTCCTGCACCTCCTCGTATGCGTAGCGGCGGTTCGACTTGATAACTGTATGCACAATGCGGTATGCCTTCACGTTAGCGTCCTCGTCGAGGTTGAAGATTACGGAGAACGCCAGCTTCTCCTCGTCGGGTCGGAGCGAGCAGATGAAGTTGCAGAGACGTTCGGGGAGCATCGGTATGGTGCGGTCGACGAGGTAGATGCTCGTAGCGCGCTTCACAGCCTCCTTGTCAATCACGGATCCTTCCGTGACGTAGTGCGACACGTCGGCGATGTGAACGCCCACCTCCCAGAGTCCGTCCTTGAGCTGTCGGATAGAGAGCGCGTCGTCGAAGTCCTTCGCATCCTTCGGGTCGATGGTGCAGGTGAAGACGTCGCGGAAGTCCTCGCGCTCGGCGTAGTCCTCCGGCGTTATCTCTGCCGAAATCTTCTCGGCAGCCTCCTCCACGTTCTTCGGATACTTATACGGCAAGCCATACTGTGCGAGGATGGTGTTCATCTCCACGTCGTTGTCGCCAGCCTTTCCGAGCACGTCCACCACTTCGCCAATCATGTTGCGGTGGTCCTGGTCGGGCCACTCGACGATGCGCACGACGGCGTTGTCACCGTCCTTGCCGCCTTTCAGCTTGCGGCGCGGAATGATTATGCTGTTAGCCAGCACGTTTGCCGGAGAGATGAGCGTGCAGAGGTCGTGGTCGAACGAGAGTCGTCCGACGAAGGTGTCCTTGGCGCGCTCCAGAATAGCTATCACCTGCGCCTCCTTTATGTGGTTCTTGCGGCGAGCCATGCAAGCGAAGCGCACGCGGTCGCCGGTGAGAGCCCACATCGAGTTGCGTTCAGCCACGAAGATAGGCTTGTCTGAGTCGTCGGGCATGATAGAGTTCTTGCCGTTTGTCTTGCGCTGGAAGATGCCCTCCTGCACCTGTCCCTTCATATTGAGCTGGTAGGAGTTGTCGGTCACTCTGGTGATGAAGTCGTCCCACGCCATCTCCTCCATGATGTCGATGGCGAGCATCTTCAGCGGATGAGTGTCGAGGTGGAGTGTGCGGAAAATCTCTTTGAACGTAAGCGTCTTTCCCGGATTAGCGGTAAAGAGTTCTTCCAGCTTCGGGGCGAGCTGTTTCTTGGTTAAGCGTTTGCCGCCTTTCTTTCCTTTTCCCATAGTTTTATTCTTTTATTCGGCGGGCGGTCGTGCGTAAGATTAGCCTTGCGGGTTAACGTTTTCGTAGACGAGTTGAAAGCTATATATATAATAAGGTGTAATTCGGCTCGTCATGGTTGCATATTCTGCCCGTCGTAGTTATTGTTTTACTTTGCAAATAAACAAAAAATATTTGGAATATCAATGCGATTGGCTCAGTTTTTTAGGCTTACTTGGCATCTTGACGCTCGTATCTGTCGGCACAATCCTTTCAAATCACGATATACGGTCATAATATTAATCAGTTTTTAGCAGATTCTAACTAAAAAAGGATAAATTTGCAGATTGTAACCAAATAACATCAGAATCTAAAAAATATGAGAAAATCATTTCTTACATTCGTGCTTACACTGCTCGCAGGAGCATTGTTCGCACAGCAACCCGCAAGAGTGAACGTTGCGGAAGGCACACTCGAAGGCGTCAACGAGTCGGGCGTAAAGACATTCAAAGGTGTTCCGTTTGCTGCTCCGCCCGTGGGCGACCTCCGCTGGAAGGCTCCGCAGCCCGTAGCAAAATGGCAGGGCGTGCGACAGGCAAAGGAGTTCGGACCCAACCCTATGCAGGAGAGCATATTCGGCGACATGAACTTCGGCACGAAGAAGATGAGCGAAGACTGCCTGTATCTCAATATCTGGACACCGGCAAAGGACATGAACGAGCATCTGCCTGTTCTTATCTACTTCAACGGCGGCGGACTGATAGCTGGCAGCGGCAGCGAACCGCGCTATGCCGGCGACGCTATGGCTCGCAAGGGCATCATCTCCGTTACAGCCAACTATCGCGAGGGCATCTTCGGCTTCTTCACTCACCCGCAACTCTCCAAGGAGACCGCATACAAAGGCTCGGGCAACTATGGTCTGCTCGACCAGGTGGCTGCCATCAAATGGGTTAAGGACAACATTGCCGCTTTCGGCGGCGACCCCGAGCGCATCACTATCGTAGGCGAGTCGGCTGGCTCTATGTCTGTCAGCGCTCTCATGGCTTCGCCTTTGTGCCAGGGACTGTTCGCCCAGGCTATGGGTTCGAGCGGTTCGGTGATAGGAATGAAGAAGGTGAACACGCTGAAAGAGGCTGAGGCACGAGGCGTGGAGATGGCAAAGAAGATAGGCTGCAAGAACATAAAGGAGTTGCGCGCCATGCCGGCTGAGGAACTTATGAAGAAGGCTGGCAGAAGTGGCGTCACTGTATACAACGTAGACGGCTATTTCTGGACAAAGCAGCCTTACGACGTCTTCGCCAATGGCGAGCAGACCAAGGTGCCGCTGCTCATCGGCGGCAACAATCTGGAGGCGAACGCCATGTTTATCCTCGGTGGCAGACCGGCAACCGTTGAGAACCTGAAGGCTGCGGCACGCAACATCTTCGGCGACGCTACCGACGAGCTTTTCAAACTCTACGGACTCAACACCGACGCCGACGTAACCGGACAGCCGGGCAACGAACTCGGCGGCGACTGCTTCCTCGACTACTCTACATGGAAGTGGGGTAACATGCACAAGCTCACCAGCGGACAGCCTGTTTACCGCTACCGCTACTGCCATCCGCGTCCCGACATGCTGCTGAAGGACAAGGTGGCTGGCCTTGCAGGCGGCGTTCAGGACAAGACCGACGACACGCCTGCCGCTCCGCGTGCTACCGGCGCCGTTCACTCTGCCGACATCGAGTATGCTATGGGCACACTGCCCACCAACCGCGTGTTCGACTGGCAGCCTGAAGACTACGTCGTTTCGGACATCTTCAGCAACTACTACGTCAACTTCGTGAAGACCGGCAATCCGAACGGACTCGGACTCGTCGACTGGCCTACAACCAACGGCAAGAGCGTAGCTCCTGTGCTGCAGATAGACGTGAACACGTTCGTAAAGGAAGACCCGAACATGGAGAAGCGCTACGAACTTATGGATAAGCTGTTCTGGAAGTAGGACTCCGCATACAAAGTATGCAAACGTTTTCACAGCATAAAGAAATTCTGTAAGCCGCTCATGCGCCCTATTTTAAAATAATGTGATAACTTTGTATCGTAATTAAAAACCAATCAAACGAATGTCTGAACTACAACCCACAACGATGAAGGATATAGCCGAGCATTTCGGTGTGTCCATAGCCACTGTGTCGCGTGCGCTCAACGGCAGCGAACGCGTCAGCGAGGAGAAGCGCAAGCTTATCTGCGAGTATGCTCATGAGCACAACTTCTATCCGAACGACATCGCCAAGTCGCTGCGCAACTCTCACAAGCAGCCGGTGAAGGTGATTGGCGTCATCGTGCCCGAGTTCACCCATTATTATTTCTCCACCATTCTCAACGGCATTGAGGACGCTGCGTCGAAGCGCGGCTACCGCATCATCGCCACAACATCACGTGAGCAGTACGACCGCGAGGTGCAGCTCTGCCAGATGTTCGAGGCTCATCAGGTGTGCGGCGTCATCGTGTCGCAGGCTAAGGAGACGCAGGACTACGCCCACTTCCAGTCGCTCATCGACCGCGGCATACCGCTCGTGTTCTACGACCGCATCTGCACGGGTGTAGACGCAAGCCGTGTGGTAGTTGACGACTATCAGGGTGCGTTCATCGCCGTTACCCACCTCATCGAGACGGGCTGCCGCCGCATCGCCTTCTACGGCATGAAGGGCAAGACGGCGCTCGGACAGAACCGCTACAACGGCTATCACGACGCCCTGCTGAAGGCTGGCATGCAGCCCGACGAGTCGCTGGTCTTCGTCTGCGACAACCGCGAAGACGCCGAGCGCATCACGCCCGACATTCTGCGCCGCGAAGACCGCCCCGATGCGTTCTTCTGCGTGAACGACGACACGGCAATCGGCGTGATGTACACGGCTAAGCACAACGGATTCCGCGTGCCCGACGACGTCTCGGTATGCGGATTCACCAACGGCGAGCGCGCCATCGCCTGCGACCCGCAGCTCACTACCGTGGAGCAGCGCGGAACGAAGGTGGGCGAAGAGGCTGCCACCATACTCATGGACAAGGTGGAGGGCATCACGCCGCGCAACCATATAGAGAAGCGCGTCGTAAGAACAAGGCTCGTCGTGAGAGAGAGCACCAAGAGCTAAGAAAAACCAAAAAACCAAATAACAATGAAACCAAAACCAAACCTAAGTTTCTGGAAACTGTGGAACCTCAGTTTCGGATTCTTCGGCGTACAGATTGCGTACGCCCTGCAGAGCGCTAACATCTCGCGCATCTTCGCCACACTTGGTGCCGACCCGCATAGCCTCAGCTATTTCTGGATACTGCCGCCGCTCATGGGCATCCTCGTGCAGCCCATCATCGGCACACTCAGCGACCGCACATGGTGTCGCTTCGGACGCCGCATTCCCTATCTCTTCATCGGCGCATCGGTGGCTGTAGCCGTGATGTGCCTGCTGCCCAACGCCGGTTCGTTCGGCATGGCGGTCGGCGCGGCGATGGTGTTCGGCCTCATCTCGCTGATGTTCCTCGACACGAGCATCAACATGGCGATGCAACCGTTCAAGA
>ERZ1031954.804-NODE-804-length-13077-cov-5.636231_pt1 | contig 13077 bp, 7 predicted proteins | sample MGYA00516701_ERZ1031954 | MGnify/ENA primary metagenome ERZ1031954 (study PRJEB33719, sample SAMN04261284) | wastewater metagenome | biome: rural village; feature: human; material: feces | host: Homo sapiens | place: El Salvador | collected 2013-01-07 ...
CGCGGGCGCAATGTATTGCGCCCCTACTGTTTCTACATTTTTGACACACCCCCCCTTGAAAGTTAATATATTTCGACAGCTATTTATTCTGCTCCCTATAGGCGGTCGGCGAACATCCGTAGACCCTTTTGAACGCATGGGAAAAACAGCTTGCCTCCTCAAAACCGCAGAGATAGGCAATCTCTCCGATGGATTTGGTCGGATTTTCGAGCAGCAGCTTGGCGCACCGTTCCATCTGAATTGCCGAAATAAATATCTTGGGAGACTGGTCCGTGACGTCTTTCAGGCGTCGCCTGAAAGTCCTTTCGGTCATATTCATCATGGAGGCGATTTTTGCAACGCCATAATCTTTGTTGTCAAGGGCCGTATCAACCACTTCGAACAACTGCGCGAGAAATGCCCGACCTTCGTCTTCATCTATTTCAGAAGCTTTTTCCTCACAGGAGTTGTCCGGCCGGCTATCGGCAATATTTTTCTCTGCCTCATCACATTTTCGCTCGAGTTCCCCCACTTTTTTTATGTATCTGAGTACCCGAAGACGATGGCGCAAATATCTTGCACGTATAACGAAGGCGGCGATGGTTGCAATGACTATAAATATGATTATCCCTATAATTATATCACGCATCCTCGCTTTATTGGTCTGTCGTATCTCATCTTGCAACATGTCCCGCCCGAATTCGGCATAATATCTGGCCAAAGCTTCGGCAGATGCTTGATGATACAATGAGTCCTTTAATGCGTTGTAATGATTGAGCGCGATTTTGGCCGAATCGGGACTCAAAGACCAGTAGCTTTCGTACAATCCTTTGTGCGAGCACACATCATTATATAGATCGCCCATCTTGGAGAAAATACCGGAAGCCTCCTTGAAGCAGTCTATGGCCTCACGAGTCCTATTTTGCTCGATATAAACAAATCCCAATTGATTGAGATCAATTCCGACGGAATGAATATTGCCCACTTCTTTCAGCATGGCAATTGCACGCATATAGGCAGCTTCGGCTTCATCATATCGTTGAAGTCCGGCCAAAGCCGATGCCATCTGAGAAAGACGCATCGCCATTTTGGGCTTGCGTCCGTTGATTGAATCAAGCTCATACGCATCACGAGCATAGTCAAGCGACTTTTTGTTTTTTCCGAGTTTGTGATATACCTCCGAAGCCATTCCCAAAAGTATGGCTTTGCGAGATGTATTATTGGCCTTGTCGGCATATTCAAGTCCTTGAAGAATAAACTTCTCGGCCTCCTTGACTTGATTAGCGGCCATATATGTACCCGCAAGAGTGTTCAGCCCTGAAGAAATTCTATCAGGGTCTCCGAGCTTCATATCGATGTCAACGCACTGCTTGGCATAAGACGCAGCGGGAGCAAACTCGCCAAGCCTTACATGGATAATACCCAGCAAATTCAGGCAATCGGACCTGCCCATATTGGGATATTTGAACAATGGGAGAGCCTTCAAGGCATACTTCTTAGCCGTGGGATAATCCTGCACATCATTGTACCATTCAGCCACCCAATACCATAATTGTTGCCGCAGAGAATCTTTAGGAGTATTCTCGGCAAACACAATCTTCGAATCGGTTATTTCCTCCTTGTTTAGGAAATCAAATATCTTATTGGCATCATCTACACGACAACCCTTGGTTTCATATATTTCTATAAGCTTGTCTATATTCTGTGGCGTGGCCTGCGCATAGTCCATACCCACATAAATGGCAACCACAATCATAAGCCACTTTATAGAGAAAGACTCCAAAAAACGGCCAAGATGCTTGTGGTTAAATCTCCCATGTTCCATTACTCTGAGTTGTTTATTGCAAAGTTACATAAAATCGGGGAAATATACGGGTGTTCACATCACGGCTCATACCGGTTTTTATTCCAGTCCTTAAACTTTCCGGATGATAGTGCAGATATTGGAGCATTTCTACTTCTTGAGTCATAGCTGTTTTTGGGTTTTACGGTTCAAAGTGAGCGGAAATATGTGGGATTGCGGCTCAAAGTGAGCCGTCAAATGGCCAAATTAGCTGTGTTTGAGCCGATTTCACCGATTGTAAAGAAGACGAGGGCGGCGAAGCAGCGCTTCGTCGCCCCGTCTTAGGTTGTATGACGTTCGGGCTTATTAGCCGTTGATCTTAACCATATTGGCGATAAGGTCAAGCACCTTGTTGGAGTAGCCAATCTCGTTGTCGTACCACGAAACAACCTTTACGAAGGTGTCGGTGAGGTATACGCCGGCATTGGCATCGAAGATGGAAGTGCGAGTGTCACCGAGGAAGTCGGAGCTGACAACGGAGTCTTCGGTGTAACCGAGTACGCCTTTGAGTTCGCCTTCGGAAGCTTCCTTCATAGCTTTGCAGATATCCTCTTTGGTGGCGGGCTTGGCGAGGTTGACGGTAAGGTCAACTACAGACACGTCAAGAGTGGGGACACGCATGGAGATGCCGGTGAGTTTGCCGTTGAGTTCGGGGATAACCTTGCCTACAGCCTTGGCGGCGCCGGTGCTGGAGGGGATGATGTTGCCGGAAGCGGCACGACCTCCGCGCCAGTCCTTCATCGAGGGACCGTCGACGGTCTTCTGTGTTGCGGTGGTGGAGTGTACCGTGGTCATCAAGCCGGTAACAATGCCGAATTTGTCGTTGAGGACCTTGGCGATGGGGGCAAGGCAGTTGGTGGTGCAAGAAGCATTGGATACAAACTGTGTGCCTTTCTTGTAGGTGTCAGCGTTTACGCCGCATACAAACATAGGGGTGTCGTCCTTGGAGGGAGCGGACATCACAACGTACTTGGCGCCGGCTTCGATGTGGCCCTGAGCTTTTTCCTTGGTCAGGAACAGACCGGTGGATTCTACGACGTACTCTGCGCCGACTGCGCCCCAGTTGATTTCTTTGGGGTCACGGCATGCGGTAACGCGGATGGCTTTACCATTGACGATAAGGAGGGATTTTTCGAGGTCGAAGTCTACGGAGCCTTCGAAAGCGCCGTGCATTGTGTCATACTTGAGCATGTAAGCCATGTAGTCAACGGGGAGGAGGTCGTTGATGGCGACTACTTCGATGTCGTTACGTTTGGTGGAAGCGCGGAAGACAAAGCGACCGATGCGTCCAAAGCCATTGATACCAATCTTAGTCATAGTGGTTTGTTGTTTTGAAATTAATCGTATATGTTGTTTGTGTATATTCTTTCAAAGATTGTGCGGCCGAGAAGAGTCTCGCCGCCCTATTGGGACCAAATGCGGCGACCTTTGAGCGACCCCTCCGCTTTTAGCGCCACAAAATTACACATTTTTTTCCGTAATTGGATGATTAGGATATTATTTTTATGTGAATTTTTGTATCTGAGGCTTTAGGCGTTACCGTAGGGGTTGTTTTGGTGGCATTCGACCGTATTATTTCGCTTCTCCTTGATCGTTGTCGTGATTCTTTTCGAGATTGCTCTTGCGCACCCTTTCGGATACTTCAAGCATCTTTTCAAAAAGGTCATCACCGCCGAAGATTCGATCAAATGCTTCCATTTCGTCTAATACTTCGTCAGATGATTCGTCCGAGTCATCGTCATACGATTCGTCATCGTCGGCATATTCATAGTCATCTATATCATCATACTCGTCTACGCTCGGGCCTATACCAACAATGTAATCAAAGTTGTCACCCAAGCGCTCTTTGAGCATCTTGACGTACTTACGCTCGGTATGTGTCGGTCCTTCGATGAGTAGATACTTGCCGTTATGACCCATGGGATAATGCTTTAGCGGGATGTCATCCGTATCTTCCTCGAGGATATACTCTCCTACTTCATCGAAGTCCCGAGCGGGATTTAAACCGGCGTCGTAGGCAAATTCGATAGCCGAATATATCAGATTGTGTGCATCGCTGTAAGGACACTCGACAAAGCCCTCAAAAGGCGCCGACACCTTTTCGACCAATTCCTCAAAGTCCTCAACGTCATAATCATAGTGATACATCACATCTTTGACACCCAAACAATAGGTATCAATCAGGTATACGCCGAAAAGAATTTTTCCGTTCGGCCTTTTACGAGACACTATGACTTCGCTCATGCCATGATTGGAAACTTCCTGCGGCATATAGCATTTGTATATAGGCAATTCGCGCGCCCGAAGACGTATGTATTTTTCAGGCGAGATTGACACGTTGGGGGACGCTTTCTTTTTTTTCTGTGCCATTCTTATATTAATGTTTATGTGTGATATTTTATTTTATGTGTAGTGAGATGGCCATACTACCGAGGTAGTATTCCAAAGGGCTGACTATCGGGCGAAAAGGGGCCTTGTCTTTTTCGACAAAAAGCCGCAATCCGCCGTGGACGCATTGCACGTCCAGGCGCGCGCCCAAGTCGCCTGTCGGCTCGCCGTCGAGGTGCGCCGGACCGGGGTCGCGTATGATGGACAGACGCGGCACGCGCAAAGTCTCCACCAGACGATTGTTCCTCAGCAGTCCGGTCATCATGTCCAACCCCAACATCATGGTACGCAGCGCGTCAGCCTTGTGTATGATTACCACATCCAACAGCCCGTCCGTAATCGAGGCCTGCGGCGCGATGAAGGCGTTATTGCCATACTGCGAGGCGTTGCATATAGCCACCAGAAAGGCATCGCGGTGCAACGTCGCCTCCGGAGTTTCAAGGACGTAGTGCTCGGGCTTATAATGTGCAAACTCGACAATGGTGCTGCGCACATAGGACATGCGCCCGCGCTTGCCCGAAGCCGCAAAGCGATCCGATACGGCGGCATCAAAGCCCATGCCGCAGGTGCAGAAAAAGGGGCGACCGTTGACAGTGGCGTAATCACACTCGCACACCTGCCCGGCGATGACGGCATCCAAAGCCAGCACCGGATCCACGGGGATAACGATATGTCGTGCCAAACCATTGCCGCTGCCCGCCGGGATTATACCCATAGGAATAGGCGCGTGGCACATGGCGCGTGCCACCTCGTTGACCGTACCGTCGCCGCCGCAAGCCAGCACCGCATCATACTCGCCCGCATCGACGGCCTGACGCACACGACGTGTCGCATCGCCCGGGCCCGTGGTGACGTAGGTATCCACGTCAATACCGGCCTCGGCCAGACGCGCACTGATGCGCTCGGGAAGTCCGTGTTTGCTTTGTGTTCCCGATATTGGATTGACTATGAGCAGATGCCTTGGCATAATTCGTCCGCAAAGATACGCCTTTTTCGCCGAATATCCTCAATATCCCCCGCCGCATCATCGCATATCATCGCATATTCCGCATTTATCGGCATCTTCCTTGCTTGATAAGATTGCCGGTTCGCCAAAAATTACTAATTTTGCTCACGAAACTCGCTACATGACACCTCAAAGGAGGAATGATGCCGGGGGCGGGTTAGTTACATACGAAAGGCGTTTACCGACGCTTTATTTCTTGGCTATTCGGAACCTGAGAAATTTTGAATTTGCGACCAAGAATGAAGCAATAGGTGGATGCCCGTGGGTACGTCTATGTACCGTCTGTCTGCCGTAATTAGGTGGACAGAGGTCTGCATATACCTGCCACGCGGGGGTCTACCATTGCTCATCTGTCGCAATGGTTTTCTCAGGACCTCGAATAGCGGATGAGCATGGTATGGCTTCCGCTTTTCTTTTATAAACCCAGATTAATGCCGTTCTGAAGCCGGTGGTAACTCTAAGCCAATGGCTCGGATATTCGACAATATTGACCTAAAATTCACCAAAGGTCTCCAAGATATAATCACTAACACCGGCGTAAAACGCGTCGATTTTTGCGTAGGCTATTTCAACCTTCGCGGATGGGACTTAATCATAGACCAAGTTGACCAACTTCCCGGGGATTTCGTCGAAGAGGAGTCGCAACGTGATCCTATTCATCGCACCTGCCGCCTGCTTATCGGTATGCACCAGCCGCCGGAAGAACTGACACGGTGGCTTTACGCAAAAGAAGGATTCGAACCGGACGCCGAATTTGTTCGTAGTCAAAAATTGAAAATTGCCCGCGACTTTCGCCGTCAACTTCAGATAGGATTGCCGTCAGCCAAGGACGAGATGACGCTACGGCGTCTGTCCCAACAGCTTAAGGCCGGTAAAGTTTGCGTAAAGCTTTATTTGCGCGAGTACCTCCATGCCAAGTTGTACCTGGCCTATCGCCCCGACGACAATTTCAACAAGATTATGGCGCTGATGGGCAGTAGCAACCTGACCTGGGCCGGACTGCGCGGCAATGGCGAGCTCAATGCCGAATTCTCGGACAGCGATCAGGTACGGAAACTTGCCGAGTGGTTTGACGCCCGTTGGGACGACCGCTTCTGCATAGACATCACTAAGGAGCTTATCGAAGCCATAGACAACTCATGGGCCGGAGACTTTACGATACCGCCGTACTATATTTATCTTAAAACCGCCTACCATCTGAGCGAAGAGGCGCGCAACGGAATAAGGGAATTTGCGCTCTCTCCGGAGTTTCGCCGCGAATTATTTGATTTCCAGCAAACGGCAGTGAAGATTGCCGCCCGTCATCTTCGTAACGAAAAACGCGGCGGAGCTATAATCGGTGATGTTGTCGGCCTTGGCAAAACCATCACGGCGTGCGCCATTGCCAAGATTTACGAGACAACATACGCAAGCAGTACATTGGTGATATGCCCGGCCAATCTCCAAACCATGTGGCGTAAATATGCCGACCGTTACGACCTGAAAGTGGACATCATGTCTATGGCCAAGCCTATCGACGTCGACAATGCGCGATACTATCGCCTTATAATAATAGATGAGAGCCACAACCTCCGTAACGGAGCCAAAGGCAGACGTTATAAAAACATCAAGGCACTCATCGACCGCCAGGGCTGTAATGTACTGCTTCTCACGGCCACGCCTTACAACAAGCATTATTCCGACCTCTCCAATCAGCTAAAGCTATTTATTTCGGAAGATCAAGACTTAGGCATTCGCCCCGAAAACTACATTCGCGAACTTGGCGGCGAGCGCCAATTCATGCAAAGACACAGCGAGACATTTATCCGCTCGATCTCGGCGTTCGACAAGTCTGATAATACCGAAGATTGGAACGAGCTGATGAAGCTGTTCCTTGTGCGACGTACCCGCACATTCATAAAGGAAAACTACGCCAAGACCGACCCTACGGACTGCCGAAAATATCTCGTATTCCCGGATGGAAGAAAATCGTATTTTCCCGAGCGTCTGCCCAAAGCGCTGAAATTCGACACCGAGCCGGGCGACCAATACTCACGTCTGTATTCTTCGGAAATGATAGGCTTGATGGAGTCGCTCGACCTGCCGCGCTACGGCCTTACGGACTATCTGAAAGAAGATGCCCGCAACAATGCGTCCACTCTCGAGAAGCAGATTATGGACAATCTCTCGCGCGCCGGCAAACAGCAAATGGGATTTTGCAAGTCTACATTTTTCAAACGTATAGACAGTTGCGGCTTCTCGTTCTTGCTCACTCTGGCGCGGCATATCCTGCGCAACTGCGTATTCATCTATGCGCTTGACAATAAATTGCGAGTGCCGGTGGGTGACGAAAACCAGTTGCCCGAAGAATACATCGACGATGAGGACGTAAACGGCAATATCCTCGGCGAAGACATGGCCAATCCTAATGCAATACCGGATGGCGGGTTGCCGATTATATCCGAAGACCTCGATGACTATATGCGTCGAGCAGCAGGCCACTATGAACTTATTACGACCAAGGGCAATGTCTCGTGGCTCGACAGCAAGCACTTCAAACGTACACTCAAGCAGAATCTTAAGAAAGATTGCGAGACACTGATTTCGATGATTCGGCTTTGCGGCAAGTGGCAGAGCGACACAGACCAAAAGCTGAACAAACTTTATGAATTGTTGACCGTCCGGCATAAGGACGAGAAAGTGGTGGTATTCACCCAGTACTCCGATACGGCCAATTACATCTATCGCGAACTGCGTCGCCGAGGTCTTGGCAACTTGAGCGTAGTGACCGGAGCTACCGAAAACCCCACGGCCGAAGTCGAGCGGTTCTCACCTGTCAGCAATTACAAGCCGGACATACCCGCATCCGAACAATATCGGGTAATCATTGCCACCGATGTCCTTTCCGAGGGCCAGAACCTACAAGACAGTCATATCGTCGTAAACTTTGACTTGCCTTGGGCCATTATCCGCCTCATACAGCGTGCCGGACGTGTCGACCGTATAGGTCAGGACGCGCCACAGATTTATTGCTACTCGTTTTTCCCGGCTGACGGCGTCGAGAAAATTATCTCGCTGCGCAAGCGACTTAACGACCGTATCAACGAGAATGCCTCGCTCGTAGGCTCTGACGAAATATTCTTTGAAGGCAACGAAAAGAACCTGCGAGACATGTTCAACGAGAAGGCCGGAGTGCTTGACGACGAAGACGATGGCGAGGTAGACCTGTCATCACAGGCCTATCAAATATGGAAGAATGCCATTGATGCAAATCCCAGATTGAAAGAGATTATTCCTAACCTGCAAAATATGGTATACTCGACCAAGGCTGCCCCGGACGGTACACAAGGCGGCGTTGTGACCTATGCCCGCACTTACAATGACTTCGATGTCCTGACGTGGCTTGCCCCGGACGGCAGCGTAGTCAGCAACTCGCAACGACGTATCCTCCAGGCTATGTCTTGCTCGCTCGAAGAGCCTTCGGCCCAACCGCTTGCAAACCACCACGAGCTTGTGCGCCAAGCCATCAGTCAAGTCGAGCAGGACACTGCCAACCCGACAAGCGCCGGCATTCTCGGCAATCGTTTCTCGACCCGTTTCAGACTCGTGGAACTGCTCGAGCACTACTATGATCAAGACAACTCATTATTCTTCAGTATCGACGATAAGGAAGATCTCAAATTTGCCATCAATGACATCTACAATTATCCGCTTCTCGATACCGCCAAATTGACCCTCGGACAAATGCTGCGCCGCAACCAGGACAATGACGAGATAGTACAGTATGTCCTCGACCTGCGCAAAAACGGAGCATTATGCCGTCTGCCGGTCGAAGAAAATACTCATCGAGAGCCCACCATAGTCTGCTCGATGGGCATACGCGCCAATAAATGATTACCGCCATGATTAAGAAATCCCTATTTACAAGTCTCATTCGCGAGGGTAGTTTCCGCGAATTGTTTGTCTCGGAACTCGGATGGAACCGCTATCGCGGCCAGGCGGAACTGCCGGAAATTGTCGTGGATGATGTGGAATACAACATCACAGCCATAGCCGAGCGCAGCGGTTTTCAAATTCTGACCTGTGAGGCGGACGAACTGCCGTCACAGTCTCAGGCCAAGAAGATTGACTCGAAATTGCGCCGTCAGGCTCTCGATTACATCTGCATATTCCGCCAAAAAGGCACCTCGCACGACCTCTGGGTGGTGCCGGTGCGAACCAACGAGAAGCGGAACATCGTACTCGTGGAGTGCGACAAGGACAAGGCTGATTTTCTGTACTCTAAGATCGACGGATTGTATTTCGAATTGGACGAAAACATCGGTATCGTGGACCTTCGCGACAAGGTGCAGGGAGCCTTTGCCGTCAATTCCGAGAAGATTACCAAGGACTTCTACTCCGGTTTCAAAAAGGAGCATACGGCGTTTACACAATTTATCACCGGCATAGACGACCATATCGAGGACCGCAACAACTACAACAAGCAATGGTACACATCGGTGATGCTCAACCGATTGATGTTCTGCTATTTTATACAGAAAAAGGGGTTTCTGGACATGGACTTTGACTACCTGCGCCACAAGTTGGACGAGCACACCGCCGGGCGAAGCGAGGGGACATTCTTCCGCTCGTTTTATCTCGACTTCCTGCGCCGGTTATTCGAGGATGGCCTCAACGACCCGGGACGAAACCCCGAATTTGAACATAGGTTCGGCAAAATCCCGTATCTCAACGGCGGAATGTTTGACGAGCACCCGTTGGAGCATGACTATGCCGACATCGACATTGCGGACGAGGCATTTGTGCGACTGTTCGACTTCTTTGACACATGGCGCTGGCATCTGGACACACGCATCACCGCCTCGGGCAAGGACATCAACCCGGACGTATTGGGCTATATATTCGAGCAGTATATCAACCAACGAGCCGAGATGGGGGCTTACTACACCAAAGAGGACATCACCGAGTATATCGGCAAGAACTGCATCCTGCCGTTTCTGATGGACCGTGTCGCCGCAAAAATGCCCGCGGCCTTCGCCCCGGACGGTTTTGTGTGGCGAACGCTGCACGACAGTGGCGACCGATACATCTATGACGCCGTCCTCAAAGGATATTCGCCGGACTGGCAGACGCTTATCCCCGAAGATATTGCTGTCGGCCTCGACACCACCGCACCCGGGCTATTGGAACGTCGTGCACATTGGAACCGCCGGACGCCCGAAGAGTTTGCCTTGCCCACCGAGATTTGGCGCGAAACCATCGAGCGCTTCAAACGCTGCGACGAATTGCGCGCCCGTATTTCGGGCGGCGAGATACAGTCTATCAACGACTTTATCACGTACAATCTCGACATTCGCTCCTTTGTATACGACCTCGTGGACCGGGTGGACGACCATGCCTTTGTGCGTCATTTCTACGACGCACTGCAGTCGGTGACCATCCTCGATCCGACTTGCGGTTCGGGGGCGTTCCTATTTGCGGCCATGAATATCCTCGAGCCGCTGTACGAAGTCTCCATCGAGCGGATGCAGGCGTACAACGCGGCCAATCCTGCGCTCTTCAAGAAGCAACTCGACGAGATTTCCAATAAATACCGCTCCAACATCCAATACTTCATCTTCAAAAGCATAATACTGCGCAACCTCTACGGCGTGGACATCATGGTCGAGGCCACCGAGATAGCCAAACTACGCCTGTTCCTGAAGATGGTCGCCGTGGTCGATGTAGACCGCCGTGCCGACAACCTCGGGATTGACCCACTGCCGGACATCGATTTCAATATCCGCTGCGGCAACACCCTCGTCGGCTATGCCAACGAGCAGCAACTTGACGCCGACCTCTCGGACAACCAGGGCAGCTTCGAAGTGATGCTTGCCAACGATGAATTTAAGGCCCAGATTGAGGAGGAAATGCGCAAAGTCGCGCTTGTTTACCAGCGTTTCAAGGAATTGCAGATGGTGCAGGAAATGAATATGGCCGAGTTCAAGCAGGCCAAGCACGAGCTGCGGCAGCGCCTCGCCACGCTCAACGACCTCCTCAACCGCCGTCAATTCCATGCCTCCGGCATGGCCGACTACGACCGTTGGCTCGCCACGCACCAGCCCTTCAACTGGCTCGCCGAGTTCTACCAAATCATCCACGACAACGGCGGCTTCGACGTCATTATCGGTAATCCTCCGTATGTGGTGTATACTGATAATTCTTTTTGCTATAAGGTAAGTAATACTTATACTACCAAATGTTGCGGAAATCTCTATGCGTTTTGCGTTGAACGCAGCGAATTGCTTAAATGTATGGATGGCCGTTTCGGCATGATTATTCCCAATAGTAGTATATCCGCTCAAAAAATGGCGCCTTTGCAAAAAGTTATATCACATAATAAATGTTGTTGGATAAGCAATTATTCATGGAGACCTGCAAAGTTGTTTGAGGGTGCAGATATGCTTCTTGCGATAATTCTAAACAAGCACGCTTTACCAAGAATAACATACGCCTCTCGATATCAAAAGTGGTATAATGAGTGCCGCCCCTTCTTGTTTCAATCTTGTTCCTATCATAATGTTACTAACATCGTAACTGATGGCTCAATTCCCAAGCTTCCATCAGTATTGTATCGAAGTATTATGATGCGGCAAACCGTTGTATCTAATGGAGCATACCTAACAAATCTGTTTCTTCAAGAGTCTATACATAAGCTATACTACTTCAGAGCGGTTCAATATTGGTTCAAAGTTCTTGTAGATGAACCATTATACGATGAAGACGGCGTACATAAAGTCACAGGAGAGATGAAGCCTATTTTCTGTGCGACAGAAGACTTAAGAGACTTGTTGGTAAGTATTTTATCTTCATCCACATTCTTTCTGAATTATATCGTTTGGTCGAGTTGCCAAGTAGTAAATGGCCGCGATTTCAACTTAGCGTTTAATATTGGCTCAATAAGTCCGGAGTTAGTATGTAAATTATCAAAATTGGGCAAAGATATAGAGGCAGACTACCAGAACAATAGTCATGTTGTAGAACGGAATTATTCAAAGAAAGGTCGTGTATTCACTATGCGAAAACAGCATTTCTACATCAAGTACTCCAAGCCGATAATAGACGAGATAGACAAGGTGCTGGCCAAGCATTACGGTTTCACGGACGAGGAGCTTGACTTTATCATCAACTACGACATCAAGTATCGTATGGGCGACGAACTGAACGGAGACGGCGAATGAACGTGGAATATCTTGGAAATCAGGAGCTGTTGCGACTGGAGAAGACGGCGTTTCTGGCACCGCGCAAGGTGGCGCCCGGGGCGATTATGCCGAGCTATGACCGGGCCACGGAGCTGGTGCGGCAGAGGCGCTGCGTCGTCAGTGGTTTCACCTCGCCCATAGAGCGCGATGTGTGGGGCTTCCTCGTCCGAGGCACACAACCTATAATCCTCGTCACCGCCCGCTGTAAATATACCAAGATACCCAGTCAATACATTCCGTTGCTCGACAACGGGCGCCTCCTCATCATTTTCCTCGGCCTGGGTGATCGACTGAGCCGCGCCACCGCCTTCCGCCGCAACGAGTATGTCGCCGGACTCGCCGACGACATCATCTTCGGCTCGATGCACCCGAACAGTTCGCTGTATGCCATTTACAATAAGTACCGCGACCGCAAGCCCGTAGCCGTCCTCGGATAGGGGGAGCACGGTAGGGACGCAATATATTGCGTCCGCAACGACTGTGGGTAATACAATATAATGCACTGTATTTCATTACATTACCGTTATACTGCGCGGGCGCTATGTATAGCGCCCCTACAAGGCTGCATTTTGACACGCCACAGGGTCGGCATTATGACACGCTATACGGTATACGTTCAAGTGTATCGGGATTGTATTGAG
>ERZ1031954.812-NODE-812-length-12980-cov-8.458414_pt1 | contig 12980 bp, 6 predicted proteins | sample MGYA00516701_ERZ1031954 | MGnify/ENA primary metagenome ERZ1031954 (study PRJEB33719, sample SAMN04261284) | wastewater metagenome | biome: rural village; feature: human; material: feces | host: Homo sapiens | place: El Salvador | collected 2013-01-07 ...
CCGCAAGACGGGTCGCACTCGTCAAGCAGCGGGTGCGGGAAAACACCCGCCGGAGACAGCGGCGCGGCATATATGGACTGAGCGCCGCGTGTATGCTGCTGTTCGCGGTCTTGACGCAGGCGGCGGGCACGGTCGTTGCTCCGGGGCAGACCGCCACATGGGGCGTGTTCGGCGCGATGCTGCTGCGGGAGGATGCGGGCGGCTATGTGCTGGTGGCCGTCGTCTCCTTTGCCGCGGCGGCGGCGATCACCGCGCTGTGCTTCCGGCTCAGAAGCAGGGAAAACCAGAAAAAAGACGGGACGGACAAGCCCGACCCGCACGAACAGGAGGAGAAAAGCCAATGAAGAAACGAATACTTAGCATCCTGCTGCTGTGCTGCATGGTGCTGACACTATTGCCGACAACTGCGTTTGCGGCAGATGAGTCTCCTGCCGTTACAAATGTGACGGTGACCTTTGATTCCAATGGAGGCGGCGAGGTAGAGTCCCAGACTATTCAGCAGGGGCAGCCAGCGCAAAGGCCCGCTGACCCTATCAAGGACGGCTATGCCTTTATCGGTTGGTATGACAAAGCCGATCTGGAGTACAGCAATATGCCGGAGTGGACTTTCAGCTATCCTGTGACCAAGGATCTGGAGCTGGTGGCTCAGTGGATGGAGACAAGGCCGATTTCCACCGAACCGATCACCTATCTGGACAAAGACGGTAATCAGCAGGTCTGCAACGAATACACCGTGCTGACGAGCAATACCGCAGACAGCATTCTTGACCTTGATGACAAGTGGTACGATCTGCCCGCCGGCTGGTATGTGGTGAAGGGCGATGTGACCATCACGCCCCGCCTGGACACCCACGGTGCGGTCAATCTGATATTAACGGACGGCAGCCACCTCACGGCGGAGTGGGGCATCAATGTGAAGGAGGGCGATACCTTCACCGTCTACGCCCAAAGCACCGGCGAGGACACCATGGGCAGGCTGACGGCGTGCCTCTCAGAAGATCTTCTCTCGGCTGGATACTATGTATGGCCGGATTATGGGCTGTCCGGCATCGGCAGCAGTAGGCGCTGGAGAAAAGCCAACAGTGGTATCAATGAAAATGGGGGCACGATCATCATCAACGGTGGTAATATCCATGCCAAGGGGCAGGATAGTGCCTCCGCCATCGGCGAATGCGGTTACGATACCGTTACCCAGTCACCGTCTTCCGAAGGCAGGCAATGCGGCAGCATTACCATCAATGGCGGCATTGTCCGCACCGAAGCGTTAACAAGAGAAACTACTGGCACCAGTATTGGAATCGGGTCCTGCCGATCCGGTTATGGCGGCAGTGTTACCATCAATGGCGGCACGGTCATGGCTAATGCTTTCAATGATGCGATTTGTACGGGGCGCGGCGGCAGCATCACCATCAACGGCGGCGATATAACGGCACGAGGAGGCCTTGGCCGATATGGCAGGGGAAATGGGATTGGACCTTCCTGGATTACCTATGCCGACATCACCATCAACGGCGGTAACATAGATGCGTCCGCCAACGGAGCCGGCGCAGCCATCGGCGGTGTTCTTTCAACAACGGTAAAAATCACCGACGGCACCATAAAAGCTGTCGGGGATTATGCGACTGTCGCCATTGGCAGCAATGAAGGAAGAGGAGGCAGCGTCAGCATCACCGGCGGCAAGGTCACCGCAATCGGAAAAGGCGATGCGGATGGCATCGGCGGCTATGCCGATGTCAGTATCACCGGCGGCGAGATCGATGTTTCTGTTGAAGGATCTGGCGTAGCTATCGGCGGCAATGCTGGCGGAAGCATCAACATTCAGGGCAATGCAATCAAATCCATTTCCAGCAGGAGCGGCGCCTGCATTGGCGGCAGCGCAAAAAATATCACCATTCTTGACGCCGAGCTTCCGTTCCTTGGCGGTGAGGGCATTCTGATTGGTAATGAGGTCGGCGATAACACGGGAGGCGATCTCACCATCCGAAACTGCCGCATCCTATCAACAGACATTGCGGCAAATAGAGGAATACAGGTAGGCAATAACGGAAATATACAGATTGAAAACAGCGAGATCATGCTGTCCAGAGCAAAGGGCATCCGCACCGGCGATGGCGGGAGCATCGCCATCCGGGATTCCCAGCTCGTCACAAACGGCATTTATATGGTCGAAGGAGGAACGACCCAGCGGAAGCTGAAACGGCTGGAGATCACGAACAGCACCGTGGTAACGAGCGATGCCATCGGCTCCAAAGGCAATTTCACTTCTGTCGGCGAGATCGTGATACACGGCAGCAGCATCCGTCAGAGCGAGGATTATGGAAATGGCTACAGCATTGGCTGCGGAGATTATGGCTCCTTTGACCGTATTGACATTCAGGACAGTCAGATTGATATTCCGGGTGCCAACTATGGCGCAGCCATCGGCGGCGGTAAGTATACGACAGATCCCGGCAATAGCGTCATTCGCATTGCGAACAGCCGGGTGTTTGCCCGCACCCGTGACAGATGGAGTACCGCCATCGGTCGCGACATAGGTTCCAGCGGAGATGGAGCGCTGCGGATCTTTATTGAAAACAGCACCGTGACCGCAAAAGGCGGCTGGCTGTTTGGGGATGGTACCGAATATGTTCCCGGCATCGGAATCAGCTACAAGTCTTCCCTGAATGCCTATATTCAGGTCATGGACAGCACGGTGGAATCCTTCCGGCATACGAAAAGTAGGAACATGGACGACTCCGATTATGTCTATGACGACCTGCACACAAAGAAGCTGCCGGGTAATCCAGCGGAAAACATCTCCATCTGCGGCAGCACCGTCAACGGAACGCGCATTGACCATAGCCTTGACGCATACGGCAAATGCACGCTCTGCGGCAAGTATGATATTGGATATTGCTATAAGAACGGGCTTCTGACGATGGAGGGGCTGACGGACTGCGCCTATGACGGCAGCGAAAAGAAGCTGACGGGGCTTTCCCATAAGACGGGTGAGAACGAAACGAAGCAGCTAACGGAGAACACGGACTACACCGCCAGCTATTCCAACCATGTATATCCCTACACCCTCAACCCGAACGATGCGGGCTTTGACCCGGAAAAAGCCCCCAAGGTGACGCTGTACGGCACGGGGAACTACTGCGGCAAGGCGGAGCACTACTTCACCATCAGCGGAGACGAGCAGCCCTCGTACACCGTAAAGTTTGATACTGCCGGCGGCACGAGTATCAGCAATAAAACCGGCGTCAGGTGGGAGCAGCGCGTGCTGGACGGTGTGGAGCCTCCCACCAGAACCGACTATGAGTTCCGCGGCTGGAGCTGTTCCGGCAAACCCGTGTTTCCCGGAACCACCTATGCGGATCTTGCGGGAGATAAAAACGTACAGAGCATCACGCTGACGGCGCAGTGGGCGGCGGCATGGTATCCGGAGGGTGAAATTAAGATTGAAGGTGAGGACACCGTATGGAATGGCTTCGAAAGCGACTATTCCGCACGGTTTTACAACACGGAGCAAACTGTAACCATCTCCGCTCCGAAATCCGGCGGTAAGCCGGTGGAGATTGGCTATCTGATCACCGATGAGGACCTCACGAAGGCCAGATGCACAAAACGAGACTTTACCCCTTACACCGAGCCTCTCAAGCTGAACACGGACGGTCAGCACATCGTTTATGCGAAGCTCACCAACGCAGAGGGCAATGTCACCTATCTCAGGACAACAGGCCGCATTGTGATTGACACCACGGCCCCTCAGATCAACGGCATTGAAGATGGTAAAACGTATTATCGAGATGATGGTGAAACGATTACTGCATATCCTATAAGTGATGTAACAGCCATAGATATGAATCTTGATTCCTTCTCGGTAAACGGAAATCCCATTTCGATATCCGATGCCGACAAAACCAAATCAGTTTCGTTTAGCGCTCCTTATGAAGAAAGCTGCACATATAAGTTTATCGCGACCGACAAGGCCGGAAACGTAACGGAGAAAACGGTCAATCTTTATTACAACGACAAAGTGGTCTCTGTCACCGGCGTATCGCTGAACGAGAGCAGCATCACCCTTGATGTGGGCGGGAGCAAGACCCTGGCCGCCACCGTGACGCCTGATAACGCCACCAACAAAAAGGTGCGCTGGACCTCCGACAACGAGACTGTCGCCACGGTTTCCGAGGACGGCGTTGTCACCGCCGTGGCAGGCGGGACGGCTGTCATTACCGCCACCACACATGACGGTTTGTTCACTGCCACCTGCACGGTGACGGTCAATGCCCCCGATGCTGCACCCACCATCACCACGGACACCCTGCCGGACGGCAAGGTGGGCGAGGCATACAGCCAGACCCTGACCGCCACCGGCACAGCACCTATCACATGGAGCATTGACGGCGGTCTGCCTGCCGGTCTGAGCCTGAACGCGGATACCGGTGAGATCAGCGGCACGCCTACTGCGGAAGGAACCGCCACCTTCACCGTCAAGGCTACTAACAGCGCGGGCAGCAATACGAAGGAGCTGTCTATTACGATAACCAAAGCCGCGCCTGCCGAGCATACCATCACCGTGACCACAGAGGGCGGCGGAACGGCTTCTGCATCTTCTGCAAAAGCCGTGGTCGGCACGGAGATTCGCCTGACCGCCAAGCCTGACGAAGGCTACCGCTTCAAGGAGTGGGAGGTCATGAGCGGCAATGTGACTATCAAAGACGATAAGTTCACCATGCCGAGCGCCAACGTGGAGGTCAAGGCTGTCTTCGAGAAGGACGCGCCTGCGCCCACCGAGTTCATCGTCACCGTGACCAGCGGAGGCAACGGAACGGCTTCCGCATCTCCCGCAAAGGCTGCGGCCGGTACGGAGATCACCCTGACTGCCACGCCAAACACCGGCTACCACTTCAAGGAGTGGCAGGTCATCAGCGGCAATGTGACCATCAAGGACGATAAGTTCCTCATGCCGGACAGCAATGTAGAGGTCAAAGCAATCTTCGAGGAGGACGCGCCTCCCGTGCCCACCGATCCCGCAAAGCCCAACATCAGCGTAACGGGAACATATACCTATAACGGCTCTGTGCATACCGCGACCGTGAGCGGCTATGATCCCGCCACAATGGACATCTCCGGCAACACCGCCACGGACGCGGGCGATTACACCGTTCGCGTCACATCCAAGACCGGCAAATGGGCGGACGGCAGCACCGATGCCGTGACCGCGGCGTGGAGCATCGGCAAAGCCACGCAGGAAGCGCCTAACGGCTTGATCGGTGTCGCGCCCACTACCGAGGGCGGCAGCGACGGCAAGATCACCGGCGTGGATGCAACGATGGAATACCGTGCGGAGAGCGAAACTATCTACACCGCCTGCACCGGTATCGAGATTGAAAACCTGTCCGCTGGTAATTACTTCGTTCGCTATGCGGAGGATAACAACCACTTTGCCAGCCCCGATGCGGAGGTCACGGTGGGTGAAGGAAAGCCGCTCGCAGACTTTACTATCACCTTCAACGGCAACGGCGGCAGCGGCAGCATGGAGCCTGTTACCGTCAAGGCAGGGACAAATTACATCCTGCCCGCCTGCGGCTTCACCGCTCCCGCCGATCAGGAGTTCAAGGCTTGGGAGATCGGCGGCGCGGAGTACAAGGTAGGCGATTCCTACACAGTGGACAGGGATACCGAAATCAAGGCGCTGTGGGAAAACAGCGTTATTACCCCCACCACCTACACCGTCACCGTCGGTAATGACGGAAACGGCACTGGCACCGCAACTCCTTCCACCGCTGCGACCGGCACGGAGATCACCCTGACCGCCACGCCCAAAGAGGGCTACCACTTCAAGGAGTGGCAGGTCATCAGCGGCGGCGTGACCATCAAGGACAATAAGTTCTTCATGCCGAGCGCCAACGTGGAGGTCAGGGCCATCTTTGAGAAGGACGCACCGCCTGTGCCCACCGAGTTCACCATCACCGTGAAAACGGACGGCAACGGCACGGCTTCCGCATCTCATGCAAAAGCTGTGGTCGGAACGGAGATTCGCCTGACCGCCACGCCCAAAGAGGGCTACCACTTCAAGGAGTGGCAGGTCATCAGCGGCAATGTGACTATCAAGGACAATAAGTTCACCATGCCGGACGGCAATGTGGAGGTCAAAGCAATCTTTGAGAAGGACGCACCCCCTGCACCCACCGAGTTTACCATCACCGTGAAAACGGACGGAAACGGAACGGCTTCCGCCTCTCACGCAAAAGCTGTTGTCGGCACAGAAATCATCCTGACCGCTACGCCCAAAACCGGCTACCACTTCAAGGAGTGGCAGGTCATCAGCGGCGGCGTGACCATCAAGGACGACAAGTTCACCATGCCGAGTGCCAACGTGGAGGTCAAGGCCATCTTCGAGAAGGACACCGGCGGCGGTGGCGGCGGCTACAATCCGCCCGTCACCTACTACACGCTGCGCTTTGAAACAGGCGGAGGCAGTGATATTCCCAGCGTGCAGGGAACGTACAATACCTACATTGACCTGACAAAGTACTTCCCGACCTGGCGCGGCCACACCTTTATCGGCTGGTACAGCGAACGCAGCCTGATGAACAAGGTTTCTGGCGTTTATTTGACGAAGGATATGACCGTGTATGCAGGCTGGCGCGTGGACGAAAATCCGGGTACAGGCGCGAATCCCTTTACCGATGTTTCTGAAAAGGACTGGTTCTACGGCGATGTGATGTTCGTCTACGAAAACGGCCTGATGCTCGGCACGAGCAAGACCCTGTTCAGTCCGTATGGGACGGCGACGCGCGGCATGATAGCGACCATTCTCTGGCGCATGGAGGGCAGCCCCGCGCCGAAGGGCAAAAACAGCTTTACCGATGTGGAGGCCGGAAAGTGGTACGCTGACGCGATCACATGGACGGCGGAGAACGGCATTTTCGCGGGCTACGGCAAAGACAAATTCGGCCCGGACGATCCCATCACCCGCGAACAGCTTGCAGCCATCTTCTACCGCTACGCAGACTACAAGGGCTACGATCTGACCGTCAAGGGAAATCTGGACAAGTTCAAGGATGCGGACAAGATCACGGATTACGCAAAGACGGCGATGCAATGGGCGGTCGGCAGCGGTCTTGTGAAGGGAAAATCCGGCAATCTGCTTGACCCGCAGGGCACGGCGACCCGCGCTGAGATCGCCGCCATGCTCCACCGCTTCATTGAGAAGTATGAGCTGGTGCAGGGCAAGGCTCCCGGCGGCCTGATGGGCTGGATAGACCCAAAGCGGCTGCAAATCCCAAAGACCGGCGACAGCAGCGTGTTAGGCTTGTGGGGGTTCTCCCTCTGTACATCTCTTGCCGGATGCCTTGCGCTGACCACATGGCAGATCAGGCGGCGGCGTGAGGAAGAAGCGCTGCAAATCATCGAAAAGTAAACAGGTTCACCTTTAGGGGCGCGGGCAAATAGCCCCGCGCCCCTTTTCGGTTTCATTCGTCAGGAAAGGCGGTTGCTCTTTTGAACAACCGCCTTTCGCCATTTCTATCCGATTTGAGCAGAAAGGAAATCAGTCTATGACAAAAGAGTACAGGAGGTGTCGCTGATGCGGCTTGCCGCCGCACAAATCGCATAACCGGACTAATACGGCATGAAAGCAGTTTTCTGCACCCGCCTGCCCTTTCTGCTGTTTCATTGCGCCTATTGAGCACCTATGAAGGTTTTGAAGCCTTTATAGGTGCTTTTTGTCATCCACGGCACTTCTTCGCCGTGGGCTGCCGCTCCCCGCCGCCCTTCGTTTGGATTCGACCGCAACACCGAACAAAAACATCCAAACGGAGGAATACAACATGACAACGATCAACCTGCGGGAGCTTTACCCGTGGTACACCGAGGATGCCTTTATCGAGGTTTCCGATGAAGTTGCCGCGTTTCTCGAAGAAGATAAGCGGCTTCAGATCAACTACGCGCAGTACATCCGCGACAACAGGGCGTTCTACTCGCTGGACGCAGGCGACGGCATCGAGGCGGAGGCGCTGAATCTGCCGGAGCAGCCGGACGAGGCGCTGGAGCGCATGGAACTGGAACGGCTGCTGAAAGAAGCGCTGGCACAGCTCACGCCCGCACAGCGGCGGCGTGTCCTTGCGTACATAGTTGGTGGACTGTCTCAGTTGCAGATCGCTGCAAGAGAAAACACCACCCAGCCTGCCGTGCATCATTCCGTTCGCAAAGGGCTTTCCCATTTGAAGAGAATTTTGAAAAATTTCGACTGAGGGGGTTATAAAAAGCCCGATTTTTCTTGAGGTATATGAGAGGGATATTCTTCTTTCTCGCCTCTGCTCCTTGAAAACCGCATAGACACCGGTATCAGCACAGACCCCGCGCGGCTGAAAAGCCAAGCGACAAAAGGCGCGCCGCCATGACGACAGACCTCCCATCCTTCGGGACGGGCGGCTGTCCGAGCGATCTACGCGGCCTTTGACCCGATGCGTGGCAGCATCGGGCGCGATGACAGCGCGGGCGATACGCAACCCCAGCTACGGCCTCCCACTGACTTGAGGGGGATTCCTGCGGCGTTCGTGAGCCTTACAAGCCACGGCGCTGCGGGAATGGGACAGCCTTGCCAAAGGCGGCTGATACCGGTCCCAGAGGCGATATATGCCTCGCGCCGGGGGCTGTGACAAATACGGCGGAACAAAACTACACGACACAACATACGCAGACAGCCGCGCCGGTGCAGTATCATGCAACATGACAGCAATCCCTCCGGCGCGGCTGCTCTGCCGGAACGAATACGAACAAGCCCCGCTGTCATATCGTGGCAGCGGGACTTACATGATAAATCGGAGGTGCGTTTATGCAGAAGCAAGCCATCCCCAAAGAGCCGGTCGCCTCTTATAAGGAGATCAGGATCGGCAAGACCCTCTATCGCGTGACAAGCGTGTTTTCCGGCGAAAAGGACCTTGGCAGGACGCTGGAGCAGCTTGCGGTGCGCCGCGCCATGACAGAGCTGGACGCTCCCGCGTCCGCGCCGCCTTGTCACGCATCGTAACAGACAATCAGCCTCCCTGTGGCGGCATCCTTGCGCGAAAATGGTATCCCCGGTATCATATTCTTGCAGGGAAAACCTGCGAGAGCCATCACGCCGCACGGATGTATGAATCGCAGAGAATCGGGAGGTAAAATACAGATGATCGAAAAGACATACAACGTAGGCATCTATTGCAGGCTCAGCAACGACGATGAGCGCGATGGGGAGTCCGTATCCATCGAAAATCAAAAGCTCCTGCTGCAAAGCTATGTGCGTCAGCGGGGCTGGAACGAGATCGCGGTGTACTGTGACGACGGGTACTCAGGTACGAATTTCGACCGCCCCGGCGTCAAACGCCTCATCGAAGATGCAAAAGCCAAGAAAATCAACCTCATTCTGGTCAAGGACCTATCACGCTTTGGGCGTAACTACATCGAGTTCGGACAGTACACGGACTACCTGTTTCCCTCGCTGGGCTGCCGTTTTATCGCGCTGAACAACGGCATCGACACCATGAGTGACAACGGCAGCACCGACGTCATGTGCTTTTTGAACTTATTTAACGAGTTTTACAGCCGGGACACCTCCAAGAAGGTCAAGGCGGTCAAAAGAGCCTGCGCGGAAAGCGGCAAGTTCATGGGAACCTACCCCGCCTACGGCTACAAGCGCGACCCGGAGGATAAGCACCACCTTGTCATCGACGAGGAGACCGCCCCTACCGTGCGCCGCATCTTCGCCATGCGCGCCGCCGGCATGGGCTTCCGTGCCATCGCCGTCACGCTCAACGAGGAGGGCGTTCTGCCGCCCGGTGCGCTCTACTATCAGCGCAAGGGGCGCAGCGACCCGCGCAACGTCAACCACAAGTGGGCGGAAACCACCGTCAAAGCTCTCATCCGCAGCGAGGTCTATATTGGGAACATGGTGCAGGGCAAAACCGGCACACTTTCCTATAAGTCCCGCAAGCTCATCAACAAGCCGGAGGAGGAATGGATACGGGTGGAGGGAACCCACGAGCCCATTATTTCCCGCGAGATATGGGATACCGTGGTCAGCATCGACAAAAAGAAGGTGCGCAAGACGCCGCCCACGGACGGCATCCGCAGCATCTTCACCGGCCTTGTCTACTGCGCAGACTGCGGCTTCAAGATGCGCAACCACATCGAGCGCTTCACCTATAAGGACGGAACGCCGGGGCGGTACAGCTCCTTTATCTGCGGCAACTATGCCAGAAGCGGCAAAAGCGCCTGCACCATCCACTCCATCTATGAGAATGTGCTGGAGGAGCTGGTGCTGACGGACATCCGTGAAAAGGCGCGCTTCGTCGAGTGCGACGGCGAGCGCCTTGCCGAGCAGATCAGCCGTATGAAGGAAAAGGAAAGCCGCAGCCGCGTCATCTCCTATGAGCAGGAGCTGAAAGCGGCAGCGGCGCGTATGACGGAGCTGGAACGGCTGATGCAGAATCTCTATGAGGACAAATGCACCGGCACCATCCCCCAGACGGTCTTTCAGACGCTCATGCGGAAATACGAAACCGAACGGGCGGAAAAAGCCGCCGCCATCCCGGAGCTGGAGCAGAAGGTCAGAGCGCAGCTTGAGAACCGGCAGGACGCAAACCGCTGGATGGAGGTCATCCGCCGCTACACCGAGATCACGGCGCTGGACGAAAGCATCCTCTTTGAGCTGGTGGACCGCATCGAGGTGGGCGAGGCGCGGAAGGTCAACGGACAGCGCATCTGCGACGTCAAGGTGGTCTACCGCTACGTCGGCAGCGTGGACGACGCGCTGGCACAGGAGAGGCTGGAAGCGTATGAAAAAGCTATATAAGGTCGGCATCTATTGCCGGTTGAGCGTGGACGACGCCTCCAACTCCGCCAAGGCGAAAAACTATATCCCCGCTGATGAATCCGTCAGCATCGAGAATCAATATAAACTGCTTTCCAAATTCGTAATGCTCAACGGCTGGACGGAGGTCAAGTCCTACTCGGACGACGGTTATAGCGGTGGAAATTTTCAGCGTCCCGGATTTCTGGAGATGCTGGAGGATGCGCGGCACGGCCTTATCAACCTGATCCTTGTGAAAGACCTATCACGGCTGGGCCGTGATTTTGTGGGGGTCGGGCGCTATACCGACGTTATTTTCCCCTCGTTGGGCTGCCGCTTCGTATCCGTCCTTGACTGCCTCGACACCGAGGGCGACAACACAGATATGCTGCACTTCCGCAGTCTGATGAACGACTACCATTTGAAAGACCTCTCCAATAAGGTAAAATCTGTCCTTCACGCCAAAATGCGCAGCGGCCAGTATATCGCCGCCTACGCGCCCTACGGCTACCGCAAGAGCGATGAGGACAGACATCGGCTGGTGATTGACGAGGAAGCAGCCGCCGTGGTGCGCCGGATGTTTGAGCTGCGGCGGGCAGGCATGGCCTACGGCAAGATCGCCGCCGTGCTGAACAGCGAGGGCATTTTGTCCCCACGCTGGTATTGGGCAAAGCTGTACGGCAACGGCTCCTGCAAGTACGCGAACCTTTGGATGTACGCCACGGTGAAGAACATACTGACAAACGAAGTCTACACCGGAAATCTTATTCAGAATCAGACCGGCTCGCGCTCCTATAAGGACGACACCATGATCTATAAGCCGGAATCCGAGTGGATACGGCATGAGGCTTTGCATGAAGCCATCATCTCGCCGGAGGTGTGGAATGAAGTGCAGGCCATCAACCGGGAAAGGACGCGGCTCTCGGCGGACAACGCCCCGCCGAAGCCCTTCCTGTTCACCGGCAAGCTCGTCTGCGCCGACTGCAAAGCCCCCCTTCAGGGCAACCGGGAGACGCAGCGCCGCAAGAACGGCACGTCCAAAAAGTACGTTTCCTATTTCTGCTCCCGTTATACGGCCTCCGGCTACGGCGCGTGTTCCCGGCACACCATCTATGAGATGACGCTGACGGAGCTTGTATTGAGCGAGATTCGCGCCCATGCCGAGGCGCTGGAACTGGACGAAGCTGCCATGCTGGACAGGCTGCAAGCGCAGCGCACCGCCGCAGACGCAGAACGTCTGGAAAGCGTCCGGCAGGAGATTGGGAAGCTGCGCCGCCGCGTCTATGAGCTGGAGCAAATGACCGCCAAGCTCTATGAGGACAAGGTTTGCGGCAGCATCAGCGCAGCGTCCTTCGCTGTACTGCTTGAAAAGACCGAGCAGGAGCGTCGCCAGCGAACCGACCGGCTGGATACGCTTCTTGCGGAAGTCAGGGAGTATGAGCAGAGCGCCGCAGACATTCAAAGCTGGGCGGCAGTTGTCCGAAAGCACCTGCATATTCGGGAGCTTGACCGTGAAACGGTGGACGAGCTGATCGACCGCATTGAGGTCGGAGAAAAAACCGTTGTTGACGGAAAAAACGTCCGTGACATCAAAATCTATTACCGCTTTGTCGGCAATATCTGAATGGAGGTCAGATCATGGATAGCAATAAAAGCAAGCGTGTGGTAGTATATTGCCGGGTAGCAACGCAGGCGCAGCTTGACGGCGACCACACGCTGGAAGCACAAAGCGCCCGGCTGCATGAGCAGGCCGAGCGGCTGGGTTATGAAATTGTGGGAAAAGTCAGCGAGTATGAAAAAGGAACTTCGCTTGACCGCGACGGCTGGAAAAGGGCTTGTCAGAAGGCGGTGGAGCAAAAGGCGGACATCCTCCTTGTTGCCGATCTTACACGGATAGCGCGCGATCCGATCCTTTGGATGCAGGCTTTGCGCGAGTTAAGCGGCAAGGGCGTTTGGATTCAGTCCGCGGCTGAACCGGATGCGTTTCGGGTAGATCCCCTTTTTCACCTATGGCTACCGCCTGGAATCCAATGGCAGCTTGCACTCCATGAACTATGGAAAACTTACCGCAGGAACAACGAAAACAGCGATTGATACAGCAAAACCGTCTGAAAAGGGAGAAATCATTACTTACCTTTCCCGAATGGGAGATGTTCTT
>ERZ1031954.815-NODE-815-length-12969-cov-3.882608_pt1 | contig 12969 bp, 5 predicted proteins | sample MGYA00516701_ERZ1031954 | MGnify/ENA primary metagenome ERZ1031954 (study PRJEB33719, sample SAMN04261284) | wastewater metagenome | biome: rural village; feature: human; material: feces | host: Homo sapiens | place: El Salvador | collected 2013-01-07 ...
CAAGGTCGGTGAGAGCAACGGCGAGATCAACGAGCGTTTCCGTGAGAAGTACGGCGACGAGGACGATGAGGACATCGAGGTCGAGGAGGACGATGATTACAGATTCTATGACAATTACGATGAGCCTGACGATGGCTGCATCGCTCCCATTGACTTCGGAAAGATGAACGATGCACCTGCTGAGAAGTATGAGGACAGCAAGTGCTGTTCTGCGAATAAGGACACATTTGCACCTTTCTCCTCTGTTCAGGTGAACGGCATTTCGGAGAGTGACTTCCTGTCTCTGCTCTATCAGATCTCCGCAAGAAAGTACATCTCCAACAAGGCGATCAGAGAGTACCTCGATGTTGACACCGACAAGGCGGCTGAGGTGCTGTCGGTTCTGTATCATGCCGGCTACATCGCTTCTGAGACTGGCAAGCGTATTCCCGTCCGCCTGACGATCTCTGACTATTTTTCCCTTATCAGAGGTGATCGCAAGTGAGTGTTCTGATCGTGGGCGAAAAGCCCAGCGTTTCCCGTGCGATCAGTGCGGTGGTCGGAGCTTCATCTGCACACAAAGGCTACACCGAGGGTAACGGCTATGTCGTGTCATGGTGTGTCGGACACCTGGTCGGTTTGAAGTTTCCAAACGAATACGGCAACGGCTGGGACCAGAGGTGGAGCTTTTCACAGCTCCCGATGCTCCCCGAAAAGTGGCAGTTCCGTGTGACTGACAGCACAAAGGCTCAGTACAATCTCCTGAAAAACCTCATGAACAGGGACGATATTTCGGAGATCATCTGTGCAACGGACGCTGACCGTGAGGGCGAATGTATTTTCCGCTATGTCTACAACATGGCTCGGTGCCGCAAACCTGTGAAGCGTTTATGGGTTTCTTCTCTTGAAGAGTCGGCTATCCGTAAGGCTCTCACAACGATGAAGCCTATGTCCGCATACGATAATTTGTTCAATGCAGGCTATGCCCGTGCAAGGGCTGATTGGCTTGTGGGTATGAACGGTTCAAGACTGTTTTCCGTTCGCTATGGCGGTAAACTCAATATCGGGCGTGTGCAGACTCCGACACTTGCAATGATCGTTCAGCGTGATGCTGAGGTGGGCGGCTTCGTGAAGCAGAAGTTTTATACCGCTGACCTGAATTGCGGTGACTTCATTCTTTCTTCTGCAAGAATTGACGATGAAAATGCCGCTGATTCGCTCGTTTCTGCCTGTGACGGCAAGTCGGTCACGATTAGTTCGGTCAAGCGTGAGGTCAAGAGCGATAAAGCTCCGAAGCTGTATGACCTGACCACGCTCCAAAGAGAAGCAAACAAGGCGTTCGGCTATACGGCGCAGCAGACACTCGACTACACGCAGTCGCTCTATGAGGGCAAGCTCGTTACATATCCTCGCACGGATAGTCAATTCTTGTCCGATGATATGGCGCAGACGGCTCTTGATGTGGCAATGCTCTGTGATAGCTATTTCGGGTTTGGCATTTCGCATACTCCCGATATTTCTAAGGTTATCAACAACAGCAAGGTATCGGGGCATCATGCAATTATCCCCACAAGCGGTATCGCTACGGCTGACCTTTCTTCTCTGCCGTCGGGTGAAAAGAATATCCTCACGCTGATCACCACAAAGCTGATCTGTGCAACGGCTCCGGCACACAAGTATGAAGCGGTCAAGTTCACAGGTATCTGCAACGGTACGGAGTTCACGGCAGCAGGCCGCACGGTGCTTGAAATGGGTTGGAAAGCCTATGCAAAGCAGACCGACAAGAAGAATGAGGAAAAGGCTCTGCCGGCGGTATCCGAAGGACAGACCTTCACGGTAACTGCAAACAAGGGCGAACACTTCACTTCTCCCCCCAAGCCCTACACTGAGGACACACTTCTTTCCGCTATGGAGAGAGCCGGAAACGAGGACTATGACGAGGACACCGAAAAGAAGGGACTCGGCACTCCTGCCACAAGGGCCGCTACGATCGAAGCACTTGTCAAAAACGACTATGTGGAGCGTGTCGGCAAACAGCTCAGGGCGACCGATAAGGGTAAGGAGCTTGTGACCGTTGTTCCCGATGAAGTCAAGTCCGCAAAGCTGACCGCAGAATGGGAGTCGAAGTTACAGCAGATCGAACACGGCAGCCTGCCCGAAGGTGTCTTTATGTCGGGCATTACGCAGTTTATCACTGAAATGTGCGGTAAATACGGCTCAGTGGATAAGTCTGTTTCTCTTTCTGACGGCGGTAATGAGCCTATCGGGAAATGCCCGAAGTGCGGTGCAGATGTAGTCAAGGGTAAGTTTGGCTTCTACTGCAAGGGCAAGTGCGGTATGAATATCGCTAAGGTGTATGGCGTGGAGCTTTCTGATGCCCAGGTCAAGGGACTTCTTGACGGTAAATCTACAAGTTACACCTCAAAGGGCAAAAAGACTATCGTCCGCCCTGAGGTCGTGGAGAATCCGTACAATGGGAAGATGTACTATCAGTGGAAAACAGAAAGGGGTAGCAAGAATGGATAACAAACAGCTTGCGGAAGTCGCAAAGATCCTCGGTGTCTCCGAAGACAGCATTTCCGCTATGGACGATGAGATCAAAAACAGTATGACAGCGGTTTTTGAACAGGTCGCCGTGAAAAACGATGAGGACAAAAAGGCTGTCTTTGAAGCCCTCGACAATCTGTGGCAGAAAGGCTCTATCTACATTGAGCTTGCAGAGGTCGCAAAGTCCACGGGTATCACCACCGAAACGCTCCGCAGCCTTGACTATGAGACTCAGCAGACTATCGTCTATGAGTTCATGATGGACAGCTCTCAGACCGCCCGTTTTTATGACCTTGTGAACAAGGCTCTTGCGGTCGCAGACCTCCCGAATGTGGCGAAGCTCATCGGCACTCCCGTTCGTGAGCTGAGGTCGCTCCCTCGCCGTATTCAGGAGAATGTATGCGGTGCGTATGCAATGGAGTACGATGCAGACAGCACCAACACCGACCTTATCGACACGATCAGGGAGATGATCGCACCGTGACAGCTTTCCCGTATATCGGCGGTATCGAAGTCTCCGCTATCCAGAACCGTGAGTTTATCCGCATTGAAACGGACAAGGCGCAGGCTATCGTGGTGGCACTCGACAAGAGCAATATTCCTTTTTCTGCCCGATTTGGCGATGCCGAAATGGTGCTGACCTATGACGGCAGTTATAAGGAACAGGTCGAGGAGATCATCGCAAAGGCACAGTCCGGCGACTATGAAGCACTGCTCCGTGAGCTGCAAGTTTACGGAGTGCCTGACGGTTATTATCGACTGCTCGGTGAAGTTGCGGAGCTTTTGAACACAACTGTGAGCTTTTTGCAGTCCCGTCCCGATGAAGTTCAGCTATTGCTCTGCAAGTTCTATGTTGACCTGTGGCTCTGCGACAGGGCTACACTTCAGCGTGAGCTTGACCGTATCATCACGGTCAACGGCAGAACGCTCTCGGATATTTCGGAGTATGAACGCAAGAAGAAACAGGAGAAAACTCCTGCCGAACCTGTGCAGACGGCGGACAAAGTTCGCTCATTTACAGAGCTTTACGATGAATACCAGCGCCGTCATGCCAATGACCACTTTACAAGAGAAGCCCATAAACATCTGGCTGAGATCGCCCGACGCAGACAGCGTGACGAACAGGAGCGAATTGCTCAGACAGAAGAAAGAGAAAGGAAGAACAGACCATGAAGAAGTTTATCATCATCGGAAGTGCGATTATCGCAGCAGTCACAACCACAGTTGTTGTCATCGTGAAGCACAGAAAGTGAGGTAGCCTATGCCCGTACAGGACAATGACGATAAGAGAAACGCCGACCAGCCTGCGGTCGATGCGGAGGAAGAACTGAGAAGAAAACAGGCGCAGGCACAGGAACATCAGCAGGACGAGTCTGGCGCTCAGAAGTCGGGAAAACTTCTTCCTTTTCTGAACGCAAAGGCGGAGCATCATCAGAGCCGTATCGACTCCCTTGATGAGAAAATTGCCAATCAGACGGACAAGATCGACCGCAACAAGGCGAAGATCGAAGCACTGTCTGCAAAGGCAGATAAGCTCGAAGATACGAACCGTATGCTCAAAGCGACTATTGGCAATCTGCCGGGTATCGGTGCTATTATCGCCAATAACGAGAAGCGTATTCAGGCAATCCGTGAGGTCAAGATCCCGAAGCGGCAGGAAAAGATAGATCAGGGTTGGAAGAAGATCGACACCCTGACCGCAAAGCGTGACCGTATCGAACACAAGCTGAACCGTGTGATCGCACTCAATGACACGATCAAGAGCTTCGGTATCCATTTCAACAAGGAGCGCAGAGAAGCGTTTGCAGATGCAATGACAAGGCTTAACAGCTCGACCGTTGACTGCCTGAGCGATAAGAAAGCAACGCTTGAAGCGAAAAGACAGGATATTCTTGACACTTATAACGCTCCTGAAACAAGTGCCGTGGACAAACTCAAACTCGGTGAGCAGCTCAAGGGCGTGAATGAGCGTATCGGCGCACTGGAAAGCAAGATCATGAAGCTCGCCCGTCCCGAAACCCACTATGAGGAGCAGACCAATGACCAGCTCGATGCTTCTATGGTTCTCACAGGCGACAAGCTCGGTGAAATGGTGCAGAACGGCACTATGGATATGCCTTCTCTTGCTGAGGGTGCTGTGCAGGCGGCGCAGGAGGTCGAAACGCTTGACAGATCACAGGTCGCTTCGATCGCTGACAAGCTCGTTGACCAGCCGCTTGCAAGTGCGGAAATGCAGATGGAAGATGATTATAACATGATCGACGGTATCATCAACAACGGCTCTAAAGAGGATATTGACAAGGCAAAGGCAGAGCTTGCAGAGGGTATCAAGTCTATGGAAAGCCTTGCGGAAAATCCTTTTGTTCCGCAGGAGATGAGGGAGAATGCCACGGCGGAGCTTGAAAAGATGCGGAAACAGCTTGAACTACTTGACAGCGCCGATGAAGTCCAGGTGGATAGCTGGCTCTCAGCTATGATCGAGAATGGCGATGCAGTCCTCACCGATGACGGCGGTTTCAAGGTCAACCCCGATTATTACAAGGAGTTGCCGAGAAATGATCGTCATGTGGAGACTATGACGGAAATTCAGGCGGTCGAGGTCATGTCCGCACTGACTGCCGCAGGCGTGGCATATTCCGCTGCTACTAAGGGCGAGGATAAGGTCGGCATTACTGTTTCTAAAGCTGATGTTCCTGCCCTGAATGATGTAATGTACGCTTCTATCGGCAAGATCGCCCATACAGAAGCCGCAAAGGAAAACGGCGGTAAGGGCGAAAAGGGCAAGTATCAGACGATCAACCCTGAATACTATGCTTCGCTCGGTAAAGAGGATAAACACACCCGTGTTGAGCCTATTGCAACGGCAAGAAAAATCGTGGCAGAGCTGCAAAAGTCTAACATTCCGTATTCTGCGGTAGTCCGCAAGAATGATACGGTAGCGGTCACAGTCTCTAAGGCGAATGCCGAAGCATATAAGCAGATCGAGAGTGCTGTTAAGGGCGAAAGAGCTGTGGAGTATGTCAACCCCGACTTTTTCAAGGCACTCCCGAAACAGGAGCGTTTCACCCAGCGTATGGACGAGGTGCAGGCTCGGAAAAAGTCGGCAGAGCTGACCGCAAAGGGCGTGGAACATTCTGCGGTATTCGGCGGTGAGAAGTCCGCTGTCACCGTTGCAAAGAAGGACTCGCAGAGAGCTTTCTTTTCCCGTGTCAGGATGCAGCGTGACGCACAGCGTATCAGCGGTCGAGGACAGCAGAAGCCTCAGCAGAGAGAACAGACACCCAAAAAGAGAAAGAATCAGGGGCTTGAATAATAGATGAGAATTACTGACGAACAGAAAGAAAGGGCGGCATTTGTCAATCTTCCTCAGTTCCTCATGGCTCACGGCTTTGACCTGAAAAAAGTCGGCAGAGAGTATGTGTGGAAGGATCACGATAGCCTGCACATCAAGGATAACGGTCCGGGTGAGCGTGGTGCGTGGTTTCGTTTCAGTGAGGACAAGGGCGGAGACAACATCGGTTTCCTGCGTGAATACATGGGAATGTCCTTTGTTGATGCGGTCGAAGCCCTCACAGGCGAACACATCGACCGCACCTATACTCCGTCCCGCACATACGAACAGAAGCCGAAAACAGTAACGGCAAGGGAGCTTTCCCTTGCCGAAGCTGATAATGCAAGGCGTGTGTTTGCGTACCTGTGCAAGACCAGAGGGCTTGACTATGACCTTGTGGCTTCACTTGTGAGACAGGGTGTGATCGCTCAGGAAGAAAAGACAGGAAATGTCCTTTTCAAGTATTACGATACTGACGGAAAAGTCATCGGCGCTGAAAAGGTCGGCACATCAACTGACCATAAATTCAAAGGTATTGCAACAGGCTCGGCAGCAGGACACGGCTTTGAAGTAGTCCGTGGTACGGGCGAAAAGGCTTTTTTCTTTGAGTCGGCAATAGATATGCTCTCCTATCTGCAAATGCACGATAAAGAGCTGACCGATTGCAGGCTTGTTTCCATGATGGGCGTGAAGCCGAACATCGTCCTTGATACGATGCTCCGGCACAATATCTCCCCTGAGAATGTTTCCCTTTGCTCCGACAACGATACCGCAGGCAATGAATTTGCCCAGCGTTTGCAGGAGCAATACCCTGACATGAAGCGTGTTATCACTCCTGATACCTACAAAGACTGGAATGATATGCTTCGTGGTATCCCAAAAGCAGTAGAACATGAGACTGAGAAAAAGGAGGTTCAGCAGACAGATATGCAAAGATACGGCAATGAAATGTGGCACAAGGCAACAGATAACAGAGACAAGAGCCTTGTGACGATTCAGGCGGCTGATTTTGCAAGATTGCAGGAACAGCTTGACAGATCGGGCATTAACTACTATGCCTATGCCCGTGATAATTCCGTCATTATGGCGATCAATGACAAAGATGTGGAGTGGTTCAAGCGTATCGCAGGCACTCCCGATCTTGTACCCACCAAATCAAACAGACCTTACTCTCCGCCCGAAAAAAACATCTTCGGTTCTGCGGAGTATCGTTATATCCCGCAGAAGGAGTACCTCTCCGCTGACCGTGACCTTGTGCTGAAAATGGCTGAGATCATGAAAGCCCGTGGTATGCAGTTTTCGGGCAGAGTCTATCCGTCCGGCAAGGGTACGCTGACGGTTAGTCATGCTGACCTCTTTGCTGTCCGCAACATCAGGGACGAGGTTGTGAATATGCGTAAGCAGTTCGCAAGCCCCGATAAGGCGCAGGAAGTCGGCAACCGTGACTATCGTGCGAACCGTGATACTCATTATTATATGAGCAAGCTCACACCTGAGCAGTTCAGAGAGGTCAAGCCTTTCCTCGAAACAAGTGTGAGCTATCACGCTGTTGTCCGTGACAGCAAGGTCGCTTTTGCGGTGGATAAAGAGAACGCTCCTGCATTTCACCGTGCGCTTGAGAACGCTGTCCGTGAGACGAATATGCTCCGCAAAATGGCTGACCTCGGTCTGCCGATGGAGCAGAATATCGCTCTTTCGCCCGTAATTCATCGTCTGGCAGTCGAGGATATGCAGCTTGATCTTGCTGATTTCTTTGACAGCAGATACGATGAAGCACAGTTTGGCGAGATGCTCTCGCTTGTGAACGCATATATCGCTCAGGCTCCGGCAGAACGCTACGGCGAAAACAGCAAGCTCACGGATATGCTTGAAGCAAAGTCCAGTTTTGACCGCAGTATCGAGCTTTCGGATTTCTTTTCTCTGCACGATTTTTCCGATGAGCAGAGAGCCGCTATTACGGCGATGTTCGTGGGGGATGTGACGAGAGGACAGATCGACAGCATTGACGAGACTTTCACGGCTGAGGATATTCAGACATACGATGAAATTCTCCATAATGCTTTGCAGGAATCCGATGTAGCCGACTTCCTGACTGCCCATAAGCAGGCAGTCATTGACAGAGAAAATGCCAACAGAGTGCCGACTGAGGAAGAAGTGCTGTTCCCGAAGGCTGACCTTGCCCGTTTCCTTGCAGAGCATACGCTTTCAAGTGATGAGTGGGAGGATATGGTATCTCCGCTGTTTGAGCGTGGGTATCTTGAAAATCACCAGCCCAGCGACAAGGCTTCTTTCGGCTATCATCTGCCCGAAAAAGAGTTGTATGCACTTGCGGAGCGTTTTCATAACGGTGATGATATTCGCCGTGAGCTTGCACTCGGTCTGATGATCCACGCTTCTGATAATATCGCAGATAAGGATAAGGTGGAGTTCGTCTTTGAGGACGGCAAGATCTCTGACCGTACATTCTACTATGGCGAAAATCTCCGTCACACTATGGATCTGTCCTACGGCGATGACGGCATCACTTGTTCTTTCAGCGGTATGGAGCGTTTTGTTTCCTTTCAGGAGATTGGACAGGCTTTCATCGACCGTATCCATGAGGAATATGAGGACTTGGCATATTGGGCGGTGCTTGATTTTATAAAGGACGATATTCCCGATATTTCCGATGATACGGTAAAGGAGCTTATCTCTGCATTTGACGGTGCCGCACTTCACGGTTGGGAAAACGGTGATAATATCCCGAAGCTCAACCGTATCAAAAAGGCTCTGTTTGATGTTCTCGGTGACGAGGACCAGACAGAGAAAGCCTTTGCTTGTATCGCAAAGCACAAGTACAATGTGACCTTTGAAGCAGAAACACCCGAAAAGCAGCCGGATAGCCTGACCTTCCATTTCGGCAAGGATAAGGGCGATGAATGGGTTAGCGAGAGCGACATCGTTCACGATTTTGCCCTTGCATACCCCGATTGCAGTTTTGCTCTCGGCAATGCAGTCCTTGAATACCTCGATGAGAAGCAGCACTCGGAGCGAAATATCCCTGAGCTGAAAGCAGGCTGGTACAAAAAGACCGATTTCAGCATTACTGCTGTTATCAATGGCGAGGAGTTCAATTATGACGGACGCTTTGACATTGGTGACGGCAAGGGTACGGGCGGCGGTTCGCTGATCGACCATATCCGCACTTATAATGAGGGTATCCTCGGCTATACGCAGCACCCGTTCAATCAGCCGGATTATAAGGAAAGGGCGCAGAGAATGCTTGACATTTTCGTTCCTTTCCTTGAAGCACACTCTGAGCTGACCGCTGAGGAACAGCGTATCTTTGAGGATTTCAAGGCACAGCACCCGATCCGCACCTATGATGATGTGGAAAAGGCTCAGGGTACTTTCAAGATCTATCAGCTTCCCAGCGGTGAGAAGTATCACGGTGTCCGCTTTGAGGATATGGAACAGCTCAAAAAGGACGGCGTTCAGCTCAATCACGATGATTATGAGCTTGTATATGAGGGAGAAGTCGGAGAGTTCAGGGGCAAGGCAACTCTTGAAGCACTCTATACGCAGTTCAATACGAATCACCCCGAAGATTTCAGAGGTCATTCTCTTTCTGTAAGCGATGTGATCGTCATTTCTGTTGACGGCAAGGATACAGCGTATTTCTGTGATAGTTTTGGCTTTACGGAAATGCCTGAGTTCTTCCGTGAGAAAGAGCTTGTGCAGGAGAATCCCGAAACTGCAAAGGTGTCCGATCTCGCTGTCGGTGATATTATAATGTATGACGGCGCTCGTCGTGAGGTTGAGGAGATCAGCACTGACCGTATCAAGATGAAAGACCTTGATGCACCCGATTACGGCGGTATTTTGCTCGGTACTTCCGATGTGCTTGCCTATGACGGCTGGCAGCAGGATATGGAGGAAAAGGGCTTTGAGATCATCAGCAAGGGCGGACAGCAGGCTGAAAAGGCTGAACCCGAAGATAAAGGTCCGGTATCGCTCCGCAAGGCAGGCGATTTTTACGAGATGCACGGCAAAAATGCGGAGATCGGTGAGGAAGTCCTCGGACTGCAAATGCACTCGAAAAACGGGCAGCCTATGGTCGGTTTTCCGGCTGAGGACAAAGACGAATACTCCGCAAAGCTGAGAGAAGCAGGATATTCCGTCCTGATCGAACAGGCATTTGAACTGAATCCTCCGAAGCGTGAACCTGAAAAGCTCCAGACATTACAGCAGGTCGTTGACAAGTTCTTCGGGACTGACTGCGAATCTGCTGAAACAGAGCGTGGTACTTGGAAACTTGCTATCGCTGACGGCGATAAGGTCGGTGAGCTGTTTTATGACGGTGAACCTGTCTGCGGTATCTATAACCGTGGCGATAAAATGGAGATCGAGCCTTACCGTGAGCTAACCACTTTTCCGGCGCTCCTGCGTACAGCTATGCTTGAACATAACCCTGATAAGCCTGTGGAGATCATGGACTTCCAGCGTACCTTTGAGACTCCGCTTGACAAGGCAAAGTGGCTTATCAACGACTTCTGTGAAGCGGAATACCGTGAGGGTGCTGATTTTGATGATCTGCACAATGTCGGTCTTGCGTTTACAACGCTGACCGATGATGAGCTACCCATTCAGGTGACTGCTGACCTTATCGACTTCAAGATCACTCACGAATTTGACGGCGAGGTATTCGATACAGAGCAGTTTGACAGTATCGAGGATATGATCGAGAACGGTCTGACAGGACTGGACTTTTCTGACCTTGTTTCTGTTTCTGATGAAGTAATCGAAAAGCATATCGGTAAGGACGAACAGACAGTAGAGCTTATGAGCGATGCCGCTGATGTTGCAGAAGTTTCTACTTCTGCGGATGATGTACCGTCCGTAACGCTGAAATACAAGGGCGATGCCGAGAGTCTTGATGAGATCAAGGACAAGGCACTTTCCCTCGGCGCTACTGTTATTATTGACAATGCCGACGGTGTTATTTCTATCGACACCTATGAAAATCATAAGGCAGAGATCGACGGTGCAGCCTATGAGCTTGGTTTTATGGCAGCCGATGATGCTCCTGCGGTGGAGACAACTACTGCGGATATTGACCGTCCTCTCTTTACGGACACAGAGGTCATTGACGAGATTCAGCGTAATGAAAACGCTGATGTTCCGTTTTGGGAAATGCCCGAAGCACAGGGCGAACAGCTCTCTCTTTTCGGTGATCCCGAACCGCTTACGGTTTCAAAGCCTGCAAAGGAAAAGCCTAAGTCCGAGTTTGCCAAAGGTCCGGTTGTGGACGGTGTTCAGGTCTATGAAGCACTTGCCGCAGAGATCGACCGTGGAACAGGCTTTGTTCACGGTAAACTCCGTGTGCAGGACTTCTACGAAGAAAAGCACCCGACTATCCAGCAGCTTGCCGATTTCTTGAAAAAGGAGTATGGCACAGGCGGACACAGCGGTGAGGGCAAGATCTCACTCGTTGACTATAATTCTCAGGGTATCACATTCAGCTTTGAGAACGGCGAAAAATTCCGTCATTCGTGGTACAATGTCGCAACAATGACCGAATCACGGCTCAAAGACGATACCTATCTTTCCGCTGAACAGAAAGCGGAGAGGGCTGCACTCAAAGCGGAAAAGGCTGAGGAGCAGAGCCACAAGATCGTGGAAGTCGGTGACCGATTTCGTCACAAGATTACTGGCGAGGTTTCTGAGGTTATTTCGCTGACAGGAGCGCTCCCGTTCTATTCGGACGATTGCACCATTCAGCGTGAAAGCAGCGGTTTTGCTGTGACGGAGAATATCTCCTACGATAAGCTCCTGAACAGCGGTATGTATGAGTATATCGGCAGGGCTGAACCTGAAAAGGAACAGTCTGCACCCGTTAAGCCTGAGCCTGAAAAGACTGCGGTAACACCCGAAAAGCCTGACATTCCTACGGTCAAGAACCTGTCTCAGCTCAAAAAGGCTATCCAGCCAGGTATGATGTTTGAAATTACAGATCATCTCCGTCCTGAATGTATCGGGGAGCGCAGAGTGGTCACAGGTGTCACTACGGTCGATTTTACTTCCCGAAAGCTCGATGAAAACGGAGAGCCTACGGGCAAAGACCTCCACATGGAGTTTGACCGTGCGAAGAACTGGACTTTTGACGGCGGTGAGCTGACTTCCAGACTCGATAACGGCGATATGCTCATGAGCTTTCATTTCATTGACAGCTTGGAGCGTGAGCAGACGGTTCAGGCTGAAAAAGAGCCGAAGATTGTTACTGTGGTCGATGAAGTCGGCAGCGATAGTGTTGAGGTGGATACTTCGGCGGTCGATGCTCCTGCACCTGAAAAGGGCGATAACTTCACCATTACCGATGATAACCTCGGTGACGGCGGAGCTAAGACAAAGTTCCGTGCCAATGTCGATGCGATCAAAACGCTGAAAACACTTGAACGGGAAAAGCGTCCTGCGACCACTGAGGAAAAGGAAACCCTGTCGAAATATGTCGGCTGGGGCGCTTTGGCAAAGGCTTTTGATAAGGACGATCCGAAATGGTCCGCAGAATACAAGGAGCTTTCCGAGCTGCTGACTTCGCAGGAGTACGCTCAGGCTCGTTCAACGGTCAATGATGCTTTCTATACCAGCCCGACCGTTATTGACGGCATCTATGAAGCTCTCGGCAATTTCGGCTTTGACGGCGGTGCTGTCTTAGAGCCTGCAATGGGTATCGGAAACTTTTTCGGACGTATGCCCGAAGCTATGCAGTCGCACTCTCAGCTCTACGGCGTGGAGATCGACTCGCTATCCGGCTCTCTATCCTGATGCGGATATTGCTATTCAGGGCTTTGAGCAGAACCGTTTTCAGAACGGCAGCTTTGATGTAGCTGTTGGCAATGTTCCATTCGGTGAGCTTGGTTTCCGTGATACCGTCCACGATACCACGAAACTGCACGATTTCTTCTTTGCAGAAGCACTCGACAAGCTGAAAAACGGCGGAATCATGGCATTCGTGACCTCGGCAGGCACACTCGATAAGCGTGACGAAAGCACTCGCCAAATGTTAGCTGATAAGGCTGACTTCATCGGTGCTATTCGTCTGCCGGGTGGCAAGAACGGAGCTTTTAAGGATA
>ERZ1031954.822-NODE-822-length-12898-cov-9.022269_pt1 | contig 12898 bp, 10 predicted proteins | sample MGYA00516701_ERZ1031954 | MGnify/ENA primary metagenome ERZ1031954 (study PRJEB33719, sample SAMN04261284) | wastewater metagenome | biome: rural village; feature: human; material: feces | host: Homo sapiens | place: El Salvador | collected 2013-01-07 ...
TATTCATGTATTTGTTAGTCAAGGCATCGAGCCTTGACTAACAAATGCCGACGCGAGGACGCGTCGCCCCCAGGTTAGCTTGCGCACCCTCAATTAGGCAAGTTTATCAGTTTCTTCATACACATTATTTCAAATAAAAAAGGCAGTTAATCATTGCTGACTAACTGCCTTACAATTCAGTCGGGGTGACTGGATTCGAACCAGCGACCACACGCCCCCCAGACGCGTACTCTAACCGGGCTGAGCTACACCCCGAATTGCGAGTGCAAAAGTACAATTTTTTATTTAACTAACAAACCTTTAGCCTACTTTTTTCAAAAAAATATTTTATTGTACTTTTGCAACGAATTAAAAACCAGAGACATGCAACTTTCTACTCAAGCCAAAGGTTACTTATACGGACTCATCGCAGCTGTAAGCTATGGGGTAAACCCTATATGCGCCAAAATACTATATCGTGACGGTTTCAACTCCAATAGCGTACTATTCTACCGCTTTTTATTTGGCTCCATATTATTAGCGAGTTTAATGGCTTTACAACGCAAGAGTTTTGCTATCACTCGACGCGAAGCAGGCGTACTCTCGCTGTTAGGCATTGTATTTGCCGTATCATCACTCACCTACTTCTTAAGCTTCTATTACATGTCGGCAGGGGTAGCAGCAACGCTTGTCTTTGCCTATCCAGTGTTTACCGCCATACTCATGGCCTTACTCTTTAAAGAACGGCTAAAATGGCCTTCACTCATCGCCATCGTACTCACCGTTGGCGGCATCGCATTATTATACAAAGACGATTCTGGACGCCCCATAGCTTTAGCAGGCATCGTACTCATCTTAGTCTCCGCACTGTCTTATGCCTTCTACATTATCATTGTCAATCGCAGCGGCATTGTAATGTCAAGTGTAAAGCTTACCTTTTACGCCATGACAAGTTGCTTAGTATGTCTCACTCTTTATGCCTTATTCACCCCTACAGGCGAATTGCAACCTCTGCATGCCCCCATTGATTGGATAATGGCAATTATGTTAGGCTTAGTGCCTACGGTCATTTCATTAGTATTTATGGCCATGGCCATTCAGTGCATAGGCTCAACGCCCACCGCTATTATGGGAGCACTCGAGCCTGTCACCGCAGCCGTCTTAGGCATACTTATCTTTGGCGAAGTGCTTACGCCACGCATTGCCCTCGGCATCGCACTGATACTCTTCTCTGTAACGCTGATTATACTCGATAGCAAACTCCGCAATGCACTATCCAACACCAAAGTTATACGCAAAGGCCGCATCATTATCAAACGCATTCGGTGGAAATAAACAAATTGTAAAATAATCGCTAAATTTCTGACAAAAAGAAAATATTTCAGCTAAAAAATAACTAACTTCGCAGCGATTTTAAACAAAACCTATTAGTTATTTAAGATAAGACAATGAAAAAGATACGCGCAGCAATTGTGGGTTATGGCAACATTGGCCGTTACACTCTTCAAGCTCTTGAAGCCGCTCCCGACTTTGAAGTAGCAGGTATTGTACGCCGCAAGGGTGCCGAAAATTGCCCCGAAGAGTTGAAGAAGTATGATGTGGTAAAGAATATACGTGAATTGAAAGACGTTGACGTAGCCGTACTTGCTACTCCAACTCGCAAGGTTGAAGAATACGCAAAAGACATTCTCGCTTTAGGCATTAATACAATTGATAGCTTCGACATTCATACACAGATTGTAGACCTTCGCCGCTCACTCGATGCAGTAGCTAAGGAACATGGTGCTGTAAGCATCATCTCAGCAGGTTGGGATCCAGGTTCTGACTCTGTCGTTCGCACTTTGTTACAAGCCATTGCTCCTAAGGGCATCACTTACACCAACTTCGGCCCAGGCATGTCAATGGGCCACACCGTAGCCGTTAAAGCCATTGAAGGTGTAAAGAAAGCACTCTCAATGACAATTCCTACAGGTCAAGGCATTCACCGCCGCATGGTATATATCGAAATCGAAGATGGATATGACTTCGAGAAGGTTGCAGTTGCTATCAAGGCTGATCCTTACTTTGCATCTGACGAGACACACGTTAACCTCGTTCCCTCTGTCGACGATGTAATCGATATGGGCCATGGTGTCCACCTCACTCGCAAGGGCGTAAGCGGCATTACGCAGAACCAGCTCTTCGACTTCAATATGAAGATCAACAACCCTGCCCTCACAGGTCAAGTTTTAGTATGTGTAGCACGTGCCGCCATGCTACAACGTCCTGGTTGCTACACCATGGTTGAAGTTCCCGTTATCGATCTCCTTCCTGGTGACAAGGAAGAGAACATTAAGCACTTGGTATAGTATAAGTAAGTGTTCAAAATAAATTTGAACACCTGCTTAACATGTGTTCTGCACACAAAAAGAATAGCTCAGTAAAAGGACATCAACCTCCTTTTGCTGAGCTATTTTCGTAAATGTACGGTTAAACTATTATCCCTTCGTGACAGCGCCAATGAGAGCATCGATACTCTCGTTGGTAGGTGCTTCGGTAAGAAGCTCGCCTTTCAACTTCTCAGCCGTATCGCTCACGGCATTCTTGGTATCAATCGAGAGGTCCTTAATCTTGGCAGGGTCGACAGAAGCATCAAGGGGTTTGCCTTCTTCGTCGAATGACTTTTGATAAGCTTCCAATACTTTCTTTTGTTTGTTAATATCCTTCTTGAGCTTCACAATAAGCATAATATCACTTACGCTCATGCCAAGTCCCGTAGCTACGCCAACTAAGGCACCCTTACCACCACCTGATAAGGCACCAATACCCGCGCCCAAACCTACCTTACCAGCAATGGTAAGAATAGCCTTATTGATTTGCTTACTCTGGGCTGCAGCAGCCTCTGACGTTATCTTTTGTCCCTTTTGGTTAACCAAATAAACACGATAAGCCTTCGTACCGTCTGCGTTGAGTACATCATTGCCAGCCTCGTCCTTCAAATAGACCATTTCACAATGATAGACGGGAATATCATCTTTATTCAGTTTGTTTGATGTTGTGTCAGCAGCTGTTGTCGTGGCATCTGAAGACGATGAAGTGGCACTACTTACTGCCGCTTTTGCTTTTTTCAAGAAGCCTTGGGCTGAAGCCTCAACCGTACACATACCTGCACCCATCAGAATGACTAATAGTGCTTTTGATAAGAATGACTTAAACATATACCTATTGATTTAAAAAATTATTTACTGAAGTCTCGGATTTAACAAGGGCGGGCTAAATCCGTAACTTGAATTATTTATGATAAAGTTTTACACGAAACTGACGTTTAACGAAAGTACCTTGCGCTTGGCTCATGACGTCTTCAGCATCTTTGTAGAAGATACGCACCTTCACTTTGTCATTAACGGGCAAAAGGAAGAAACCGCGAGGGAGCGCAGTACGGCGCATCTCGGTATCAACTATGCCTTGAGCATCAGTCACGCCAAGTAGCGCAAACTTTGCGCCTTGCTCTTTCATCAACTTGCGAAACTTACGGGGCGACTCATAACTTTGAGGGGAAGGAGTTTTACTACCACTATAAGCCCACACTTCAACGCCCGCAAAGGGGCCTCCTTCGCCTACGCTCACGCGATTGGCCGTTAAGTGAACGACATTAAAGCGTAGCGTGAAAGGCATATCTTTGATAAACGTTTCGAGCGCTGTGATTGACTTGGCATAGTATTCACAAGGGTTGTATTTATCAAGCACCTTGAGATATTCTACCGCAGCAGAATAGTATTCGGCCACATCGGCTTGACTGACATTACCCGCTTCCTTCAAACGCTTGAGTTTGGTAAGCGAAGCCGTTGTATATCGCGTGTAGAGCGAACAACTATCGCAATCGTCTATATTGGCTTGTATCGTAGGCTTCAAGCTATTAGGTGCATCTTTAGCAGTCAATGCTTGTGCGAAGGCTCGGCGTGCATCATCATAGTTGCGCAAAGCATAAAGGCGGCTGCCCTCTTCGAGGAAACCAGCACACTTCGACACGTGTTCACGCACAACAGTACGAAGCTGTAATACGCCATAGCGCATCTTTACACGAGGTTGCAACTCGCTAACGTCAATGCTCAAGTGGTTCGTCTCAGGACCTGACACATCAATAGCAAAAAGGCTATTCATGAGTTCTCTCTGCTTATTAATTGCAGTCTCAAGCTGGTCAACGCGTTCGAAGTCTGCATCGCTACTCTTTTCATTGAGCGCAGCATTGCGTTCGCGATATTCGCGTTCGAGTTGTGCCAAGTGCTCTTGTGGTTGACGAATATTGGCTATGGGGATTTGTATCGTAGTAATCTTAATCGAAGCATCACCCAATTTGTCTTTCGTAGTGACAGAGGCTTGAAGGTCAGGGTGAACATTTACTTTCAGCCCTGCAATCGTTGAACTAACCTCAACTTCTGCCAACTTTTCGTTAGGTACAATGTCATTGCCCTTATTTTGCGACTCCATAAAGATAGGGGTGCCTACTTCCTCTATCAAATAGGCACGCAACACTCCCTTACGCAGGGTCATGGTAAACTTGGTGAAATTGACATCACCACGCCGCCCAATTTCGAGTGTAGGGTTAGGAGTGGAAGCCATATTGACAAGCACTTCGTATTCGTAATACCCCAGTTGGCGCTTACCCAATCGTGTGATGGAGTAATCTTTGGTGTTGGTAAGCGTTATAACGAGGTCGGCATGTTGCGAGAGTAGAAGCACACCACATTCTGTAGGGTTGGCCGTTGCTCTGTCTTCTTGCCCCATGGGCGAATAAGAGATATATTTGGACTGCGCCCAACCTATAATCGGCAATAGAAGGAGCCAAAAGGCTAAAAATAAACGTTTCATGTGTACTTTTATATCGTTTATTAGTGAGAGATATTCACATCTTACAAGTCGAAGCCACCGAGCGTAGTTATACTTTCATCAGGTTTTTGACGCTGACCACCGACGTATTCGGGTTGCCATGTACGCACATGAATAATGGGATCGCCACCATTTTCGGGGAATTCCCAAAGGAGGAAAAGATAACCCTCATCACTATAATTGCTTGACTTCCATGACTGGCGCATACGCACACCGAACATATTCTTATTCTTACGTGAACGCGTAATACCTGAGCAACCAGAGGTCTCGCCATTCTCACCAATCTGTGAGAACTTGATGTCTATCCACTTATTGCGTAAGAAAGCACGACGCAAATTGCTAATATATTGTGCTTTATTTTGCTTGGTATACTGCACTTTGGGCTTAAAGCTAAACTGGTCCGTACCTTGGCGCGCAATAATCACCTTACCCGTAATGATAAGGGCATCGTCACTAAACATCTTTTCAATGGTGCTGATGTCCTTTTGATTATAAGCTGTACGGAAACGCTCTACATATTGCAAAATTATCATACGTTGCTCTTTGCTGGCCACATCGCCACAGCGTTCCATACTTTCAGCGGTTTGCGCATCAAGGGCAAAGCGGAAGTCGGTAATATTGCCACTACGGTCAAATTCAACGACGGCCTCTTGATAGGTGCCGTTACCAAAGTCCTCATCTTTAGGCGTAATGATAAGGGGAATATGACTGGCCATCATCGTACCATTCTTAAATATCCACAAGCGATCTACCACCTCGTCGTCGTCACAATAGAAAGGAGTAACAGCCCATATACGCACCAATGACTTCTTTGAAAACTCGTCCATGGCCATATTCTTTACCGACACGTCTTCATTGGCTTCTTGTGCTCGATTTATCTCAGTCAATAATTTGGCCAGATTGCGCTCTGCATTTTCTATAGCCGATGTATGATTTACTCCCTCGTCAGTGGTAAACACGACATCTACAGCCCTCATCGTGGTAGCACAGAAAAGCAATAAAAGGGTGAGCACGATTTGCTTTAAATAATTCATCTTTTTCAAATTCGATATGTTAGATTAAAGGGGATAAGAAAATGTAAAAGAAACGTTCAAGTATTTATTTTACTTTAAATGCGAAAGCCTTGCAGCCATGATAGTTCTTTTCAGAATCGTCATTACCCGTACATACGTTGACACGTTGCATACCAGGAGTAAGCAGTGCTTGCACACGACCCTGCTGATCGTAAATTACCAAATAGTACTGTTCGATGCTTTCAGGGATTTTATTCGTAACGAGTTCTACAATCTCGCCCAAGGTTTTGTATGCTTGCGCTTTGGCTATCATGTCACTGTAGGTGCGAAGAGTGGCCAATGTTTTCACTACTTGTGGATAAAGCGAACGACTACCCGTTTCGGTAACGTCCTGCGTGCGGCTTTGCGTAACCACTTTCTCCTCCTTTATCGTAGGTCCTTCTACTACGGGTTGAGCCGCAGCCTCTGACTGAATAGGAGCGGACGTTGTCGTAGTCTGCGAAGTGGAGTCCGCTTGAGCTGCAGCAGATGTCTGCGAAGTGGAGTCTGACTGAGCAGTAGTAGAAGTTTGCACAGTAGTAGATGTCTGCACATCTCTATCGGACTTTAAGCTCGTATTCTCTACCAAATCAGCATTATTAGCATTTTGTATATCGCTCTTGCGAATGTACATAAAACAGCGAAACATGTTGCCTCGCGTTGTTGAGAGCGTCGTAATGCAGCTTGTCTTATTATTGACTAAAAACTTTTGCGATGCTTGCAAGTTCTGTTGCGTGGCAGCCCATTTGTTTATCTCTTCATAGAGCAAATCCTCGGCTAACATCTTTGCATCTGGCTCAGTGGTAGCCGTAATTTCAGCATATATATAGTCCGAAGTATTCTTCTTTATCTGATTTATTTGGGTTTTAACGTCTGTTACTTCTTGTCCCACTGCACAGAGTGAGGTGAAGAACAAAGGAAAAGCCAATGCGAAAGTTTTAATTCTCATAGTTAGGATCTTTGTAGTCAGTAATTTCAAAGAACTTCTCTGTCACATTTTGCAATGGGATATAGGCATAGACTTTGGCCGTTAATGGTGCAGAAATGTCGCCACTGAGAAGAGATAAGGGGAAGGTGAAAGGGATTACATGGTTATAGCCCAACTTTTCGTTCAACACAAAGAGGGTTCCTGTCAACTGATTATTCGTTTTCTCCTTTATGCCAATATAAACACGACAATCCTCAGAACGGAAATAGGCCAACATTTGTTGGAGAGTAACGTGCAACTTCTCATGGCGATAACCATAACGATCGACCACTAAGTCGAGAGGTATCTGCTTGGGAGAATATCCCGTCAGCATCATCGTACACACCGAACGTACGGGGCTACGAGGACTAACATCGGGTTGCCACTGCGAATCGTGCATGCGCAGATAAATTCGACTGCCAATCAGGTGACTCAGATAAGAGCCATAATTCTTTTGCTTGAGTTGACCTGAACTTTCCTCATGCACTTGCGCCCATGGGGCGAGTGCCTCGCCCATGTCAACGCACAGAGGCATACGTTGCACATCTCTCGAAAAGATGTTTTCAAGTTCTATGGCATTACAACCCGTCATCAACTGACAGTCGGTAGGAAACGATAGCGTCAGTGGCCTGCCACCAACTTGCCACGTAACCGTATACAGTCGTCGCGGCGTATAGTTGATAGACAAGGGATCGGTCTCCTTTACCCGTGTCATCATCGACACACTCCCCTCCTTCACCACTACACGATCAACGTCCATGCGTTGTTGCGTAGTCTTTCCGTCCAGATGAAGGTCAAGTTCCAAAAAGTAACGTTCGAGGAAGTCGAATAGGGCTTGGTTTTCATAAAGCGCAACGATTTGATTATGGAATATTTTATAGCCGATATGGCTCACATCGCCCAAAGCATTAGTGCGCACTCTCAACTGACGCCCTTTATACTGCCAAGTGGAATCATTGTCCGTCATAACCCCCAAAGAGTCAGGCAAAGACAAAGCCGTGGCCTTAGCCATGCGTTGTAACAATTCGCTATGATAGCGCAACTTCGCTACACCTTGTAACGTAGCAGCAAAGAACATGAACAAAAATACTACCTTTCGCATAACTTTTTTTTAAAATGAAGGAGTAATGTTAAAGGTTACAAGGTTATGAGACTTTGAAGTCCCATAACCTCCAAACACGCGATCTAACTTTTAGCTTAAGGATTAACGTACTTTTTGTCACCATCGTGTGACCAATAACCGGGTCCACCTGAGATGCGTCCATCGCGGAACTCTCCCTCATAGCTATCTCCTGCATGAGCTACGATAGAAGAATTGATGGTATAAGTAGTTGAAAACTTCACCGTGCCATGACCATGAGGCTTGCCGTTACGCAAGTCGCCCGTGTAAGAGCCATAAGCTACACGCACGGTGCCGTAAGGGCGATTGATGGGTTGAGGATTTTTAGTCGTTCCTGTGCTCTTCGCTTTTTCTACGGTCTTCGGTGTATTCACCTTTTCTTCGGGCTTAGCGGGTTCTGTCTGTTCAGTTGGAGCATTGTCTGTTGTAGCAGGTGTTGCCGCAGGCATTGTATCCTTTTCAGCTTGCGCCACTGCTGCAGAGTCAACAGCTGGTTTTTCCGTAGTCTCAGGCGTTTGGTCAGTAGCAAGAGACTTTGCAGATTTCTCATTGCCAGAAAGCGCGAAGTAGGCTCCGCCACCACCGAGAACAAGCACTGCAGCTGCAATGGCTACATACTTGCCCCAAGGAGTTGATGTAGGAGGAGGACATTCCTTCAAAGGTTTGCCACACTCAGGGCATACGAAGTCCTTGCGTCCTACGATTTCAATGCGTTCGTGATTTTTGCTCTTTTCACACGTGTCGTTCAAGCACATGCCCCAACGCGAACGTGTACGATTATGATTGTTTGTTGTTGCCATTTCGTTTTTATGTTATGTTTAGTTTTGCGGTTAAAGGATTAGGAGGTTAAGAGATAAAAAATACATTATCCTGATAATTAACAAGACTTACTTTTTACCTCATAACCCCATAACCTTATTATTACATTACAGAAGGAGAAGCGGGTGGTGTATCCCCATTTACAGGGCCAGTCTCAACAGGAGGCAATGAAGATGCTGGGGCAAAGAGAGGTTTCAACACCTCAACCGTACCTGCAGACTGCCATGCTGCCATACCCTTCATCCACACGGTTGTTCTTTCTGAGAGTTGTTTGCCTTCGACTAACTTCTTACACATTTTCCAATCGTAAGGGCCATAGTTCTTGCCTGCTGCATTGATGTAAAGTGCCACTTCGGGTTCAGTCTCAACAGGGGGGAGCGATTGTCCTTCAACAGGAGGAATCGATTGACTATCAACAGGGCCTTCCATTACTGGTGCCGTATCGGGCATCACGTTTTGCGGTTGTTGCACCGTCTGAGATTGTGCTGCTTGCGCTTGCTCCAACGGCTTCTCGTTGACAAACAATGAAGGATATTGCGTGCCATCACCCTCTGAATGAAGCAGAATAGCATTGCCCTCGTCGGTAGCAGGATTGCCCGTGTGTAAGAAGCGTTCATAGCGTTCTTTGTAATTCTTCAACCACTCTACACAGCGAAGAGGGAAACAGTACTGAACACTAATGATCGACAATTCGTCTTTGCGTGGACTCTTGCGATTGATTGTAATCATAGTACGACCAACAGACTGATTGAACGAGTTCTTAAATGCCTCTTCCAATTTATCAGCAAAGCGCTTTAAGCTAGGATTGTCATCGGGCGAAGGAATTGACACCAATATTACCTTCTTATTAATGCTGGCAGGATTGGTTGGTGAAAGGTTACCCTCATTATTGCGCAGATGCAATTGTACTTGCTCTTGACTAAGGGTTGCATATACGCCACTCTGACGCACAATATTTACGGCAAATGCCTTTATATCATCATCGGTGCGCAACTTTTGCTGCAACTGAGTCAAGATGTTAAGCCCAAGCACCTTCTTTTCGCTATCAGCTCGCTCTTCATGCTTCGTGCGAACAACTTCGGCTAACTTCGTATCAAAAGCGTCAGTAATGTCGCTCACACTGATCTCATCAGCTAAACGGCCAAAGGTATAAAACTCAGGCGGAAGAATTTTCTCACGAATTTGGCGTGCGATGTTGGGCATATCAATCTTATCAGCTTTGAGGTCGCTCTCAAATTGTGCCATGGTTTCGTCTTCACTCACCTCAATGATAGCACTCTTCATATCCTCCAGTCCCTTGTTTACCTTACGCTGTGCGGTAACCAAACGTTCGGTTTCGGCTATGGCCTCGCTGATGCGCATACCGAAGGCTGAAATATCCTCATCCAACTTACCAAACTCAATGAATACACGAGCTGTCAACTTTTTGGCAAATTCAAGTGCCACGAGCATCGTCTTTGACGTATAGTATTCAGTCAAGATACTTTGGTGTTCCGCATAGCGTCGTGCACCAATACCGACCATACGCTGTAGTACGCCCAATCGACTCCACTCGCTCACATTGGCTTGACGGTCGGCATCACAATCTTCGTAGTTGAGTTTTTCTTCTTTCGTAGCTTCTTCGAGTTCCAAACGAATTTCGCCCAAACGTTCGTTAATGAGTTTAGCCACCTTCTGAAGTTCAAGAATTGAGAGGTCACCCGTCTTCCACTTTTCAAAGAGTTCCTTTTCTACATGGCTACGTATTTCCTTCGCTATTTCGGGAATAACGCGTTCCTTGGCTGCGAAGTAGTTTTCAACACCCGTCTCGCGGAAGAAGTTGACGTAGCTTTCGTTCAGGATATTATCTAACTCATTGAGCGGGCAACTTGCTTTCTTAGCATCTTCAGCCCAATTGATAGCCTTGTCGTGCCAATATTCATTAAATGAGCCATACTCTTGGTCGTTGGGCAATACCTTCTTTTCGAGCGTTAGGTGACCAAGGTCGAGCATCCAGTTTTGCAAATTCTCCTTATTGAGATATTCGCTACGGAAGTCGCGATTGCGCTCTTCGTTAGCATAACCTTGATTTTCGCGCCAATTGTTATATTTGAACTGGTAGAGTACACTCTCGCCTATAGTATAAGTAATATGTTTCAAGACGCGGAGTTCGGGATACATCACACGCTTGATACCAAACGAGTTTACCTTCTTTGTACGAGCAACGGGAATAGCACCTGTCTCGGGGTCGGGTTGTCCATTCTCGTCATACTCGTAAGCAAAGTTGTCCATGTTTTCGTAGTTGTAAGCACGGATAAAGTCCTCGTTAATTTTGTCATCTTCCTTAATGAAGAACACACGAGCGAACACGTAGTCACTGACAATCTTGGGCAACTCCGTAAGCGAATTAACCGTCACCCCATTCTCATTGACATTGCTATAAATGGTTACACCATCAGCAACGCCCTTTACTTTATCATTAAAGCAGTCAGCTTCGCCATAGCCCGTAACGTCCTGTGGCTTCCATCTACCAGATTGAAGGGCATTCAGTTCGTTTACCGCAGCATAACCATTCTGATAATAACGACCTTCATCCATATCTGCCTTTGGCAAGTTTCGCTCTGGAATCATGGCAAAGACGTTAATGATCGCATCGGGGAAGGCCTTTCGGCTTTGTGTAATCACATCAATTACCGAGCCTGAACCCGTTCCACCAGCTAAACCCGCAAATATGTGAATGTGCGTTTTGCTCGCATCGCCCGATATAGCCGTTACTCTACTATAGGCATCATTCAAGCTATTTACATAGCCTATAGCATTGGCTGCAAAGAGCAAACGCCCCGCACGACGCTTTTGTCCAGCAGCCTTGCCTAATGCACCAATAGCTGAACGCACAGCACTTACGTTATTGACAATGCCTTTAACCGAAGGATAATTGTCTATATGATCGAGTATGGCTGGTACGTCGATAGCCTTGATATTGAGAAATTCATTGTTGGTGAAAGACGCATCTTGACCCAAAACGCGGAAGTCAGCTCTGGCACGACCTCCTTGTGGCATCATCTCGTCGGTTGAATCGACGTAGAGCAATGCTACAGGCTGCTTTTTGCGTTGTTCGGCATCAGGAAACTCCTCAAACATACGCATTTTAAACTCGCGTAATATCTTACCACCTGTACCGCCCAATCCAACAAGAATGTGATTGCTATTGCAATAGGTTTCGTTCATATAGTTTGTATTTTTAGATTTATGATTACTCTGATCTCTTTTCCTCTCCACTACTGTCTGTATCTATTGCGACGCATATTGGGTCGTGAAATACTTCGGTCGCGCTGGCGACTGTAGTCCTGCCCTCGTCTGCCTATCTCTCGATGTCTGTTCGTTCCATTTCCTTTCGAAATGGTATAATTGGCGATAACAGCGGCCACTACGACGAAGGCTAATGCCCACAACAAACGTCTGATGATATACTTCGTTAAATAATTATTTAGTTCCGCAGTCATTGCCTTCGGGAGTTCTACCAACGAGTGTCCCGAAAAGTCAGCACCATTACAATAATTGCCGAGTATAGGGTGATTACGTACAATTTCGTTCATCACTTCTTGCGTTTCTGCATGATCTACTATCTCGTTGAGTGTAGCTTTCCCACTCGTTACCATTTGCTCAACAGCCTCAGTGGCCAAGGCTTCAAACTGATTGGCTTTGTGCATAATAGCGAGTGAGCCACATATCAAAGTACACTGAAACATCAAGAGTATGCCCAAGATGCCTCCTACAATGTAGGTTGACAATGACATCACAGCATCTTTCCACCAACCTTTAATAAGCAAGAAGAAGAGTGCCATACAAATAGCACCGATTACTACCCCCCATAACAAACTTCCTATGGAGTAGCATATAATATTTAGAAAGGTTGATAGCATATTTTCAAGTATTATTAGAACTATCTTGCAAAAATATACTCTGATTTTAAGAAATATATCATTAAAAATAATGATTTTTATATCATCTTTCTATTAATTTGATAAAACGAGCTATCATTTTCATCAGTATTAATTCATGTTAGGCTTTCAAATTGCAATATAATGGGGCCTCTCTCCCCACCCCCTTCCCCAG
>ERZ1031954.825-NODE-825-length-12864-cov-4.498321_pt1 | contig 12864 bp, 10 predicted proteins | sample MGYA00516701_ERZ1031954 | MGnify/ENA primary metagenome ERZ1031954 (study PRJEB33719, sample SAMN04261284) | wastewater metagenome | biome: rural village; feature: human; material: feces | host: Homo sapiens | place: El Salvador | collected 2013-01-07 ...
GCCGAGGCAACCGCTATTTACGGTTTCGTTATTGCATTACTTATCATTCTTTTCTTAAAATAATGATTACCTGCGTAATTATTACATTAAGAAAGGAGCAGTAAACTATGCTGAGTTTAAATCCATGGGATATCTTGTGGACGATCGTAAATCTGCTTGTTTTATATGCAATCTTTCGTAAGTTTTTGTTTCAGCCGGTCATGAATATCATTCATGAGAGAGAGGACATGATCAACAAACAGTTCGAGGATGCCCAAAAACAGCAGGACGATGCAGCGCAGATGAAGAGTGAGTATGAGAACCAGTTAAAGGGTGCCAGAGAAAAGGCAGATCAGATCATTCTCGATGCGAAGACGCGTGCACAGGAAGAATATAACAATAAAATGGAAGCAACCAGGGTCGAAGCAGATCATATGCTTGAGAAAGCAAAGAGTGATATTGCAAATGAGCAGGAAAAGGCAACAAGAGATGCTCAGGCAAAGATCGCAGAGCTTGCTTTGCTGGCTGCTAAGAAGATTATGAAGACGGGTGAAGCACATGACGCAGGCAGCAGTAAATAGTGCCAAGGTACTATACCGGCTGTCTGTCAGCAGAGAGGATGTCGAGAAAGCGGAAAAACTTTTCTTTATGACACCGCAACTGCAGAAAGTTCTGACGAGCCCGGTCGTACCGGCAGCAAAAAAGTATGAAATTATCGATCAGGTATTTGCACTGGAAACGACAGAAGATGTGCTGGTCCGGTACATGAAGATCATGTGCAGGATTGGTAACATGACCGAGATGCAGGATATTTTCCAATATTATTATAAATACTGGGATCAGATGCATCATGTGGTTCGTGCGGACCTGATTTATGCCGAGACTCCGAGCAAAGAAGAGGAGGCCGAGGCGAAAAAAATTCTGGATAAAAACTATCCGGATAGTGAGATTACCCTGACGCAGAGTGTGGATGAGTCGCTGATCGGTGGCTATGTTGTTAAGGTGGGATATAAAGAATATGACCACAGCTATGAAGGACGTCTGCGTCAGTTACAAAGAAAACTTACAGGGAGGTGACCCCTTTGGGCGCTATTAGTGCAACAGATATTATCTCCATTATTCAGGGTGAGATCGAAAATATCAACTGGGATGAACAAAGCCGTGAGACAGGTGAGGTCATCTGGGTCGGTGATGGAATTGTTACCGTATACGGAATTGATCATGCAATGTATGGCGAGATCGTAGCCTTTGAAAACGGAGTCAAAGGAATGGTTCAGGATGTCAGACAGAATGAAATCGGTATTATTCTTTTTGGTCGTGATACCGGAATCAAAGAAGGAACCAAAGTGGTTCGTACCAAGAAAAAAGCCGGTATTCCGGTCGGTGATGCGTTTGTAGGAAGAGTAATCAATGCACTCGGTGAGCCGATTGACGGAAACGGTGATGTAAAAGAGGATGATTATCGTCCGATCGAGCAGGAAGCTCCTGGTATCATCGACAGACAAAGCGTAGACACACCAATGGAGACCGGTATTCTTTCCATTGATTCCATGTTCCCAATCGGACGTGGACAGCGTGAGTTGATCATTGGTGACCGTCAGACAGGTAAGACATCCATTGCAACAGATACCATTATCAACCAGAGAGGCAAAGATGTAATCTGTATTTACGTTGCCATTGGTCAGAAGGCATCTACCGTTGCAAAGATTGTAAATACATTAAAGAAACATGATGCCATGGATTATTCCATCGTAGTATCTTCTACAGCCAGTGATCCGGCATCTTTACAGTACATAGCTCCATATGCAGGAACTGCCATGGCAGAATATTTTATGCACAAGGGCAAGGATGTTCTCATTGTATATGATGATCTGTCCAAGCATGCGGTTGCATACCGTGCAATTTCCCTTCTGCTTGAGCGTTCCCCGGGACGTGAGGCTTATCCTGGTGATGTATTCTACTTACACTCCAGACTGCTTGAGCGTTCCAGTCATCTGAGTGACAAGTTAGGTGGCGGTTCCATCACCGCACTGCCGATTATTGAAACACAGGCCGGTGATGTTTCCGCATATATTCCTACCAACGTTATTTCCATTACCGATGGTCAGATCTTCCTCGAGAGCAACCTGTTCAACGCAGGTATGAGACCAGCCGTAAACGTAGGACTTTCCGTATCCCGAGTCGGTGGTGCAGCCCAGACAAAGGCAATGAAGAAAGCATCCGGTAGTATCCGTATCGATCTGGCACAGTACCGTGAGATGGAAGTGTTCACACAGTTTGCTTCTGATCTGGATGATGCAACAAAAGCACAGCTGCAGCACGGAAAAGCTCTGATGGAGCTGTTGAAGCAGCCGCTGAGTCATCCGCTTTCCATGCATGAGCAGGTATTAACCCTGTGCATGGCAACGGACGGTGTATTCGATAAGATACCTACCAGACAGGTAAAACAGTATCAGAAAGATATTCTGGATTTCATGGATCTGAAACATCCGGAGATCGGAAAAGAAATTGAGCAGACAAAAGCTTTATCCGATGAACTGAGACAGAAAATCAAAGATGCTGCAGCAGAGTTCGCAGCAGAACAGTAAGCAGGTGTTACGATGGCAAATGCAAAAGAAATTCAGGATCGAATGAAGAGTATCAATGATACATTAAAGATTACAAATGCAATGTACATGATTTCTTCTTCGAAATTAAAGAAATCTAAAAAAATGCTGACGGACACAGAACCGTATTTCTTTACCCTGCAATCTGAGATGAGCCGTATTCTGCGGCATTTGCCGGATCTGGACAGTATTTATTTTAGGTCCACAGATGAGATTCCGGAAGAAGAAAAACGGATCGCTTATATGGTAGTTACGGCAGATAAGGGACTGGCAGGATCTTACAACCACAATATTTTAAAGATTGCGGAAGAAGAACTTGCAAAACACCCGAAACGTCAGCTGTATGTGCTTGGTGAAGTCGGAAGACATTATTTTGAAGAACGTGGAATTGAGATCAACAAACAGTTCCATTATACGATTCAGAATCCGACATTGAACCGTGCACGAAATATCTCTGAGGAACTTCTCGAAGGTTACCGTCAGGGAGATTTTGATGAAATCTATATCATTTATACCTCAATGGTCAATGCGATGCAGGAAGAAGCAGAAATCCTGCAGCTGCTTCCACTGAAAAAAGCAGATTTCCACAACGTGGAGATTCCGCTGGATGTCAGACGTGAGGAGCTTGCCCTGCGTCCATCGGCAGATGCAGTGATGAATCGTATTGTTCCGGACTATGTGGTAGGATTTGTTTATGGTGCGCTGGTAGAATCCTTCTCCTGCGAGCAGAATGCCCGTATGATGGCGATGGAGGCAGCAACCAACAGCGCAAAGGATATGCTTCATGAGCTGGATATCATGTATAACCGTGCCAGACAGGCAGCGATTACCCAGGAGATCACAGAGGTAATTGCGGGAGCAAAATCCCAGAAGCGCAAGAAAAAGAGATAATGGAGGCCTAGGATGAAAACAGGAAAAATCATACAGGTTATGGGACCTGTTGTGGACGTTGAATTTGAAGACGAAGAATTGCCTGCAATCAGAGACGCTCTGGAAGTACAAAATGGTGACAAAAAATGTATCATGGAGGTTGCACAGCATATAGGAAATAATACGGTACGCTGTATTATGCTTGCAGCCAGTGAAGGACTTCACCGTGATATGGAAGTCATTGCAACCGGAAGCGGTATCAAGACACCAGTTGGTGAGGCAACACTGGGACGTCTGTTCAACGTATTAGGAGAAACAATTGATGACGGAAAGCCGATCGGGGATGCTCCAAAGTGGGTGATCCACAGAGAGCCGCCAGCATTTGAAGATCAGAACCCTGCAGAGGAAATCTTAGAGACTGGTATCAAGGTCATCGACTTACTTGCCCCATATGCAAAGGGTGGTAAGATTGGTCTGTTCGGTGGTGCCGGTGTAGGAAAAACCGTATTGATCCAGGAGCTGATCAGTAATATTGCAACAGAGCACGGTGGATATTCCATTTTCACCGGTGTCGGGGAGCGTTCCCGTGAAGGAAATGATCTGTGGACTGAAATGGGCGAATCCGGTGTACTTGAAAAAACAGCCTTAGTGTTTGGACAGATGAATGAGCCGCCAGGGGCTCGTATGCGTGTCGCTGAGACCGGACTTACCATGGCTGAGTATTTCCGTGATGAGCAGCATAAAAATGTGCTTCTCTTCATTGATAACATTTTCCGTTTCACACAGGCCGGATCAGAGGTATCCGCACTGCTTGGACGTATGCCGTCAGCCGTAGGTTATCAGCCGACACTGGCTACGGAGATGGGTGAATTACAGGAGAGGATCGCTTCTACAAAGAATGGATCTATCACTTCCGTACAGGCTGTATATGTACCAGCCGATGACCTGACAGACCCGGCACCAGCTACGACATTCGCACATCTGGATGCTACAACCGTACTTTCCAGAAAGATTGTTGAGCAGGGTATTTATCCGGCGGTTGATCCTCTGGAGTCTTCTTCCCGTATCCTTGAGCCGGATATCGTAGGCGAGGAGCATTACGAGGTTGCACGTAAAGTGCAGGAGATCCTTCAGAAGTACAAGGAATTGCAGGACATCATCGCAATTCTTGGTATGGAAGAACTGGCAGACGAAGATAAAGTTTTGGTATACCGTGCAAGAAAGATTCAGAAGTTCCTGTCACAGCCGTTCCATGTAGCAGAGAACTTCACCGGTATCAAGGGTGTATATGTTCCGTTGAAAGAAACAATTCGTGGCTTTAAAGCAATTTTAGATGGTGAGATGGATGAATATCCGGAGAATGCATTCTTTAATGCAGGAACTATCGAGGATGTTAAGAAGAAAGCTGAGCAGATGGAGCAGAACGCATAGCATAAAGAACGGAGATCATTATGGCAGGCAATACATTCTATTTAAAAATTATATCTGCAAACCGTGTGTTCTTTTCCGGAAGATGCCGTTCTCTGATCGTTCCGGAATATGATGGGCAGAAAGAAATTCTGGCTCATCATGAGGATATGGTCATTGCCATTGATGAGGGCGAGATGAGGTTTCAGCCGGAAGGCACGGATAACTGGGAATATGCAGTTGTCGGAATGGGATTTGTCGAGATCGTCAATAACCGTGTGACACTTCTCGTGGAGACTGCAGAGCGTCCGGAGGAAATCGATGTGGCAAGAGCCCGCGAAGCGAAAGAGCGTGCAGAGGAGCAGATGCGCCAGAAGCAGAGTATCCGTGAGTATTACCACTCAAGAGCTTCTCTTTCCCGTGCGATGGCACGTCTGAAAGGAACCAGCGGAAGAAAATAAAACAATAAAAAAGGATGCACGTTTTGTGCATCCTTTTTTTATCTGACATTATTCATTCATGGCAATCAGTTTTGCATACCATTGCAGGGAAGAAACCCATGCATGGGAAACATCCGGAATTTCGATGTTTTTAAGCACCAGCTGGCGGGAAACTTCCTGCCATTCTGCCGATTCGTATTTTACAATAAAGTGAAGTACTTCTGCCAGAGAACCGGTATGCTCCAGAAGGGCGGCACGGATCTTACCTGATACACGCACCATGGAGAGAGCTTCTTCCATGGAACAGTCCAGAATAATATCCAAAATGGAGAAAAGACCTACCAGAAACAGTTCCTGGGAACGCATTGCCATGCCAAAGACCGGTGCAAGATTTTCTGCAAACTTGGCACGCAGCAGGGAAAGGCGCATCAGTTCATTCGGCTTGTCAGAACACAGTTTCTCAATGACGGTTGTCTGAATCCAGCGCGTCAGATCCTTCTGCCCCAGCATTGAGACAGCAACCCGCACGGAAGTGATTTCTGAATTAAAGGAGCGTGTATTTGCCAGCCGAAGCAAAGAGATGATAAGAGCCGTGTCCTGACTGATAATATCAGCCGCTTTGGTCAGGTCAAAATCATCTTCTTCAATCAGATTCAGAAGGGAAATGTAATTGATCTTCAGGGGCGATACTTTATGTTCACCGCGTGTGACCGGCATACGGAAAAAGGTTCCTTCAAATAAAGAAATTGTTTCTGCAGGACTGAGTTTTCCGAATGTTTCCGTGTCCGGAATGTTGCTGGCACAGATACAGATATCCGGATACAGTTTGCGGAAATAGAAAGAAGCCTTGACAGCATCTATTTTCTGGCAGTCAATCAGAACGTAGTCCATCTGTGACAGAACCGGTGCGTAGTCTTCGTAGCAGTGAACGGAAAGATTACGGATTGCAAAATGATATCCGAATTCGCGCAGTTCGCGGATACGGTCTGTATACATGGATACCGGAGGAAATGTCTGGTCAATCAGGAGAATCGGTGCATGGTTTGTATTTTTGCACTCGGATTCCAGACTGCTGAAAATAGAGATATTATTTAAAGATACAAAAATCGGTTTTCCTCCGGAGAGTGTGGTGGTTCCAAGCTCCTGAATCAGTTCCAGCCCGTCTACATAGGCAGCCCCGTCAAACTGTCTGGAACCAAGAAGGCTTGGGTTCATAAGAAAGTTATTTTTTCTGGTAAACAGAGAATAAGCACTAACGGACATATTCCGGTCAAAAAAAGGAATGAGTGTAAGCATCATAAGCGTGTCTCCTATTCTATCATGTAAATCCCTGATGTAAGTTAATCTTTGGATTTATTATACTATATAATGCTTAAAGAAACAAATATTTTGTGCAATGTGGTGAAAAAAGAAACAAAGCAGTTGACAAATGAAAGAGGATATGGGTAAAATGCAAAAAGATAATAAACAGGGAGTAGTTTGCATCCGGTGTGTCCGGGTGTTGTGCAGGCCGTCATCACGTTACAGGAAAGCTGGAACCGGGCTGTACACGAAGAAACGAGACTTTTTATTGCATTATTCTGGTGCAAAAAAGTCTCGTTTCTTTTTTGTACCACAACACAGGGAGGGCATGCCATGAAAAAATACTGGAAGTATTCCAAAGAGCAGCTAAGAGAAGTATTTTCTACTACGGAGCAGGGATTATCCGAAAAGCAGGTGCAAAAAATCCGGGAAACATGTGGGGAAAATATACTGGAAGAGGGAAAAAGACCCGGGCTTCTGAAGGTCTTTTTGTCACAGTTTGCAGATTTACTCATTGTCATTCTGCTGATCGCCGCGCTCATTTCCATGTGTTCCGGAAATGCAGAGAGTACGATTGTGATCGCAGTTGTCCTGGTGATGAATGCAGTTTTTGGAACGGTGCAGCACCAGAAAGCGGAAAAATCACTGGACAGTCTGAAAAATCTGTCTGCACCGTGTGCAAAAGTCATCCGGGAAGGGAAAAAGAAAGAGATCCCTTCGCGGGAACTGGTTCCTGGAGATCTTGTGGAACTGGAAGCTGGTGACATGGTTGTGGCAGATGGAAGGATTCTGGATAATTTTTCCCTGCAGGTCAATGAGAGTGCGCTGACCGGAGAATCCACCAATGTAGAAAAGACACAAGGCAGTCTGCCGGAGGATCTGCCGCTGGCAGACCGCAGAAACATGGTATATTCCGGAAGCCTGGTCACTTATGGACGCGCACAGGTTTTGGTTACAGGAACAGGGATGCATACAGAGATCGGAAAGATTGCCGGGATGATGAATGATATCCGGGACCGTAAGACACCATTACAGGTGAGTCTGGATCAGTTCAGCAGAAAGCTGGCAGTTCTGGTTATGGGAATTTCAGCAGTGGTACTGGGGTTATGTTTATACCGCAAAATGCCGCTTCTGGATGCATTGATGTTTGCGGTTGCACTTGCGGTAGCCGCCATTCCGGAAGCACTCAGTTCAATTGTGACCATTGTGCAGGCGATGGGAACACAGAAGATGGTAAAGGAAAATGCCATCGTCAGAAAGCTGAAGGCAGTGGAGAGCCTTGGGTGTGTATCGGTGATCTGTTCGGATAAAACCGGAACGCTGACACAGAATAAGATGACCGTACAGAAAGTTTATGTGGACGACAGGGAATATCTGCCCGGACAGCTTTCCATGGAAGAGCAGCTGCACAGATATCTGGTCTACGATGCGGTGCTTAGCAATGATGCAACATTGGAGAACGGAAAAGGAATCGGAGATCCGACCGAATATGCCCTGTTGGAAATGTTTCGTAAAATTCCCGCGCCGAAAGGGGGAATGATGGGCGAAGGCGGTTACCGGGAAGAAATGCTTCGAAGCTGTATGAAACGTCTCGAAGAGGTTCCGTTTGATTCTGAGCGGAAACGGATGAGCACAAGATATTACCTGCACGGGGTCGGAACCATTCTGACCAAAGGGGCACCGGATGTATTGCTGGAACGCTGTGAATTTGTCCGGAAAAGTACCGGAATTGTTCCACTTGATCCGACGGAGACAGAAAAAATCAAAAAAAAGATTGCGGAATTTTCCGGGCAGGGACTGCGTGTGCTGGCATTTGCGTATAAAGAGAGTGAAGGACCGCTGACCATAGAAAGCGAAGAAAATCTGATCTTTCTCGGGCTGATTGCCATGATGGATCCGCCAAGACCGGAAGCCATTCAGGCGGTTGCCGATGCAAAGAGAGCAGGAATCCGCACGGTCATGATTACAGGGGATCACAAAATTACCGCGCGTGCGATTGCAAAACAGCTTGGAATTTATCAGGAAGGGGATCTGGCTGTGACTGGAAGGGAGTTAGATGCCATGAGTGAGAAGAAATTGCAGGAAAAATTGGAAAAAATCTGTGTATATGCCAGAGTTTCGCCGGAACATAAGATAAGAATTGTAAAGGCATGGCAGAAAAAAGGACGGATTGTTTCCATGACGGGGGATGGTGTCAACGATGCACCGGCATTAAAACGCGCAGATATCGGAGTGGCAATGGGGATTACAGGAACAGAAGTGGCAAAAGATGCGGCAGACATGATTCTTTTAGATGATAATTTTGCGACCATCATTCAGGCGGTGGTGAATGGAAGAAATGTATACCGGAATATAAAGAATGCTATTTTGTTTTTGCTGTCCGGCAATATGGCAGCGATTCTGGCGGTACTGTATACTTCACTTGCAGGACTTCCAGTTCCGTTTGCACCGGTGCATCTGCTTTTTATCAATTTGCTGACGGATTCGCTTCCGGCAATTGCGATTGGCATGGAGCCGGCAGATGCAGCACTTTTAGAGGAAAAACCAAGGGATCCTTCTGCCGGAATACTGACCGGTTCGTTTCTGGGGAAAATTGTGGCAGAGGGAGCGTTGATTGCGTGTCCGGTCATGACTTCTTATTATATAGGGCTGCAGCAAAGTACCGCGCTTGCAGCAACGATGGCTTTTGCAACGCTGACACTGGCACGCCTGTTTCATGGGTTTAACTGCCGGAGCCAAAAGTCCATGGCACGGGTTGGACTTGGGTCCAACAAGTACAGCATGGGAGCATTTTTGGGTGGATGTATTCTTTTGGGACTGGTACTTTGCGTTCCGGTTTTTGAGAGGCTGTTTGATGTGGCGGAAATGGGAGTGCTGATGTATGGATATATTCTGCTGCTGGCATTTGTGCCGACATTGGTGATTCAGATGGTAAAAATGGTCAGGGAAAAAATGCAGGAAGGTTTGTAATTTACTCCTCTTTACTTTAGCATGATAACATGATAATATGGTAAACATGTAGTAAACAGAAGAATTAATAATTAATGGAGGAACATTATGAAAAAGAAACTTGCAGTATTGCTGGTAGCAGCGCTGACACTTGGTATGACTGCCTGTGGTGCATCCAAAGGAGCAGGAGATACCGGAAAGAGCGAAAAGAGCATGGTATATGCAGTAGAGGCAGGATCTGCCGGAGAAGAAGCTGCAAAAGAAAAGGGATTTCAGTACAATTCCGTTTCGTCCCAGGCAGATGCCCTGATGGAAGTTGCTTCCGGTACATCTGATGCAGCGATCATTGACCTTCTGATGGCAGGTGCCATGATCGGTGAGGGCACCAGTTATCCGAATCTGAAGCATACAGACGAACTTACGACCGAGGAGTATGGCGTTGGATGCCGGAAAGGATCGGATCTGGCTTCTTATATCAATCAGGTGTTTGCTGACTCTTATAAAGACGGAAGCATGGAAAAAATTGCCGAAACCTACGGTGTTCAGGAAGCACTTGTAGAGCAGAAAGATGCCACATTTGAACAGTCCCAAAAAGACAGTGACGTGGATTACATCAAGGGAAGAGGAAAACTGGTTGTCGGTGTGACGGATTTTGAGCCGATGGATTATAAGGATAAAGATGGAAACTGGATCGGTTTTGATGCAGATATGGCAAAACTTGTCGGAGAAAAACTTGGTGTAGAGGTTGATTTTGTAGAGATCGACTGGGACAACAAGGTCATGGAACTGAATTCCAAGAATATCGATGTCGTATGGAATGGAATGACTCTGACGAGCGAGGTAACTTCTGCAATGGAATGTACCAATGCTTATTGTAACAATGCACAGGTCGTTGTCGTACCAGAGGGGAAATAAATCATGTTCTGGACAGTAACACAGTCACTTTTGACAGGTCTTGCCACCACTTTTGAAATTTTTATACTGACACTGATTTTTGCGCTGCCGCTTGGGCTGGTGCTGGCATTTGGCCTGCTCAGCAAGTTTAAACCGCTGCAGCGTCTGGTTCAGATTCTGGTCTGGATCATCCGTGGAACACCTCTGATGCTTCAGCTGATCATTATTTTCTATGGACCGGGACTCTGGCTTCATACAACGGTCTGGAGTGGAAACGAGAGCGGACGGATCACTGCAACCGTAGTGGCATTTGTGATTAATTATGCGTGCTATTTTTCCGTGATTTTCCGTGGAGGAATCGAGGGAGTTCCGGCCGGACAGAGGGAAGCCGGACAGGTGCTTGGCATGACAAAGCATCAGATCTTTTTCAAAATCACACTGCTTCAGATGATCAAGCGTGTCGTACCACCGATGTCAAACGAGATCATTACGCTTGTAAAAGATACCTCTCTTGCGCGTATTATTGCAGCTTATGAGCTGACCTTTGCCGGTGCTGCATTTATGAAATCCGATGGTCTGACATGGCCACTGTTTTACACCGGTGTATTTTATCTTATTTTTATTGGTATTTTGACGCTTTTATTTAATTATATTGAACGTAAGCTGGATTACTTTAAGTAGGAGGATAACATGGCAATCTTAGAGGTATCACATATAGAAAAACACTTCGGCAGAACGAATGTATTAAAAGATGTCAGTTTCTCCATGGAGGAAGGCACGGCGCTTGCAATTATCGGATCTTCCGGCTCCGGAAAGACAACGCTTCTGCGCTGTCTGAATTTTCTGGAGCGTCCGAATGGCGGAACGATCACGGTCAACGGAGAGAATTTGTTTGATGCATCAATGGCCGGAATGGAAAAGGATGCGGATCTGCGCAGAAAACGTCTGCATTTTGGCATGGTGTTTCAGTCATTCAATCTGTTTCCACAGTATACAGCGTTACAGAATGTGACGCTTGCGGAACAGCTTCTGGCACAGGAACGTCCGGATTTCAAACAGAATAAGAAAAAGATCTTAGAAGAAATTGATGCACACGGCCGACAGCTGTTAGAGCGCATGGGACTTGCGGAGCGTATGGATCATTATCCGCATCAGTTGTCCGGCGGACAGCAGCAGCGGGTGGCAATTGCGCGTGCTCTTGCCTTAAAACCGGATATTCTCTGTTTTGATGAGCCGACATCGGCACTTGATCCGGAGCTGACCGGTGAGGTTTTAAAAGTCATCCGCACACTGGCAGAACAGAAAACAACGATGATTATTGTTACCCATGAGATGGCATTTGCCCGTGATGTGGCAGATCAGCTGATTTTCATGGATGGTGGTGTGATCGTGGAGCAGGGAGACCCGCACCAGGTGATCGATCATCCGAAGGAAGAGCGGACAAAGCAGTTCCTGACACGGTATGCACAGGGATAATTTTTACAAAATAATTTCTTGGAAACGGCAACAAGCTGTGTTAATTATAGGACTTATCGCCTATTGTGGTTACATCCTAAAATGTTTACAATGGGAGAGTCGGACGAATTGTGGAGGGCAATCGATCCGGTTAAAATGCAAACAAAAAGGAGAATACTATGAAAAAGAAAGTAACTGCAATGATACTGGCACTGGCACTGTCCGCAGGTGTCGTGGCACCGGTACCGGCATATGCCGATGGAATTACGGTTGAGGAAACTTCCATGGACACAGCAACGGAGAAGGCGTTTGATACCGATTATACCGTAAAATGGGATGCGGATAAGGTATACTGGAATAAAATTACGCTGGATCAGCAGGGAATCCTTCGGATTCATTTGAATGAGGAGGATCCGGATTCCCTGGAGAATTATTTTGTAGCTGTTTACTCCGCCAAAGGGGAAAAGATCTGGAAGATCATGATGGACTGTGCAGGGGCAGCAGCAGATAATTATGTGGGGCTTGCAAAGGGAACTTATTATGTATCACTGAAATCGCATTACCAGTTTCGGCCTTCTACAACGTATCGTTTTTCGTTTGAAAAAAATAATACCTGTGAGCTTGAGCCGAACGAGAAGAAAAATAATGCTACAGGTATGAAAGTAAAAACCATGTATACTGGATTTATGGGAAATTCCTATGGTGGTGCGGAAGAAGATAATGATATGTATGCAGTAACCTTAAAAAAGGGACAGAGCTATAAATTTATCAGTGATGCGGACTCTTACAGTGAAAAAACAACGATTGTAAAATTGCTTGGCAAAACAACAAAATTATCGTTTTTCTGGCCATCTGTAAAGAAAAACGATTTCTGTGTGTCATCCGGTGATGTGTTTATTGCGCCTTATACAGGAACTTATTATGCATATATGAATAATTATTATGGAAAACAGTACAAGTAC
>ERZ1031954.832-NODE-832-length-12822-cov-6.051774_pt1 | contig 12822 bp, 9 predicted proteins | sample MGYA00516701_ERZ1031954 | MGnify/ENA primary metagenome ERZ1031954 (study PRJEB33719, sample SAMN04261284) | wastewater metagenome | biome: rural village; feature: human; material: feces | host: Homo sapiens | place: El Salvador | collected 2013-01-07 ...
TCGAACCCTGGACACCCTGATTAAGAGTCAGGTGCTCTACCAACTGAGCTAAAAGCGCATATTTTTGAACTTCGGAAGAAGTATCCGTTCTGTTTGTTTTCTGTTCAGATTTTTGTTACTTCCTCGCGAACAAGTGCTATTATAGTATGGCACTTGTTGCTTGGCAAGTACTTTTTTAAAAAAAATTTTAAACCATGAAAAAAGGCTGAAAAACAGTGTAAATACAGCACTTTCTGTGGTAATCAAAAGAGAGGCTGATGGCCGGATGAAGAAAAAGAAAATGGAAAGCTGGAGAAACAAGAATGATATTTGACACACATGCACATTATGATGATGAAGCATTTGATGAGGACAGAGAGGTGCTCATCGGACGTTTCGAGGAGCTTGGAATCGGAGCGGTGACGGATCCCGGATCTACAAAGGAGAGCATTGCGAAGATTATTGAGCTGACGGAAAGACATAAGAGAATATACGGAGCGCTTGGAATCCATCCTTCCGAATGCGGAGAGATGACGGAAGAGGATCTGGAAGAAATCCGGAGAGGACTTCACCTGCCGAAGATGGTTGCAGTCGGAGAAATCGGTCTGGACTACCACTGGGATACGCCGGAGAGAGAGCTGCAGAGGCACTGGTTCCGCAGACAGCTGGAGCTGGCAGGAGAGGAGAACATGCCGGTGATCATTCATTCAAGGGACGCGGCGGCTGATACCTTATCCATCCTGAAGGAATGCGGTGCCGGAGAGGCAGGCGGTGTCATCCACTGCTATTCCTACAGTCCGGAGCTTGCATCGGAATTTCTGAAGCTGGGATTCTTTCTCGGAATCGGCGGCGTTGTGACCTTCCGGAACGGGAAAAAACTCAAGGAGACCGTCCGGGAGACGCCGCTGGACCGGATTGTGCTGGAGACGGACGCTCCGTATATGGCACCGGAGCCGCATCGCGGAGAGAGAAACTCGTCGCTTTTTCTCCGGTATGTGGTCCGGCAGATCGCGGAGATCAAGGGACTTTCACCGGAAACAGTCATCGAAGAAACCTGGAAAAACGCATGCAGGCTTTACCGACTTGACGAAAATGGCTGCGCACAGAACGCGGCAGGAGGAAAATATGAGTGAATTACTGGCAACCCCCCATGGAACCATGTCCGTGCTGAATGAGTTCGGACTTCGGGCGAAGAAGAAGTACGGACAGAACTTTCTGATCAATCGCGGGATCGTGGATCAGATTGTCGATGCGGCAGAGATCTCGAAGGAGGACTGCGTACTCGAAATCGGACCGGGAATCGGAACGATGACGCAGCTTCTCTCGGAGGCTGCGGGACATGTGACAGCGGTGGAAATTGACCGGAGCCTGGAAAAGGTGCTGGACCACACGCTGGAAGACTGCGGCAATGTGACCATTTTATTCCAGGACATTCTGAAAACAAATCTGAAAGCGGTCGCGGCGGAGTTCAATGAGGGGCGCCCGCTCAAGTGCGTGGCAAATCTCCCCTACTACATCACAACGCCGATTCTCCTTCAGCTCTTTCAGGAGTCTGACTGCTTCGAGAGCATCACAGTGATGGTTCAGAAGGAGGTGGCGGACAGAATTCTTGCCACCGAAAAGGACAAGGAATACGGCGCATTGTCGCTGGCGGTTCGTTATTATTCCGAACCGGAGCTGGTTTGTATTGTGCCGCCTGGAAATTTCATTCCGAAGCCGGGTGTCGACTCTGCGGTACTGAAGCTCTCCATCCGTCATGAGCCGGTCGTGGATGCAGATGAAACCTTCCTGTTTGCGCTGATCCGTGCGGCTTTTAACCAGAGAAGGAAGACGCTGGCCAATGCTCTTTCACACGGTCTTGCGGAAAAGGAGGGGGGCGTTGCCCGCGAGGAGGTGCAGGAGGCTCTTGTGAAAATGGGCCTTTCCGAAACGATCCGCGGCGAGAAGCTGTCTCTGGAGCAGTTTGCAGAGCTTGCAAGGCTGCTGAAGAAATGACGGGAAATACGGACGAAGAGCCGGCCCTTGCGGGGGCTCGTTTTTTGACATGCTTTTAGGCGTATGCTAAACTTTTAATGTTATTTACATTGGGAAAACTATGCGCGAAAATATGTTCCGCACGTCTGGAAGTACGAGGATAGAACAGTGGATAAGTATGAATTCAAGATCAGTCTGAACGAGATCAATGCCCTGATTGGCGAGAGGCGCTTTGAGGAAGCTGCCAACATCGCGGACGGGATCGACTGGAACCACGTAAAGAGCGCAGAGACGCTGTGCAGGATCAGCGAGGTCTACAAGGCGGTCGGAGATTACGACAGAAGCCGTGACATTATGGCAATTGCGCATGAGAGAGAGACAGACAACCCTGTTATCGTCTATGCGCTTTGCGAGCTTACGATTTTCCTGTACGGCAGGGATGGTCTTCAGAGTGACCTGACGTCAGCCCTTCAGCTGATGCAGGAATATCAGGCTCTGGAGCCGCAGAATCCGAAGCGTCTCATTCTGCAGTACAAGATGTACTGCGTATCCCCGGTATCGGATCAGGAGAAGATTGCAATCCTGGAACAGCTTCACGCAGAAAAGGCGACGGCAAGGTGGGACTTCGAGCTGGCGCAGCTTTATATGAATGCGGGAGAAAAGGACAAGGCGTCCTCCCTCAATTGTTCCATTCAGCAGAATTATGCAGGAAGCAAGTTTGCAGAGAAGGCAGCAGCGCTGTTTCCTGCAGTGCAGTCCGTGAAGCAGGCGCCGGCAGAGAGAGAGGATCCGGCGGAGGCTCCTGCCGAAAGCGCAGCGGATGCCGAGGAGAAGGCACAGGCAGAGCGCACTGCACGGGAGCTGGAGCAAAGGGCTGCGGAAGAGAAGGCAGCAGAAGCTAGGGAGAATTCGTACGCAGAAGAGGGGAAGGAGAGCCGTATCGCAGAGACAGAGACGGTACCTGCAAAGGAGCCTGAAGCGGCTTCACAGGAGCCTCAGGCGGATTTCCGGATCCGTACGCCAGAGGAGCAACACAGCGTAGACAGTATTCAGAATAATGTCGCGAAGGGAATGGAGGATATTTTCGCCCGCCCTTACGATGAGAAGCTGGAGCAGGAGACAAACGGACAGTATTCCATGGTGATGGATGAGCCGCAGGAGCCTGAGCCGCAGGTGGAAGGACAGCTTTCCATCAGTGAAGTGATGGCGGAGTGGGAGAAGATTCGCTCCGATATCCGCAGAGCAAATGATGAGAAGCGGGCACAGAGAATTCTGGAGGATACAGGTTCTCTGATGCAGGATTTTGATGAGACAGCAAGGCACGGCCTTCTGGAGGACATTGAGAAGGGCGTTGCAAGACAGCGCAGACAGGTGCGCAGCGGCATGTATCGTGTGTCGGATGGAGTGCCGGCAAGACAAACCTACGGGGATCCGGACCGGCGGAGAGAGCCGGTGCGCCGGGCATACCGCGAGGAGGATGCACCGCAGAGGCCGGTAGGATCCCGTGAGGATGGGACTGCGCAGAAGCCGGCAAGACCCTGCGAGGATGAAATTCCGCAGAGAGCGGCAAGAGAAATTGCCCCTGCTTCCGAGCAGGACGAGGATACCAGAGTATACAGACGCCGCGGAAGAGACGATATGGATGACATCGCGACGAGACGATGGAATTCCGAAGAGATCCGCCGGGCAATGGCTCGCCAGGAGCAGCTTGCACGTGAGGAAGAGCTGCGGGCAGCAGGATATGAAGAGCCGGAGAATGAGAAGCCGCAGGCGGAGAATTATCTGGACGAGCAGGAAGAAACGCAGAGTCCTGCACCCACAGAGACAGCAGAACAGGCTTCTCCGATGAAGGAAGAGCAGCCTGCAGAACCGGAAGCAGCTTCGAAGGTGGCTCCTGCAGAGGAAGAGCCGTACGAGGAGCCCGCAGAAGAGACTCCTGCAGAGGAAGCGCTGTATGAGGAGCCTGAAGAAGAGGCTCCTGCAGAAGAATACGAGGAAACTGCAGAGGAAGCGCTGTATGAGGAGCCTGAAGAAGAGGCTCCTGCAGAGAAATACGAGGAACCTGCAGAGGAAGAGCCGTACGAGGAGCCTGAAGAAGAGACTCTTGCAGAGGAATACGAGGAAACTGCAGAGGAAGTTCCCGAAGAAGAGTACGAAGGAGAGCCTGCGAAAGAGGTTCCTGCAGAGGAAGAACCGTACGAGGGGTCCACAGAAGAGGCTCCGGAAGAAGAGCCTGTAGAGGAGCAGCTGCAGGAAGAACCTGCCCCGGAAAGAAAGACTGCCGATAAGGACGCAGGAAGAAAGCCTGCGCCTGCAAAGGCCGGGAAGGCTCCAAAAAAGCCGTCTTCGGGCGGAAAGCGGGAGCTTACCAAGGAAGAACGCCGCCTGTTCGGACCGTTCTGCCGCATGAGAGAGAATGTGGAACAGCTGACGGAAGCGCTGGATCAGATCAGTCTTGCTTCCTCCACCGGAAATCTTCTGATTCTCGGCAACGAGGCAACGGCAGACCGCGTGGCACGCGGAATTCTGGAAATTACCCGTCAGACGGATTCGAATTTCACCGGAAAGGTGGCCAGAGTCTCCGGAGAGTCCCTGAACAAGCTCAAGCCTGAGGGAATTCGGAAGACCTTCACGAAGCTGGAGAGTGGTGCGCTTATTATCAATAAGGCATCGGATCTTGCGCCGAAGACCATGGAACGTCTGTATCATGAGCTGGAAGGCCGTGAGCATGGTATTATCCTGATTCTGATTGACGGCAACAAGAAGATGGAGCAGTTCCGCCACGAGAATGAGAAATATCTCGGCAGCTTCACGGCAGTGATTTCTGTCCGTCCTCTGGATGACAAGGCGCTGGTGGCTTATGCGAAGGATTACGCCATGTCGCAGGATTTCTCCATCGATGAGTTCGGACAGCTTGCGCTGGCGCAGCGCATTGCAGCGATGCAGACATCGACGCACCAGGTGACGCTGAAAGAGGTCCGCGATCTGGTGGATGAAGCGATCGGATATGCCGAGAAGAAAACTCCGCACACTCTCATTGAGGTGATTTCCAAGCGGCGTTATGATGAGAATGACCGCATCATCATTCATGAAAAGGATTTCATGCATAACATGTAAACAAAGCATGTAAATAAATGGGGACAAGGTACTTTTCTTGGGGCAGGAGGAGTTACAAATGACAGCAAAAAGCAAGAAAAACGGAATTACAAAGGCGGCCGCACGTATGGCCAGTACCGTATCCGGAACCGGCAGGGGAAAGACCTCCGCAAAGGCACCGGCTGCGAAGGCGCAGAGCGCAAAGGCTCAGAGACCGCAGCAGGAAAAGCCGAAGGAAGAGCAGAAGGTATTTATTTCCGATGCCGACTGCTACCTCTTCGGGCAGGGGACGCATTACGATATCTATAAAAAGCTGGGCGCACATCCTTCTGTGGAAGATGGAAGAGAAGGAATGTTCTTTGCGGTATGGGCACCGAATGCGGCAGCCGTTCATGTCATTGGCTCCTTCAACGGCTGGAATGAAGATCAGTATGCCATGCAGAAGATCGGGGAGATCGGCATCTGGACCTGCTTCATTCCGGGAGTCGGCGAGAATGAGCTCTATAAGTACCTGATCTATACACCGGAAGGAAGAAAGCTTTACAAGGCAGATCCCTTCGCCAATTCTGCAGAGCTTCGTCCCGGAACCGCTTCCCGCACCGCCAATCTCTCCGGATATAAGTGGGGCGATGGCAGGTGGATGGAGGCCCGTGAAGAGAAGAATGTTTTCAAAGAGCCGATGGCAATTTATGAATGTCATGTCGGTTCCTGGATGAAGCATCCGGACGGGGGCGATGGCTTTTACAACTACCGCGAATTTGCGGACCGGCTGGTCGACTATCTGAAGGAGCTGAAGTTCACACACATTGAGCTGATGGGCATTCTGGAGCATCCGTTTGACGGCTCCTGGGGCTATCAGGTAACCGGCTACTACGCACCCACCTCCCGCTATGGAAGCCCGAAGGACTTCATGTATCTGGTGGATACGATGCACAAGAACGGCATCGGCGTGATTCTGGACTGGGTTCCGGCGCACTTCTGCCCGGATGAGCACGGCCTTGCCTGCTTCGACGGAAAATGCATCTTCGAGGATCCGGATCCGAGAAGAGGCGAGCACCCGGAATGGGGAACCAAGATCTTCAACCTCGGCAAGCCGGAGGTGAAGAACTTCCTGATTGCCAACGTGCTGTACTGGATCCGTGAGTTTCATGTGGACGGTATTCGTGTGGATGCTGTTGCGTCCATGCTGTATCTGGATTACGGCAAGAAGGATGGCGAATGGCTGCCGAATCAGTACGGCGGCAACAAGAATCTGGATGCCGTTGTATTTTTCCAGCATATGAACTCTGTTGTGCGCGGCTCATATCCCGGCTTTGTAACCATCGCCGAGGAGTCCACGGCATGGCCGAAGGTGACCAGCGAAATCGGCACCGAAGGCCTGGGCTTTACGTTCAAATGGAACATGGGCTGGATGCATGATTTCTGCGAGTACATGAAGCTGGATCCCATTATGCGGAGCGGCTCTCATTACAATATGACCTTTGCCATGAGCTATAACAGCTCGGAGAAGTATATCCTTCCGCTTTCGCACGATGAGGTTGTGCACCTGAAGTGCTCGATGGTGGAGAAGATGCCGGGCTACCAGGTGGACAAGTATGCAAACCTTCGCCTTGGCTATACCTTCATGATGGGCCATTCCGGCAAGAAGCTCCTGTTCATGGGACAGGAATTCGGGCAGGAGAGAGAGTGGAGCGAGGCGAGAGAGCTCGACTGGTTCCTTCTGCAGAATGACCTGAATGCAGGCATGCAGAGGTATTTTGCAGAACTTCTGAAGATCTACCGCAAGTATCCGTGCATGTATGAGATTGATGACAGCTGGGACGGTTTTGAGTGGATCAATGCAGATGACAAGAACCGCAGCATTTACAGCTTCTTCCGCAAGTGTGATTCCGATAAAAAGCGCCTTCTGTTTATTCTGAACATGACGCCGGTGGAGTACAAGGATTATCGGCTCGGTGTTCCGGAGAAGGGCAGTTATAAGGTCCTTCTGAACAGCACGGATCCGGAATTTGGCGGAGCCGGCTCTGAGGTGCCGAAGGTTCTGAAGGCGATCAAGGGAGACTGCGATTACAAGCCGCAGTATATTACGTTTGATATGCCGGCATATGGCGGTCTTGTGATAGAGTTTTGATATGACCGGGAGTGAGAACTATGGAAATTCACGAGTCTGCAGAAGACTATCTGGAAACAATTCTGATTCTGGGAGAACGGAATCCCTGTGTCCGCAGCATTGACATCGTCAACGAGATGGGGTTTTCAAAGCCGAGCGTCAGCATTGCAATGAAAAAGCTGCGCGAGAACGGCTACATCGAGATGGACGTGAATGGATACATTACATTCCGCCCGGAAGGACGGGCCATTGCAGAGAGGATTTATTCCAGACACAAGCTTCTCCGCAAGGTTCTGATCGCCATCGGTGTCAGTGAGAAAACGGCTGCCGATGAGGCTTGCCGGATCGAGCATGTGATTGATGATGATACGTTCGAAAAGCTGAACGATTATTATGAAAAGCAGATGAAGAAAGGAAACTGAAATACCTATGGCAGAGAAGCATTTACTGGATGATAAAACAATCCTGATCACAGGAGGCACCGGATCTTTTGGACATTGCTTCACCCAATATGTTCTGGAGCACTATCATCCGAAAAAGCTGATTATTTATTCGAGAGATGAGTTCAAGCAGTTCCTGATGTCGAATGAATCTCCCTATAAGGAGAACGCGCAGATTATGCGCTTCTTTATCGGAGATGTTCGCGACAAGGAGAGACTGGAGCGTGCAATGGAAGGCGTGGATTACGTCATTCATGCGGCTGCGCTCAAGCAGGTTCCTGCCTGTGAATACAATCCCTCGGAGGCCATCAAGACCAATGTGCACGGTGCCATGAACATCATTGACGCGGCACTCGATCAGGGTGTGAAGAAGGTGGTTGCGCTGTCTACGGACAAGGCTGTGAACCCGGTCAATCTGTATGGCGGCACGAAGCTTGTGAGCGACAAGCTCTTTATTGCGGCAAATGCATATGCCGGCAATAAGGATGTATCCTTCTCGGTTGTCCGTTACGGAAACGTGGCAGGAAGCCGCGGTTCTGTCATTCCGTTCTTCCGCGACCTGATTGCGCGTGGAGAAACCACAATGCCGATTACGGACTATCGAATGAGCCGCTTCTGGATCAGTCTGGACCAGGGCGTAGAGCTCGTGATCAAGGCGCTGGAGGAGGCAAAGGGCGGAGAAACCTTTATCTCCAAGATTCCGTCCTTCTATGTGAAGGATCTGGCGGAGGCGCTTCTCCCCGGCTGCAAGACCGTGGAGGTCGGCATTCGCCCCGGCGAAAAGCTTCACGAGGTGATGGTGACCGCAGAGGACGCTCCGAATACGCTTGAGTTTGACAAGAACTATATCATTTATCCGCAGATCACCTACAATGACCGTCAGATTCGTGACCCCAAGGGAAAAGCTGTGGAAGACGGCTTTGTCTATTCCTCCGGAAACAACAAGGAATGGCTTACGGTGGAGCAGATTCGTGCTCTGCTGAAAACGGTAGAGGAGCACTGATCGTTCAGGATGACAATGGACCATACGAATATTCCGGCAATCGAAGGCGGCCAGCCGGTCCGCCAGACAAAATTATATTATTCCCATCAGTACATTGATCAGGCGGACATTGATGCTGCAGTTGCAGTATTAAAGAGTGACTACCTGACGACGGGACCGCACATTGAAGAATGTGAAGAAAAGCTCTGCCGTGTCACGGGGGCAAAATATGCCGTCCTCTGTTCAAACGGAACGGCGGCACTTCATATCGCGTGCATGGCAGCAGGACTTGGTGCCGGAGACGAGCTGATCACCACGCCGATTACCTTTGCGGCATCGGCAAACTGCGCACTCTATGTCGGGGCAAGGCCTGTTTTTGCAGATATTCTTCCGGATACCTACAATCTGGATCCTGCATCGGTGGAGGAGCACATTACGCCGAATACCAAGGCGGTGGTGGCAGTCGATTTCGGCGGTCAGTCGGTGGATGAGGACGCTTTTCTGGCACTGAAGGAGAAATACGGCTTTGTCTACATTGAAGACGGAGCGCATGTCATCGGGACCACCTACAAGGGACGGCCGAACGGCAGCATTGCCGATATGACAACACTGTCCTTCCATGCGGTCAAGACGATCACCGGAGGAGAAGGCGGAGCGGTTGTGACGAACAGCAGGGAGTATTATGAGAAGCTCCTCCTGTACCGCACGCACGGCATCACGCGGGACCCTGCACTTATGGAGCACACACCGGACGGACCGTGGTACTACGAGCAGATTGCGCTTGCGCCGAACTACCGTATCACGGATATGCAGGCGGCCATTATCAGCAGTCAACTGGACAAGCTCCCGGAGTTTGCCGCACGCAAGAAGGAAATTGTCCGCCGCTATGACGAAGCGTTCGCAAAGCTCCCGGGACTGATTCTCCAGAAAGAGACGGAAGGCTCGGATACGGTTCGTCACCTGTACCTGCTTCAGCTGAATCCGGAGCATATTTCCATTGACCGCCGGAGGTTCTTCGATGCAATGACTGCAGAGAATATCATCTGCAACGTGCATTACATTCCGGTTTATACCTTCCCCTATTATGAAAAGCTCGGATATCCGAAGGGCCTTTGTCCGAAGGCAGAGCTTTTGTACTCGCGCATGCTGACCATTCCGCTCTATTATGCGATGAGCGATCAGGATGTGGAGGATGTGATTGCGGCAGTGACAAGGATTGCCGAGTATTACAGAGTCTGAGTGAGGCTGCAGCATGGAGATGGCAGGAATTGAGAATACAGCTGCATATCATGAAAAAGAAAAGAGCCGGCCGGGGGAATCCTCCCGACCGGCTTTCTGTACCAATTCGCCCGGGAGGGCGCCCGCAAAGGTGGATGGAAAAGTGCCTGTAAAGCGGACGGATGCGGTGATGAATGAGGAGTCAGCAGCAGGCCGCTGCAGGCTGTCCGTGATTGTTCCCGTCTTTAACATGGCTTCGGAGGAACGGCTGTCCTTCTGCATGGGCAGCCTTCTGCAGCAGACGATTTCGGATTATGAAATTCTTGCCGTGGATGACTGCAGCACAGATTCTTCACTGGAGATTTTGCGGGAGCTGGAGAAACAGCATCCGGACAGGGTCCGCGTGATTGCGAGCGACCGGAATCGCCATCAGGGAGGAGCCAAGAACCTTGGTATTGCCAGAGCAAAGGGCGAATGGATTGCATTTATTGACGCGGACGACTGGGTGGTGCCCGATTATTTTGACCGGCTTCTGAAAAAGGCGGAGGAGACCGGAGCGGACTGCGTTGGAACGGATTACTGCATTGTTCACGGGCATACGATGACACCGGGACCGGTGGTTGCGAACAGCAGTATGGAACAAACCGGCGTTCTGGATGACGAAAAGAGGCGTCTCCTGATTCTGGATTCCGGCTCCCTGTGTGTGAAGATTTACCGAAGAGAAATTGTTGCGGACTGTCCGTCCCGTTTTCCGGAGGACATCTTCTACGAGGACAACGCATTGGCGAACACCTGGATTATGCGAATGAAGCATTTCGAGTATGTTCCCGGGCCGCTATACTACTATTACCAGCATGAAGACTCTACGGTTCATACGGTGACGAAAAGGCGGCTGGAGGATCGCCTGACGGCGGGCCGCATGATGATTTCGGAAGCAGAGCACTACGGCTTTCTGGAGAAGTTCCGTCCGGAAATCGAGTACTCCTTCACCGTTCTTTTCTACAAAAACACACTCTTTTCGGCGCTTCAGGGAATGAAGGAAAAGGGAGTATACTCCTTTGTGACCGGGATCGCGGAGGAAATGAGGCGTACCTTCCCGGATTTTCAGAGCAACCCGTATTATCTTGAGAGAACAAACGAGGAAGAGAAGAAGCTGATGAGGCTTCAGATGGAAAGCCCAATCCGGTTCTATGTGTACTACCGGATGCTGTGGATGTATCGTAGAATCCGTTATGGAAAAACGCTGCAGTGAGCAGAACAGCAAGAGGAGGAGAAACTATGACAGACATTGAAATTGCAAGAAACGCGGAAATCCGGCCCATCCGGGAAATCGCAAAGGCACTTGGAATGGACGAGGAGGATCTGGAGCTCTATGGAAAATATAAGGCCAAGATCTCCGAAGAGTATCTGCAGAAAATTCAGGATCGTCCCGATGGAAAGCTGGTTCTTGTCACTGCGATCAATCCGACCCCGGCTGGAGAGGGAAAGACGACCATTTCCATTGGTCTTGCAGATGCGCTTTCCCGCCTTGGAAAGAAGACAGTGGCGGCTCTCCGCGAGCCCTCACTCGGACCGTGCTTCGGTGTAAAGGGCGGAGCAGCCGGCGGCGGATATGCCCAGGTCATTCCCATGGAGGACCTGAATCTGCATTTTACCGGGGATTTCCATGCGATCACCTCTGCCAACAACCTGCTTGCGGCAGCGATCGACAATCATCTTCATTTCGGAAATGCACTCCGCATGGATCCGACGAGAATCGTCTGGAAGCGCTGCATGGATATGAATGACCGGTCTCTTCGGAATATCACGATCGGCCTTGGCGGCAAGCTCAACGGACCGGTCCGCGAGGATCATTTCGTCATTACCGCAGCATCGGAGATCATGGCGGTCCTCTGTCTTGCTTCCGACATGGAGGATCTGCGTGAGCGGCTTTCGAGAATGGTGGTTGCCTACAACTATGACAATGAGCCGGTGACGGCAGGAGAGCTGAAGGTTGTGGGTTCCATGCTGGCACTGTTAAAGGACGCGATGCAGCCGAATCTGATGCAGACTCTGGAGCATACGCCGGTTCTGGTTCACGGTGGTCCCTTTGCAAACATTGCGCATGGCTGCAACTCGGTTCGCGCAACCAGAGCAGCTCTGAAGCTTGGTGACGTTGTTGTGACGGAGGCAGGGTTTGGCGCTGACCTCGGAGCAGAGAAATTCCTGGATATCAAGTGCAGGGCAGCAGGTCTTACACCGGATGCCGCAGTCATTGTCGCAACGGTACAGGCACTGAAATACAACGGCGGTGTGCCGAAGGCAGAGCTCAAGGCGGAGAATCTGGAGGCACTGCGGAAGGGACTTGTCAATCTTGGCAAGCACATCGAAAACCTGCAGAAGTTCGGCGTACCCGCAGTGGTTGCGATCAACGCCTTTGTTTCGGACACCGAAGCAGAGCATCAGATGATCGAGAACTTCTGCAAGGAGCATGACTGTGAGTTTGCCCTGGCAACGGTCTGGGCAGACGGCGGAGCCGGCGGACAGGCACTTGCGGAAAAGGTTCTTGCGACCATAGAGAAGAAGCCCACTCAGTATCATCCGCTGTATGGGCTGGAGCAGTCCCTTACGGGTAAAATTGAGACCGTTGCGAGAGAAATCTACGGTGCGGACGGAGTGGAGTATGCTCCTGCAGCCCGAAAGGCACTGACCAATCTTGAAAAGCTTGGCTTCGGAAATCTCCCCATCTGCGTTGCGAAGACGCAGTATTCGCTTTCTGATGATCAGCATAAACTCGGGCGCCCCGAGAACTTCACGATCACGGTTCGTGATGCCTATGTCAGCGCCGGTGCAGGCTTTGTGGTTGTGCTGACCGGTGAAATCATCCAGATGCCGGGACTTCCCAGAGTTCCTGCAGCGGAGAACATTGATGTGAATGCAGACGGTGTGATTGACGGACTGTTCTGAACACAGAACGATGCGGAGAGCAGCATGATATTAAGAACAGCGCGGCACGATATTTAGAACAGTGCGAAAAATAAGCC
>ERZ1031954.836-NODE-836-length-12791-cov-11.352544_pt1 | contig 12791 bp, 7 predicted proteins | sample MGYA00516701_ERZ1031954 | MGnify/ENA primary metagenome ERZ1031954 (study PRJEB33719, sample SAMN04261284) | wastewater metagenome | biome: rural village; feature: human; material: feces | host: Homo sapiens | place: El Salvador | collected 2013-01-07 ...
TCAGTACGTTATGAGATCCTGCCCTCTATTTTAGGAGACCAGGAATCCATAATTGATTGGAACAGGGAGTGTGAAACCCCACAGACTGAATTTCAGTACGTTATGAGATCCTGCCCTCTATTTTAGGAGACCAGGAATCCATAATTGGTTGGAACAGAGAACGTGAAGCTCCACGGCTTGGGTCTCAGTACTTTGTGGAATCCTGCCAGTCATTTCAAGAGGCCAGGATTCCGTAATTGGTTGGAACAGAGAGTGTGAAACCCCACAGACTGAATTTCAGTACGTTATGAGATCCTGCCCTCTATTTTAGGAGACCAGGAATCCGTAATTGGTTGGAACAGAGAACGTGAAGCTCCACGGCTTGTGTCTCAGAACGTTATGAGATCCTGCCCTCTATTTTAGGAGACCAGGAATCCATAATTGGCTGGAACAGAGAACGTGAAGCTCCACGGCTTGAGTCTCAGAACTTTATGAGATCCTGCCCTCTATTTTTGGAGACCAGAGATCCACAATTGATTGGAACAGAGAGTGTGAAATCCCACAGACTGAATTTCAGTACGTTATGAGATCCTGCCCTCTATTTTAGGAGACCAGGAATCCATAATTGGTTGGAACAGAGAGTGTGACGTTCCACAGGTTGAAGGTCAGTGCATTATGAAGTTCTGCTCTCTGGAATTGACTACCAGTAATTTATAAGTAACGAACCCATGATGTTTTACGGTCCACACTCTTGCTAATCATAGATTAATTTCCCATATTTGTGAAGCATCGTTCTCTGGTCTGGAATCAACCAGTCCACCTGAAAGAATGATGTGGGTTAACTATGTAAAACTTTTAAAGAGGGGAAGGCTATGAGGCGTCGAAAGTTTCTGTCCGGTTCACCGAACCACATTTATCAACGGTCACAGAACGGTTCTGTGATATTTTACAGTCTGGAGGATTGTCTGGTTTATTTCACTGTGTTCTGCACCTGCGCCAAACGGTACGGAGTGACAGTTCTGGGTCTGTGCGAGATGTACGATCATATTCATCAATTGGTTGAGGCTCCGGATTTACCTACGCTCAGCGGGTTCGAAAGAATGGTGAATATGACGTTCTCCTATGAATATTACGGTGACTTGAAGCGGGGGGCTGAGGGCTTTGTGTCGGATAGGAACATCACTTCCGGTTCTGTAAGCGTCACGATCCCGAACATTGGCCATCTGTTCCAGTCTCCATTCGGAAGCGCTCCGAAAATCGGAAACAAAAAGATAAGGACCAGCATTGCCTACCTTTATAACAATCCGGTTGAGAGGAATATCCATCAGGAGGCGATCAAGTGGCGATGGAACTTTCTGGCCTACGCGTTTTCCGATCATCCGTTTTCGGAAAAGCTGTCGCGTAGAGTGGCCTCGACCAAGATGCGTAAAAACCTCAAGGAGATTGAAGGATGTTGTTCACGGGGCAGCTACCTGAGGTACCCTCAACTTCACAGGATGTTTGATGGCCTATCACCTGAAGAGAAAAACCAACTTATCGATTTCATTGTCATTACCTATAATGTTATTGAATATGACAGGCTCTCTTCCTATTATGGAAGTCCGGAAAAGATGTTGCTTGCCATCAACTCCAACACCGGCAGTGAATATGACATCAGGGAGGAACGGCATCATAATCCGGACACCTCCTACGGTCAGATGATGAATTATGTTGTCAGGTATGACTACGTCACCAGGGCCAAGGATGTCATCCTACTGCCCATCAAGGAGAAAAACGTCCTTATGCGGATTCTGGTCCGTGACACGATGGCCGATGAGTGGCAGGCCCTGAAGTTCCTCGGAATGGATCTCCCTTCAAGGTAGTGCAACGGTTGGGGCTTGGTTTGGGACTCCACTCAAGATGGCGCTACGGTCTTTTGGTTGGAAACGGCTAAGGTCGCTATGTAGCACTTGGTTTGGGACTCCACTCAAGATGGCGCTACGGTAGAAAATGATAACCGTGCACTTAATTGTCTGGCGTTTAGAAAGATCTGAAGTCCTGCTGGTCATTTTAAGAGGCCAGGAGTCCATAATTGGTTGGAACTTGGAGTGTGGTGCCCCATGGCTTGAAGGTCAGCGCGTTATGAAGCCCTGCCATCCATTTGGGGAGACCAGAAATCCGTAATTTATTAATATGTATCGTAAAAAGAGTTCGCCCACCATACATATTCTGGGATGAGATATGAGACCTGTTGAGCATAGATTGCCACGATTTGCGGAAAATGAAATTGCCGTTGAATGTCGCTTGTTAATTCAACGAGCCTAGAGACGAGTTGATTAACAGGTGATGAACTTGCTGAATCAACGGGCTGCGTAAGGTGGAGATGATTCCGGAGCCATCAGCGTCTATGTGGCCGACGATGCGGCGGGCGCGGACAGGCTGTGACCGCACTAATTCCGCGGAAAGTAGAACGGGCTGCGTAAGGTGGAGATGATTCCGGAGCCATCGGCGTCTATGTGGCCGACGATGCGGCGGGCGCGGACAGGCTTGCGGTTGTAGAAATCGGCAGCGCTGGAATCCAATGAGTTGACACGCACGACCTGGGCGGAGTGGATGAACTTGCCGTCACCGATGTACATCCCCACGTGCGTGATCCGCTCCCTGGTGGTGTCGGTCGCGGCCTTGCCCCAGAACAGAAGGTCGCCAGGAAGCAGACCGCTCCAGTCAACATCCCCGTTGTCCTTGAATATTCCCACATCCTCTCCGATCCTTGCCTGTTGGGAGGCGTTGCGCGGAAGGAGCACTCCGTTGGCGAAATATACGCTGCGGGTGAATCCGCTGCAGTCCACGTTCTTGATGGACGTGCCGCCCCACATGTACGGTACGCCGAGGAACCTGTAACCCGTGGTCAGAAGATCCTGCCTGAAATCATTCCCGGCCGTGGTTCTGCCCTTGCGGTCTTTGGCCCATTTGTAGAACACCGCGACATCTTTAGCGGGAACATAACCGGTCTTGCCTGACGGCAGCACGACTCCGACAAACTTCTTCTTCAGAACAGCCTGCCCCTCCTCATAGCCTTTGTAACGTCCTCCGGCATGCGTCCTGACACTGTACATGATTCTCACGATGTCTCCGAGCACGAAATCGGAGACAATCCTGGAATCCATCGAAGGCTCCTCGTAAATGTGTGAGAAAGCCGCTGTGCAGATGTATTTCGGAGCCTCAAGGTAGTCCTGAAGCTCTTCCTCGCTCATCGGCACGAGCCCCATCTCGTTGACCCAGGCCGTGTAAGGCTCCGGACTCTTTATCTTGGCCCAGTAGCTTGACTTATCCAGGACCTCGACCACCGTCCCCATCAACGCCTGGTCTCCAAGCTCGGCGGCGTAGTCCGGTGCCTCGCGCATAAAGTTGGCGGAAAACTCAACCACAGCCCATTTCTTAGGGGCTTCCTGCGCTGAGGCGGCACAATTGAATGACAGAGCGACCGCGGCCGCCGAAGACAAAATTTTCAGGAATATGTTCATATCGACATCTGTTTATAATCAATAAACTGTTCTGCTTGAAATGCCCTTTCGTGGTTCAAACCAATCAAAAACCTTCTCTTTCCGGAACCAATGACGGATCCAACTTGTAAAAATATTCACAATTCATTAGTTTTGCAAGGAATATGTCGTACTTTTCGGTGGCACGTGTCGGGAAAAGGGGATAGGGCAATCACATCCGGCCGGAACCAATGACGGATCCAACTTGTAAAAATATTCACAATTCATTAGTTTTGCAAGGAATATGTCGTACTTTTCGGTGGCACGTGTCGGGAAAAGGGGATAGGGCAATCACATCCGGACGTGGAACAGGAGTTCTCCTTAATGGATTTCTTTGAAAACCGAATGCCCGGAATGGGACAATCACAATTGAACGTGGAACTGAAGAGGACGCGAAGGAAAGGTGAATCGGAAGAAGGAGTAACGGCTGCATTATGTTTGGTTTTTCAGAAGGGAAAAGATACAATTCGTTCGTGGGTTATTACCGCCGCAGGTACGGTGAGCGGCTCCAGAAACTTGTTCTGGACGCAGGGTTCTCGTGCCCTAACCGGGACGGAACCGTGGGGCGGGGAGGGTGTACCTACTGCGACAACGCCGCTTTCCATCCTGGTTACAGTACTCCGGGGAAGCCGCTTCTGACACAGATTGACGAAGGAATAGAGTTCCAAAAGGTGCGATATCCGAGGGCGAGGCACTACCTGGCATATTTCCAGGCATATTCAAACACATACGGTCCGTTGGATCGGTTGAAGGCTCTTTATGAGGAGGTCCTGAGCCATCCGGAGGTGGTGGGGATCGTGATCGGCACGCGTCCGGATTGTGTCGATGAGAAGAAGCTGGACTATCTGGCTGGCTTGGCGTCGGGGCGTGTCCTTTCAGGGTGGCAAAGATCCCTTCGGCAGGCTCCGGGACCGACTGTCCAGGCCCCGGTTCCGGATACCCTCACCGCCCCCATAGTGGTGGTAGAGTACGGCATCGAGTCCTGCCACGACAGCACCCTGCGCCACATCAACCGCGGCCACAGCTTCGAGTGCGCCCGCAAAGCCGTGGAAATGACCGCCGAAAGAGGCATCGACACCGGAGCCCACTTCATTCTCGGCCTCCCCGGCGAGACCAGAGAGATGCTCCTCGACCAATGCGGCCTTATCTCCTCCCTCCCGCTGCGCTCCGTCAAATTCCACCAGCTCCAGATCGTCAGAGGCACAGTGATGGAAAAGGAATATGCCGCCGACCCCTCAGCCTTCTACCGTCCCGGTCTTGATGAATATCTTGACTTTGTCATCGACATCCTCGAACGCCTGCGCCCCGACCTTTACATCGAACGGGTCGCCGGCGAGGTCCCGCCCCGCTTCGTGAACGACACCCCTTGGGGACTCGTCCGAAACTTCGAGATCCTCCGCCTTCTGGACAAACGTCTTGAGGAGCGGGACACGTGGCAAGGCCGTTTATATTCAAAGCCTTGATTAATCGACTGGCACAACTTTCGCTTGCCGGAAGACCGGCTGTCGGGCCGGAAACCGAATTTTTTGAGGCCATAGAGGCAGAACAACCCTCCGGCCAAGCCAACTATTGCGTGAAAATTCTTATATTTGTCAAATTTATTTGATTACAATGGCGAAGTTTGTAAACCGAGAGATTCCTGAAGGCCTCACCTTCGATGATGTTTTACTGGTTCCGGCACATTCCGATGTACTTCCACGTGACGTTGATGTCACAACAAATTTCACGACAGACATTAGGCTCCACACTCCGATCGTGTCCGCGGCGATGGACACCGTCACGGAGGCCGATCTTGCCATCGCTATGGCAAGGGCTGGCGGTATCGGTGTGATCCACAAGAACATGCCGATCGAGAAGCAGTGCGAGCAGGTCAGGCATGTGAAAAGGGCGGAGAACGGCATGATCTATGACCCTGTCACCATCAGCCCGGACGCGAATGTCGGCAACGCCCTCGCGATGATGAAGAAGCATCACATCGGCGGCATTCCTGTCGTGGACGCCAACGGCTTCCTCATCGGAATCGTCACTAACCGTGACTTGAGGTTCCAGGAGGATATGCAGCTGCCGATTTCCGAGGTTATGACAAAGGAGAACCTCGTGACCGCGCCTAAGGGCATCACCCTGGCCGACGCCACGAAGATCCTCCAGCACAGCAAGGTCGAGAAGCTTCCTGTTGTTGATAATGACGGCAAGCTCGTCGGCCTGATCACCTACAAGGACCTTATGAAGATCAAGGACAACCCTATCGCCTCCAAGGACAGCAAGGGCCGCCTCCTCGTCGCCGCCGCCGCCGGAATCAAGTCCGACACGCTTGACAGGATCGGTCTTCTGATCGACGCCGGAGCCGACGCTGTTGTCCTCGACACCGCCCACGGACACTCCGAAGGTGTGCTCAGGATGATCAAGAAGGCCTGCGACGCCTATAAGGATTTCCAGATCATAGCCGGAAACGTCGCCACCGCCGCCGGTGCCAAGGCTCTCGCCGATGCCGGAGTCAAGGCCGTGAAGGTCGGAATCGGCCCGGGCTCGATCTGCACCACGAGAATCATCGCCGGAATCGGCGTGCCGCAGCTGACGGCCGTAATGGAGGCCGCATATGCCCTCAAGGGAACGGGCGTGCCTGTGATCGCTGACGGCGGTATAAGATATTCAGGAGACATCGTCAAGGCGCTTGCCGCCGGTGCCAGCACCATCATGGCAGGCTCCCTGCTCGCCGGAACGGAGGAATCCCCGGGCGAGACAATCATCATGAACGGCCGCCGCTTCAAGTCCTACCGCGGAATGGGATCCCTCGAAGCGATGGAGCAAGGCTCGAAGGACAGGTATTTCCAGGACATGGAGTCCGACATCAAGAAGCTCGTACCAGAAGGAATCGTGGCCCAGGTGCCTTACAAGGGGACCGTCTCAGAGGTTGTCTATCAGCTTGTCGGCGGACTCAGGGCCGGAATGGGCTACTGCGGAGCACATACTGTCGAGGAACTCAGGAACGCCCAGTTCGTGCGCATCACCAACGCCGGCTTCCTTGAGAGCCACCCACACGATGTGACCATCACCAAGGAAGCCCCTAACTATTCCCGCTAATCAATGATGCTCAGGAGGTTCCGCATATTCATGATGGCCGTCGCCGTTGCCGCCCTTCCGTCCTGCAAGGCAATATCCTCGCTGATTCACGACGGGGAGGTTGTCGCCAGGCTGGGAGACCATAAACTCTATCGCTCGGAACTGGACGATGTGATCCCCAAGGGCACGTCTCCGGAGGACAGCGTGAACCTTGCGAACCTCTACATCAACTCGTGGGTGAAGGACAAGGCTTTCCTCGACATAGCCCAGCAGCGTCTCTCCAAGGAGGAAAAGGATGTCTCGAAGGAGCTTGAGGCCTACCGCCAGTCGCTTCTGCGGTACCGCTACGAGCAGCGCTACATCAACGAGCGCCTCGACACCACCGTCTCAAAAAAGCAGATTGATGAATATTATGGCTCCCACAAAGAGTCCTTCAAGCTGGAGCGGCCGATCCTCAAAGCCCGTTTTATGAATATTCCGAAAGATTCTCCGAATCTTCAGAAGATCAAGAAGCTGATGTCTTCGGACAAGGTTGAGGACGTGGTGGCCGCTGACAGCATCGCCTTCAATTCGACCCAGCGTTACCATGACTATTCCAATGGCTGGATAGACGCGGTGAAGCTGGCCGCCGAGTTCGGTGTGGACTATGTCCAGATGCTGTCACAGCGTAGCGGCAACTTCATAGAGATGCCGGACGGGGATGCCAACATCTCTGTCGCGTTCATAGTGGATTACCGAAGGGCCGGGGAGATCGCTCCGGTGGAATACTGTGAGGACAGGATAAAGGACATCATCATCAGCGGAAGAAAGCACGAGCTCCTGGCCGGTTTGGAACGGGACTTGATAGAAGACGCCAAGGTTAAGGAGAATTTTGAAATATATTCGAAATGATAAAGAAAACAGCAATCACCATCTTCGCCCTCGCAGCGACCTGCGCGATGGCTTCTGCCCAGAAATACAAGTACGTTGACAAGACCGTCGCCGTTGTCGGCAACGAGGCGATCATGATCTCCGACATCGAAGGGGCGGTCAAGGACCGCAGTGCCCAGGGCTTTTCATCAGACAGGAATGTCCGCTGCGAGGTGCTGGAATCGATTCTCGAATCGAAGATATTCCTGATGCAGGCCAGGATCGACTCTCTCACGGTCAATCAGGACATGGTTGAGGGAAGCCTTTCCCAGCAGGCGGACAGGATGCTGACCTACCTCGGCGGCGAGGACAAGGTTGAGGAATATTTCGGCAAGCCTCTCTACCGCCTCCGTCAGGAATGGCGCAAGCAGTACGAGGACATGAGCCTCACACAGCAGGCCCAGCAGGAGATCATGAAGAAGATCCCGGAGATGACACCTTATGATGTAAAGGAATATCTTGACACGGTTGACACCAAGAACCTTCCGATAGTTCCTATCAAGTACCAGCTCAGTCAGATCTGCCGTTATCCGGACCGCGAGGCCGCGAACATGGCCGTGCGCGAGAAGTTGCTGGACCTCCGCGAGAGGATCATCAACGGAGAGAAGTTCTCCACTCTTGCTCGAATATATTCGGAGGATCCGGGTAGCGCCCGTAAGGGTGGCGAGCTTGGAATGGCCTCGAAGTCAATCTTCTGGCCTGTGTTTTCAGACGCCGCTATGGCTTTGAAGCCGGGTGTTATCTCGCAGATTGTCGAAACTCCTGACGGATTCCACATCATCGAGGTCATCGAGAAGAAAGGCGACATGTTCAACGCCCGCCACATTCTGATGAAGCCTAAATACACTGATGACGACAGGGATAAGGCGTTCAAGACTCTGGACAGCCTCCGTACCGAGATCAACAATAACGCCGTGACGTTCCAGATGGCGGCGAACTTCTACTCACAGGATCCGGCCACCAGGACCAACGGCGGTCAGATGTCCGATCCGAACACCGGCTCGGCATATTTCGAGATTGACCAGCTCAAGCCGGAGGACTATCTGGCCATCAAGGACTTGAAAGAGGGCGAGATCTCCGAGCCTGTGGAGTCCACTGACAATGATGGCCGTCAGGATCAGGTCAAAGACTATGTCGTTGGAAAGACCATCTACAAGATCATCCGTGTTGACAAGATCATTCCGGCCCACACTGCGTCGTTTGAGGAGGATTTCAGCCAGCTTCAGGAGCAAGTCCGTCAAGACAAGCAGATGAAGGCCATCGATGACTTCCTCGCCGGCAAGATCAAGGAGACCCACATTGTCATCGACCCGATGTTCAAGGACTGCGAGTTCCGTCGTCCGGGTTGGGCTTCAAAGTTCTCTGAAGACTGATGCTTGCGAGACGTCTGGCATATTCATTGATCCTTCTGCTGGTTTCGTTCGGCCTTTTCGCCCAGAACACCGAGCAGAAGGACAGTCTTGTGCGCCTGCTCGGATGTGATGAGCTTCAGCAGGTCGAGGAATATGGCCAGAGCTACAGGAAGGCTTTGGGACATGCCAGATTCGAGCACAATTCAACTCTTCTGATCTGCGACACCGCCTTGTGGAATGTCAACCAGAATGTTATAAACGCTTTCGGCAACGTCCAGATCATTCAGAACAACACAGTGCTCAGCAGCGAGAGCCTCGACTATCTCATCGACCAGAACCTCGCTCAGTTCAGAGGCGCGCTGGTCCAGCTTAGGGACAAGGACGGGAACACCCTGCGTACCACTGACCTGGACTATAACACCAAGGACAGTGTGGCCGTGTTCAGGAACGGCGGTGCCTTGCGCGACAAGGACGGCCAGATCATCGAGAGCGATGACGGCCATTACTATTCCAAGCTCAAGACGTTCAGTTTCACGAACAACGTCAACATGTACACTGACTCGATATTCGTGAAGACTGATGATCTGGACTACAACACAGGCACGAACGTAGCCACTTTCGGAACCGGCACCAACGCATGGAGGGACAACAACATGCTTTCTTCTCAGGCCGGTTTTTACGAGCGGACTTTGGAAAAGTTCACGTTCTTCAGGAACGTGCATATTCTTACCGAGAACCAGGAGGCATGGGCTGACACCTTGGTATATTACCGGGTTCCGAACAATGTGGAGATGTTCGGCCATGTGGAACTGCTTGACACGACTCGCAATGTGGCCGCGGTGGCCGGTTATGTGCAGTATATAGATTCCTTGTCATTCATAAAGTTGACCCGTGAGCCGGCTGTGATAGCGATCAGCGAGCAAGGGGAAAAGAGAGATACAGCTTACATCGGTGCGGACACATTGATTCTGCGCTCCATACCGAAATGTGATGTGGATTCATCGGAGATTTCCAATTCGGCAAGCCGTCTGAAAGAGATAAACGTGGATCCTGTCACGGAGTACCGTCGCAAGGCCTACGAGGCAGCCAAGGCCGCGGCCGAAGAGGCCCGCAAGAAGCGGGAAGAGGAAGACCCTAACGCCGCCGGAGCCTCCGACAGAGGCGCCTCCGCTGTCAAGCCAGGTGGAAAACCGACCGGGAAACCGGCTGGCAAGGCAACTGGAACGGCTATAGGAAAGACGGCGGGAACAACGGCTGGAAAGACAGGTGATAATTCAGGAGGAAAGGCGATCTCGAAATCCGGAAAACTGTCAGGTGACGCGATGATCGGCGATCCTGTGACGAAAGGCCGTCAAGGCCTTCCCGCACCATGGGATGATGTCATTGAATATGCTCCTCCACGGTTCCAATTGCCGGACACCCTGAAAACGTCGCCCGACACTGTACGTGTTCCAAGCGACAGTCTGGCGGCGAAGACCCTTTCCGCGGTCACTGAACCTGTTTCGGTCACTGAGCCTGCCGAAGTGACCAATCCGCAATCACCGGATTCCCTGACCGTTCCTACGGATTCCCTGACCGTCCCTACGGATTCCCTGACCGTCCCTACGGATTCCCTGACCGTTCCTACGGATTCTCTTACCGTTCCTACGGATTCCCTGACCGTCCCTACGGATTCCCTGACCGTGCCTACGGATTCCCTTACCGTCCCGGGTGATTCCCTGCATGTTCCAACTGACTCTTTGTCTTTGGACCCCAAGGATTCCACGAAGATCAGTTTCATCTATGGCATACGTAACGTCAAGGTGTTCCGTAACGACATGCAGGTCGCATGCGACTCTCTTGCCTACACGGATCTTGACTCTTTGATAAGGTTGTATGAAAACCCGATTGTCTGGAATGAGATCAAGCGGCAGTACAGTGCCGACAGTATAACCGTCATTGTCAAGAACCGGTCCATTGACCGCGCCAGCTTGATGTCCAATGCCTTTATAATAGTGCAGGAGGACACCTTGTCCTATGACCAGATCCGTGGAACAGAGATGATGGCATACTTTGACAGTACCGGTGCGTTGAGGCGGTTCGACTCGATGGGTGGCGCGTCCGGAGTCTTCTACATCGAGGAGAACGGAAGTCTGGCCACCGTCAACAAGTTCGAGTCAAAGATGTTGACCGCGACATTGAAGGACGGTAATATTCAGGACTTGAACTACTTCGATGCCGTGAAGACAGATGCCTACCCGGTTGTCCAGATGAAAAAGGACGAGAAGATTCTGAAGGGATTCGACTGGCAGCCGGACAAACGTCCCAAGGGACCGGAGGACATCACGCCATATAAGCCGCGAGAGTCCCAGAGAAAAGTCTATGAGAATGTGCCGAGAGCCGAATTCGCGCAGACGGACATCTACTTCCCGGGCCACATGAACAGCGTCTATAAGATGCTGGCCAGACAGGATTCCTTGAAACGGGTCCGTAACGCTGAGCGCAAAAGGCTTGAGGCCGAGCGCAAGGCTGAGGCTGCCAGGATTGCCGACAGCCTTAGGATCGTTGCCGCCGCCGACAGCCTTGCTTTGGCGGACAGCCTTGCCCGTGCCGACAGTCTGGCTCTGAGAGACAGCCTTGCCAGCCGTGATTCTTTGGCGCGGCAGGACAGTCTTGTGGTTTCAGATTCGTTGTCGGTCAGCAAGGCCGATTCATTGGCCAATGATCCTTCGGCCATAAAGAAGGCTGAGCAAGAACGCAAAAAGGCTGAGAGAGAGAAGGCGCGAAAAGATCGTCAGGCGGCCAAGGAGGCCAGATGGGCTGAACTTGACGCCCGTGATGCCGCCAAGGCTAAGGCCAAGGAGGAGAAAGCGTTGAAGAAGAAGCGTCAGAGGACCCTCAAGACATTGAAGGCGATGGAGAAACGTCGTGCTAAGGAAGAGAGGATGCTTGAACGCTACAAGGCTCGTTACGAAAAACAGAAAGCCAGAAAAGCCGCACGGAAAGCCGGTAAAAAATAAGGACTGACCTGAAGGCCAGTCCTTGATCCTTTATAATAGAATCCTTTTTTAGAGAAGTTTCTTCTTGAGGGCGTCGATCATGTCCACGGTCATGGTCTCCAGATCATAGGACGGTGTCCATCCCCACTCCTCGCGGGCGCAGGAATCATCCATCTTGTCCGGCCAAGAGTCAGCGATCGCCTGACGTACCGGATCCACCTCATAGCGCATCTTGAATCCAGGAATATGTTCCTGAATCTTGTGGTAGATAATCTCCGGATCAAAGCTCATGGAGGCGATGTTGAACGAGTTGCGGTGTTTCAGCTTGGAAGGATCCGCGTTCATGATGTCCACGGCGGCCTTCAGCGCGTCAGGCATGTACATCATGTCCATGAATGTCCCGGCCGCGATAGGGCAGACAAACTCTTCGCCTTTTACTGCCGCATAGTAGATCTCAACGGCATAGTCTGTCGTGCCGCCTCCAGGAAGTGTCACATTGGAGATAAGTCCAGGGAACCTTACCGAACGGGTGTCCACACCGTATTTGGTGTGATAATAGTCACTCAGCAACTCGGTGGCCACCTTGGTCACGCCGTACATCGAACGAGGCCTCTGGAGCGTGTCCTGAGGAGTGTTCTGATGCGGAGTCTCAGGGCCGAACGAACCGATCGAGGATGGTGTGAACACAGCGACATTGTTCTCCCTCGCGATCTCAAGAATATTCATGAGTCCGTCTATCTGGATGTGCCATGCCAGCTGCGGCTTCCTTTCCGCGACAGCCGAGAGCAGGGCGGCGAGATTGTAGATTGTGTCGATGTTGTACTTCTTCACGATGCCCAGAAGTTGCTCACCGTTGCAGACATCAGCCTCCTCGGCGGGACCGCTCTCAAGCAGAACACCCTTTGGCTCAGCGCCTTTGATGTAGCCGGCGACAACGTTGCCCTCCGGGTACATATTCCTGATTTTCATTGTCAGCTCCGAACCGATCTGTC
>ERZ1031954.839-NODE-839-length-12730-cov-8.969073_pt1 | contig 12730 bp, 10 predicted proteins | sample MGYA00516701_ERZ1031954 | MGnify/ENA primary metagenome ERZ1031954 (study PRJEB33719, sample SAMN04261284) | wastewater metagenome | biome: rural village; feature: human; material: feces | host: Homo sapiens | place: El Salvador | collected 2013-01-07 ...
AAATGGAAGAAGAGATTATACAACCAATAGACAAAGCCTTGCTGAAGAGTGAGTTAACTCCCGACAAGCAACTTCGTATGACTAATAAAAGTCATAACGAAATCTATATTGTAACGGCTAATGATTCTCCTAATGTACTGAAGGAAATCGGCCGCTTGCGTGAGATTGCTTTCCGTACCGCTGGTGGTGGTTCTGGAAAGTCGATGGACTTGGATGAGTTTGATTTCGGAGAGAATTGCTATAAGCAACTCATCGTCTGGAATCCTGAGGCTGATGAGATTATCGGTGGTTATCGCTATTTGTTGGGAAAGGACTGGAAATTAGATGAGAACGGACAGCCTATATTGGCAACAAGTCACATGTTCCACTTTTCTGAAAAATTTTTAAAGGAATATATGCCTTATACGGTAGAGTTGGGGCGCTCGTTCGTTTCTCTTGAATATCAGAATGTTCGCAAGAATTCGAAAAGTATCTTTGCTTTAGATAATCTATGGGATGGTTTGGGAGCCTTGACGGTTCTTTATCCTGAACTCAAGTATTTCTTTGGCAAGATGACGATGTATCCGTCTTACATCCGTCGTGGTCGCGACATGATTCTCTACTTCCTCAAAAAGCATTTTGATGATAAGGAAAACCTGGTTATTCCGATGAAACCTCTTCGACTGGAAACTCCAGAGTCTGAGTTGGCAGCTATCTTTACTGAGTCTGATTTCAAGGCAGACTATCGTATTTTGAATAGCGAGGTGCGTAAACTTGGTTTCAACATTCCTCCGTTGGTTAATGCCTACATGAATCTGAGTCCTACGATGAAGCTCTTCGGCACAGCCATCAACTATGGTTTTGGTGATGTGGAGGAGACCGGCATCTTGATTGCCGTTGATGAAATCTTGGAAGAAAAGCGTGTGCGCCACATCAATACGTTTATCCAAGAACATCCTGAAGCTCTTAAGATTACGAGTGGAGCTAACAATGTTATTTATAAAGAAAAAGAGGAATAAGACGATAGATAATCCCATGTCCTTGTTGCTTGGCAATAAGAATGTGGGATTTTTGCATTAATACATGCTGGTTCTTTTATAAATATAAATACAAAAAAGGGAACTCCTATAGATGAAAAAGGGAATTTTGCACCGTATAAAGATGATTTGTTCATGCATGAGTATGGGCATTATCTTCAAAGTCAAGATTATGGATTTGGCTATCTCTTTAGTGTAGGTATTCCTAGTCTTATTAATACAAAAAAGTATGACGGAAAAAACGTAACAGTCTTTGAAGATAATTTAAAAGATTATACAACAGTTGGCAGAGTGAAAACCATGTGGTTTGAACGCCGTGCTAATAAGAAGGCTGCAAAATATTTCAAGGATAAGTATGGGGTAAATCCTTGGAACTATGGACGTTATCCAATAGATGTAAAGTGGTAATTGTAAAAACTGCATGGCCAAGTTGTACAAGTTGGTCATGCAGATTCAATTTGAAAATTATGAAGTATAGTTTTATTTTATTTTTACTAATTTCTTTTCTTTGCTTTGTGGCATGTGGAGATTTTGGGGAAACGGAAGAGTCAGATGAGGATTATTATAGTCGTAATCCTCATTGTACAATATTTTTTTATAATCAATCTGATATGACAGTTTGTGTTCGTGTTGATTGTAGATTCCATGATGGCAATGAAACAAAATGGATTATGGAAGGATGGGCTAAGGAGATAAAAAATAATAGTATGGATTCTTTGTGTGTATTAGCCATGGAAGCTAATAACTTGCAACCGAGTTGGATTGATTTGTTAAATAATAATCATCGTGATTCAGTTGTGGTTTCTGTATTTGATACATTTAAAAATGCTGTGAGGTATGAAAAAAAACATGGTAGAAGCAATGCTATCAAGCAGTATCTTTTTGCTACAAAGGATTTAGGTAAAGGAAATACAAAAGAAATTGTTTTTGTTAATGACGAAAATGATAATAAAAAATAAAAGCCTTATGAGGAAGATAGTGTTTTTATTGGGCATACTGCTGGTAATGGGAGTGTCTATGACCCGTGCTCAAAGCTCATTGCAGAGAAAGCTAGATATAGGCAAACGCCATGAACTATACTTTGGTGTGGGCTTGTTGAATTTGTATGTGATAGATAAACATGACAAACTGACAAAGCCTATTCCATATAATAGTGGTGACTCGGAATGTTTTGCAATTCCAGTTCATCTAGGAATAGATTATAAGTATCGTCTTACAAAGCAAATCTCGGTTGGGGCTTCTGTTGGTTTTATTACTAGTGAATGGTGTAATTATGTTGATGATACGGTAGAACCGTCAGAACCTCGTGGAAATTCGGATTTGTCTTGCATGTACGCGATCCCATCCATTACCTATACTTGGTTTACATCGGGCTACGGCATCTTTCGCGCTTATTCGGGTGCAGGCTTAGGATTGGCTTTGCTGAAAGAGAAAGTTACTGTGCCTGGCTTTGAGTGTAATCGAACCAAAGCCGATTTGGGATATAATGTGACTTTAGTTGGTATGTCATTAGGTGGAGAAAGTTTTAGGTATTTCTGCGAGTGGAATGCTGGGTGCAAGAGTATGCTCACTGCTGGTTTATTGGTAAGATTCTGAAAAATATAAATCTCGTAAATATGAAAAAGTTAATGTTATTTTTGTTGCTGTTGTTCTCAATAAATGTTACAGCGCAAAACGCAGTGGATTCGGTCTCTGTGGCAGAGACTAATGACGGCAAGCAACTTTGGGGCAAAACCTTGGAGTTGAACAAAAATATTCAATCTGTGGCAACTTACGATAGCCTTGTCATGGTGCTTGCATGTGATACAACCAAGAAAGGTAAGCCAATGACTTCTGGTCACTTGTATGCGTTGAATGCAGAGAATTTAGATGTCCTTTGGGGGAAACCTTTGGATTTGTCGCTTTGTACAGTACACTCTATAACAAAGCAAGGTGTTCTGTTATCTACTACCTTGAAAAGCAATGGCAAGTCTTTGCTAACGTTGGCTGATAGCAAAACTGGTCAGTCGTTGTGGACTCAATATCTATACCCTGTCTATATCAATGATAGCTTGGATATAGTTGTAGGATTGGATAAAATAGGTTCTAGCAATACCTATGCCTATCGTTTGCATGATGGTAAACTGTTATGGAATGCTGATATTCCCATGACGAGAAATATTGGTTGGGAAAGAGCTGTCATGGTGGACTCTACTCATCTGGTAGTTGTCGGGGATGATATCAACGAGATAGACATAACAACAGGCAAAATGTGGAAGGTCAAGGCTAAAACAGGTATAAAGGACACAAAGGGAATGGCGTTGCTGGCTTTGACAAATGTTGTCTCTGTTGCATCAGCTGTTGGTTTTAGTTCTCCTATTGTGACGTTTTATTATAATCTCAATCCATATACTATTACTGGATTGACTTCAAATATCCTTCAAAAAGACGCTTGCATCTATGTGAGCGACCGTAACTATTTGTATTGCTTGGGTACTGATAGCTTACAGGTGAAGTGGAAGTATAACTTCGAGGACAAGGAATCCTCTACGTCAGAGCTGATGATGCGAGATGGGAAAGTGTTCATGCTAAATTACGGATATGGGGATAGTATGATGCGTGGACGTATTAAATGTGGCAAGCCTTTCTTGGCTGTTTTTGATGCTTTGACAGGTAAACTGGAGAAATTTTTGCCTTTATATGACAAAAAGCATGTCATGAACGACGGTTTCCTATCGGATAATGGCGTATTTTTGGCTGGCTCGGAAAAGGCGGTATATTGTTCTTTCCAAGATTCGACCATCAATGTCAAGGATTGGGATAAAAAACAATTTGGCTCGTTGTTCTTGATTCCGAATCATGACCTATATGCTTTCCATGGTATGGCTCCAAAACTTACTTTGGTTAAAGCAGGTGCTAGCACTTGCCCGATGCTGACAGATAAAAATAAACTTTGTGTCTTGGATGACCACATGAATATACTTGACACGTATGAGCTTGGTGAGACTTTTGCTGTTCGTTTTAAAATTGATGATGCCATTTGTCTGCAAAACAATGCAGACAAGTCCAATTATTGGTTGATTTATCCTGACGGAACGGCTCTAGCTAAGTTCAAATGGCAACCAAGTCTAGTGAAATCTGCAGGGAATAATAATATTATTGTCGTTTATAAGCATAAAATTTCAACTTTTAAGCTGTAAATAACTAAAGTTTCCCACCCCTACAAAATAGGGCTTTTGCAGATACAATAAGGATAATATTATAAAGTGGATTAGGGAAGGATGGGCTAAGGAAATAATATAGATTTTTTATCATGCAAATAGAAGTAATGAAAAAAGTTTTAGTGTTAATAGGTTTCAACTTATTGTGTTCTTGTAGTGCTTGTGTTATGGATAGGCGTAGTTTCTTTCAAATTAAAAATTGTACCAATGATACATTGATGATAGATTTCTCTGGGGTAGATACATTGAGAGACTGGAAATATTGGAATGAGCAATTGCAGAGCATTGAATTACCTATTGATGCAAAGGCTAAAATGGAGTTTTATAAGGCGACAATTGGTTCAATTGCCTTGCCTGATTCTTGTGTGATTGCGGATCCGGATATGTTTTGCCTTTATGATACTTGTTACATCTATGTAATCAAGTTGCAGGTTGCTAAGTCTTATCCGATGCAGAAAATTCGTGCAGAGAAACGTTATGACAAAAGGACTGTGACAAAAAGTGATTTTTGTGATCGTGTATTTGATTTTAGATAGCATCTCTGAAAGATAGAAATCTGGGCTTCGGGTTTACGGGTGGTGTCTGACTTGTGCACCCTTGTGCTTTTCGGGGGCACAATTGTGCTCTTACCCGAGCACAAAGGTGCCTTTACCTTGGCGCAATAGTGCCCTTCCTAAGGCATTTTACAAACTTGGCGAAACAAGAATATCTGCTGGGTATTCTGTTCTCTTGCTTCCTTATTATAGAAAATGTTTGTAGCGGTATTTATTTGAAAATAGATGTGATGAATTTTAGAAAAATCTTTATAGCGTAGAAAATTTCAAATCGGAATGCGATTTTACCCTTCACCCTTCATCTTTTCTCCTAAAATGCCGATAAACACAGGAGGTTTGAGGGTGAAGGGTAAAAACGCACCCTTCATCACCCTTCATCGCTCTTCATCTTTTTTGTCGTTTTTTGCCCTTTATTAGCTACAATTGCCTGGGTATTTGTTTGACTCGAAATTTTGCTGGTTGTGAAAAATATAGACATTAAATTTCAAAGTTCGATGAGTAAAATGCATCATGGACCAATGACCCTTCCTCTCTCTTAATCTTAATAGATGATCACCTTTAGCCTTAATAGACGACTAACCTTAGTCTTAAGATGAAGGGTGGTGAAGGGTGATTTTAAGTTATTTTCCTTGTAACCGCTTGGATGTCAAGCGTTTATGATATATTGGTGAAGGGTGAAGGGCTTTTCTCGTTTCGCTCTTCAAATTTTCGATTACCTTCCGGATTACACAATCGGCAAACTGATTCCATTGATTTTCTGATAGATGTCTAATGCGTAGATATCTGTCATGCCGCTGATGTAATCTATCACGGCCATGATGCGCTCTTCCAAATCGGGATTGTTGATGTCGTATTGGCTGCTTACACGGCGGATGAGTTGCTGGGAATAGAAACGGGTCGGGTTGATGGCGGCATCAATAAACACCTCCATCAGCGTAGCCATAATTTTATAACCAGACAGTTCTATGTCAAGTACTGGTTTGCTGTGGTAAATCTTGGCAAAGGAAATCTTTTCGCATTGCTTGTAGGCATTACGTTGTTGCTCTGCAATATGGTCGATGAGGCTCCCCTGGAAAGTGCCGGCAAGTATTTCGTCCTCATGCTCGATGAAAGTCTTGACGCATTCGTTCTCCAGTCTGCCGATAACGCTGGCTCGCATATAAACCACCTTTTCGTTTTCATCAGTTACCCCTTCGTCGATTATGCGCTGTCGAATCCTGCGTTGGGTGTCCTCATCAAAGAAAGCTAAAAGCAACTCTTCTGTTTCCTTGAATGATAGAATTTTCAACTTGTGGGAATCCTCAATGTCCATGATTTCGTAGCAGATGTCGTCTGCAGCCTCTACCATATATACTAAGGGATGACGGGCATACTTGAGTGGCTCGCCTGGTTGGGAAAAACAGGTAATGCCCAATTCTTCCGCAATTCGCTGATACGATTCTGTCTCGGAAGTGAAAAAACCGAACTTGCCGTGACTTCCAGCCAGACTGCTGGCAAATGGATATTTCACGATGGAAGCAAGCATGGAATAGGTCATCACAAAACCGCCCTGACGTCTTCCCTTAAAACAATGAGTAAGGATGCGGAAGGCGTTGGCATTTCCCTCGAAATGGGTGATGTCGTCCCAAAACTTCTTGCTAACCTTGTCTTTAACTGCAAGTCCTGCTCCTTCAGTAAAAAAGGTCTGGATGGCTTTTTCACCTGAATGGCCGAATGGAGGATTGCCTAAGTCGTGGGCAAGACAGGCAGCACTCACGATGGTGCCGATTTCCTCGAAAAGAGTGTCTTTTAATTCTGGACGTTTCTCTATGATGCGGCGGGAAATATCGTTGCCAAGCGACATTCCCACACTCGCCACTTCCAGACTGTGGGTGAGGCGGTTATGCACGAAGATGCTACCTGGCAGAGGGAATACCTGGGTCTTGTTTTGCAAGCGACGGAAAGCTGAGGAGAAAATAAGGCGATCGTAATCGCGCTTGAATTCAGAGCGATCGTCATGGCGCTCGGCATGCTTATGCTCTTGTCCGAAACGCTTGTTTGATATGAGTTTTTTCCATTCCATGACGCAAAAATACACCTTTATTTGCATAATGCAAAATAAAAAGCACTTATTTTTGTTTAAAATCTTGCATTTTTCTTTCAAAAATTCCTTATTGTGCTCAAAAAGCAGTATTTTTGCAAAATCTATGCTGTGCTTTACTTTAAAAAGCCAAGCAACTTGAAATATTTAAAAGTGTAATTATGATTAAAATCCAGATTATCAACAAGGGGCGCCAGCCTCTGCCAACATACGCCACACCTCAGAGTGCGGGCATGGATTTGCGTGCTAACATTGACGAGCCTATCGTACTCCATCCCATGGAGAGAAGACTTGTGCCTACAGGACTTTATATGGCTTTGCCTGCAGGATTGGAGGCGCAGATTCGCCCTCGCAGCGGTCTCGCTCTGAAGCATGGCATCACCGTGCTCAATACTCCTGGAACAATCGATGCTGACTATCGTGGTGAAATCATGGTATTGCTCATCAATTTCTCTCAGGAAGATTTCGTTATAAATGAGGGGGAGCGTATTGCACAAATGGTTATTGCCAAGCACGAACAAGGGGAATTCGTTGAGGTGGAAAGTCTTGATGAAACTGAACGTGGCGAAGGCGGATATGGACATACTGGAGTCAAATAAGAATATAAGGTATTCTGGTGTTGAATCAATATTTTTAAGAGGAAACGATTAACGTGAAGATTAGTGCTAAATATATAGCTTTGGGAATGGTGGCTCTGTTGCTCGGAACTGCCACTTTGCCATCTTTGGCGCGTAAGAAAAAGCAAGTTAAAGCTGTTGCTGTTGAACAGGATACAATTCCTGCAAATGATAAGAAACGCTTTGATTACTTCTTCCTGGAGGCCATCCGCCAACAAGGTGCAGGCAACTATAGTGCTGCCTTCGACTTGTTGGAGCATGCCCGTGCCATCAATCCCCATGCGGCTGAGGTGTATTATTTCCAGTCGGTGTATTACTCACAAATGAAAAAGGATTCCGTCGCTTTAGCCTGTCTGGAAAAGGCTGTTAGTCTTAATCCTGAAAACCAGACCTATCCGGAGCGACTGGCGCAGTACTATATTGGCAATCAACAGTATGACAAAGCGATAGACTCGTATGAGCTGATTTATGCGCATAATCATGATAATACGGATGCTTTGCGCATTCTTCTCCAACTTTATCAGCAGAAAAATGATTTCTCGAAAATGCTTTCTACGATTGCCCGATTAGAAAAGGAAGAGGGCGAGAGCGAGCAGTTTACCCTGTCTAAAATGCGTGTCTATGAAATGATGGGGGATAGCAAAGCTGCTTATCGGGAATTGGAAAGCCTTTCTGATAAGCACCCTCTTGATATGGTCTATAAGACAATGTTGGGTAACTGGCTGATGCAGCACGACAGACAAAAGGAAGCATATAAGCTCTTTACGGATGTTCTCAAGGAGGAACCTGACAATGCCTATGCGGAGTCTTCGCTATATGATTATTACAATGCTACTGGTCAGAAAGAACAGGCACGACTGATGCTGGACCGTATCTTGCTGGGAAAAAATACGGAATTGGAAACAAAAATCGTGATGATTCGTTCTTTTATTCAGGAGAATGAACGTAATGGCGGTGATTCGACTGAGGTATTGAATCTCTTCACGAAGATACTCAATGTGCCTAAACCTTCTGGTGAATTGGCAGAACTGAGAGCTGCTTATATGGACTTGAAGAAGATGCCGCAGGATTCTGTAGATGCTGCTTTCCAGAAAGTTCTGACGATTGCTCCCGATAATGCGAGTGCCCGTTTGCAACTGGTACAAAGTCTATGGGAACAAAAGAAATATGATGAGGTTATTGACATGACCAACCAGGCTCAGGCATACAATCCTGATGAGATGGTATTCTATTATTTTGGAGGAATGGCGCATTATATGAAAGGGGATGATGATGCTACTCTTGTGACTTTCCGAAAGGGATTGGCACAGATAAATGAAAAGAGTTCACCTGCCTTGGTATCTGACCTGTATATGATTATGGGAGATATCTTGAACAAGAAAGGTTTGGAAGATGAGTCGTTTGCTGCCTATGATTCCTGTTTGCAATGGAAGGATGATAATGTGGCTGCGCTCAATAACTATGCTTATTATATCAGCTTGAAGGGGAAAGAGTTGCACAAGGCGGAGCAGATGAGTTTTAAGACCATCAAGGCGGAACCGAAAAATGGTACTTATCTGGATACCTATGCCTGGATTCTCTTTATGGAAGAGCGTTATCATGAGGCAAAAATCTATATCGACCAAGCTATTGCCAATCTGGATTCGACTCAGAACAACAATACTGTCATCGAACATGCTGGAGATATTTATGCTATGAATGGACTGACAGAAGAAGCTCTGAAGTTTTGGAAACAGTCGTATGATGCTGGCAATAAATCGGAAGGTATCATGACGAAAATTAAGAATAAAAGATACATCACGGAGGAAGAAATCAAGAGAATGACAGGTGGTTCGGCTGTAACTCCTGATCGCAAATCTCAAAGTCGAAGTGGTGCGAAAAAGAATAATAAATTGAGAAATGGAAAGAAAAAATAAAAACTTCGTCAAAGTGATAGCTCTTTGTCTGCCGCTTTTGCTGGGTGCATGTGGTACCAAGAAGGTTGTAGAGGGGAATGGTACAACTTCTACTTCCCAGACCCAGAATGCAAATTCCAGTCGCGGGCACCAGAGTGAAGCGTTAAAGAAATTGACCTTCGTGCAGAAAGTTTCTGACAACCAGGTCTATTCTAAGAATATTGTTGGCAATATGTCGTTCAGTCTTCAGATGGGCAGCAAGGACATTTCTGTGCCAGGTGCTCTTCGCATGAGAAAGGACCAGGTGATTCGTATCCAACTTTTTATTCCTATCTTAGGTACAGAGGTTGGCAGACTGGAATTCACTCCAGACTATGTGCTGATTATCGACCGTTTGCACAAGGAATATATCAAGGCTGATTACAATCAGGTGGATTTCCTGAAGAAACAGGGAGTTAATTTCTATTCCTTGCAAGCCTTGTTCTGGAATCAACTCTTGTTGCCTGGTAACCAGAGAGTTTCTGAATCAGACTTGAAGAAATTTGATGCCGACTTGGATGCTGCCGGCGATGTGGTGCCAGTTACTTTCAAACAGGGGAACATGACCTACGCCTGGGGTGCTGACCGTAATACAGGTCGTATCTTACAGTCTGATGTGAAGTATAAGACAGCCAACAGCAATTCGGTGCTTCATATAGCCTATAGCAATTTTAAGAATGTAGGAGTAAAACAATTCCCAGCCTCTCTGAAACTGAAGTTTATGACCGATTTGGCGAAATCTGACAAAGAAATGCAGATTTCCATTGATATGAATGCGGTAAAGACAGATAGTAATTGGGAGGCAGAGACTAAGGTGTCAGATAAATATAAAAAGGTATCTCCTGAGGATGTCCTCAGTAAAATCATGAATATGTAATGAGACGTATATTATTATTCATATTAGCACTTTCTTTTACGCTTTCTCCTTTTGCGCAACATAAAACTACGAGGAAGAAAGCGACCGTAACTGCTCACAAGAAGACAGTTCGTAAGACTCCTCAAAAGAAAGTTGTAAGAAGAAAGCCGGTTGCCAGGAAAACAACTCATGCTACCCCTTCTCAAGCAGAGAGAAAGGCTGCTACCTATAGCAATGCTTCTATCAGAGGATTGCAGGGTCAGCGTGCCAATATCCAAAAGAAAATCAGGGAGCAGGAACAGGCTCTTCGTAGGAATAAGGAGGATGTGAAGAAACGCTTGCAAGACTTGATGGCTATCAATGGTGAGATAGATCAGCGACAGAAGAATATTGAAGGTATCCAGAAGGATATTCAGCATATTGAGGGCAATATCGGTATTTTGAATGCTCAGCTCAAGACCTTGGAACAGCAGTTGCAGGATCGTAAAAACAAGTATATCCGCTCGATGAGATATATGAGCCGTCATCATTCGGTACAGGAAAAACTGATGTTTATTTTTAGTGCCAAGAGTTTGTCACAGATGTATCGCCGTCTGTCTTTCATCCGTCAATATTCTGCTTTCCAAAAAGCTCAGGGTGAAGCTGTTAAGGCGAAACAAAACCAGGTGAATGACAAGCACAGACAACTGCAGACGGTCAAGGGGCATAAGAATAATCTGTTGTATAAAGGAAAACAGGAGAAGACTGTACTGGAAGGAAAACAGCAGGAACAGAAAGTGGTAGTTCAGGGACTTCAAAAGCAACAGAAGACTATTCAGGCTGTTATTGCAGACCAGCGTCAGAAGGATGCTGCCATCAATGCTCAGATTGATCGGTTGATTGCACAGGAAGTTGCAAAAGCCCGTGCCCGTGCTGCAGCTGAGGCTAAACGCAAGGCTGCTGCAGCTGCTGCAGCCAAAAAGCGAGCTGCAGAATTGGCTCGTAAGAAAGCTGCTGCAGAAGCTGCTGCTCGTGAAAATGCCCGACGAATTGCTGAGGCAAAAGCGCGCGAAGCTGCTGCTGAGGCTGCAAGACGTAAGGCTGCTGAAGAAGCAAGATTGGCACAGGAGGCTGCAAAGAAAGCTCAAGAGGAAGCTGCCCGACAAGCTGAGGCTAAAGCAAAGGCGAAGGCTCAGGCTGCTGCTCGTGCTGCTGCAGAAGCTGCTGCCAGAGCTGCTGCTGAACAGGCTGCCAAACAAGCTGCTGCTGAACAGGCTGCCCGTGAGGCTGAGGCTAATCGTAAGGCTGCCGAGTTGAAGGCTAAAGCTGATGCTGAGCGCAGTAAGAAGGAAATTGCTGAGGCTAAACAGGATGCGCAGGAAGCGGCTACCCTGAGTACGGTTGACCGTATGTTGAGTGGTGGTTTCGAGTCTAATCGTGGTCGCTTGCCGATGCCGATTAGCGGCAGTTATCGCATTGTGAGTCATTTCGGACAATATCATGTAGAAGGCTTAAAGGGCGTCACACTGGATAATAAGGGTATCAATATCTTAGGTAAACCTGGTTGTGTGGCTCGTAGCATTTATGATGGTGAGGTTAGTGCTGTCTTCGGATATGGAGGAATGTGGAATGTCCTTGTTCGTCATGGTGCTTATATCTCTGTCTATTGTAACTTGAAATCTGTCAGCGTTCATAAGGGACAGCGAGTTTCGGCTCGTCAGGCTTTAGGTGCTGTAGGATCTGATCATATTCTCCAATTCCAGTTGCGTAAGGAAACGGCAAAACTGAATCCGGAAGCTTGGCTTGGAAGATAGAAAATATAGGGTGGCGGCTAACGAATTGTAAAATTTGTTGGCCGCCATTGTTTGTTATTATATATAAGGATTTTTGTAAGAAACACTTTCTTAAGAACCTGTGCAAAAGTTTGAATATCTTATATGGAAAGCAAGGAACTTAGTATAAAGCTCGTGGTTTCTATAAGGGTAGAATATATATTAAGGTATAATAGATGAATAGAGTAGAGCTCTTAGATGGCAGCGCCATCTAAGAGCTCTTTGTATTTGGCAATAGCATCTGCTATTTCGCTGATTCTGATAAATTCGTCTGCGGAATGCGAACGGGAAGATTCGCCTGGGCCCAACTTGAAGGAAGGAAATGGCATCAGAGCCTGGTCGCTAAGGGTAGGACTGCCGAAAGGCTTCATTCCCATGGCTACACATTTCTTAATAAGAGGATGCTCAGGATCAATACGGGATGATTTCAAACGGAAACTGTGAGCCTTTACTTCACTCTTCAAGTGCTGGCAGATAAAATGATAGACCTCCTCGTTGTCATAAAATTCATTGGTGCGGATATCTACCAGCATCGTACACTTGTCTGGTATCACATTGTGCTGAGTACCAGCATTCACTACCGTTAATGTCATTTTGGTAGGACCTAAGAACTCGCTTACTTTCTCAAACTTGTAATCACGAATCCAGCGCATATCATCCAG
>ERZ1031954.840-NODE-840-length-12726-cov-4.911688_pt1 | contig 12726 bp, 9 predicted proteins | sample MGYA00516701_ERZ1031954 | MGnify/ENA primary metagenome ERZ1031954 (study PRJEB33719, sample SAMN04261284) | wastewater metagenome | biome: rural village; feature: human; material: feces | host: Homo sapiens | place: El Salvador | collected 2013-01-07 ...
GCTTCTGCAAGCGGTGTATATGTTGCAAGACAGATTGCGGCGAAAATATAACTTACCAAAGAGAGGAACGTGTGATCTTCAGATGACCGGAAAAGGACGTGTGGAAAACGAAAGTTTTTCATGCGTCCTTTTTCAGTGCCCGGGCAGATAAACCGGAATAGATCGGCATGGCCTGGCAGAGATGCTTTCAGCGAGGGGGGACGTGTCTGACCGGGGCGAAATAATCCCTGTGGAGAAAAAGAGCAAGATAGAGATGAATCCGGCTGGCCGAAATAATCCCTGTGGAGAAAAAGAGCAAGATAGAGATGAATCCGGCCGGAATAATCTCAGAACAGGTATACCAAATCTCCTTAAATTCATCACTGCAGAAAATTCGTAAATTCATGATATAGTGAATGTCGACAGGATAACAGATTAAGTTGGAGGATAAATTCAAGATGAGAGATTCTTCTGCCCGGCAGAGTCTGCCGGATATTTCGTCTGCGTCGCTTCATGTGCTCGCCATGCTTCTGATGCTGTGCGATCACCTGTGGGCGACGCTTCTGCCGCAGTGTGCCATGCTGACGCATATCGGGCGCATTGCCTTTCCGATTTTTGCTTTTCTACTGGCGGAGGGAGCAAGGCACACGCACAGCCCGAAGCGATATCTGCTGCGGCTGCTTGTTTTTGCATTGATCTCAGAGGTTCCGTTTGACCTCATGTACGGAGGAATTGCTTTTTATCCCTTCCATCAGAATGTACTGTGGACCTTTCTGATTGCACTTTCCGGAGTGTTTCTGGCCCGTAAGGTGGAGAAAAAGCTTCGTCATAAGCTTGCTGCAATCCCTGTCTGGGTTCTCTGCATAGCAGTCTGCTACGCACTGGGAATCCTTGGGATGACGGATTACTACGGCTTCGGTGTACTCACGGTATTTCTGTTTGTTCTGCTCCCCGGAGATGCGTGGTGGCAGAAGCTGGGACAGCTGGCTGGTCTGTACTGGATTAACTGCGAGGGGCTTGCGGGAGAACTGCTGACTATATCAGTCAACGGGCATACGGTGGAATTTCCGGAGCAGGGACTGGCGCTGTTTGCCCTTCTTCCCATCTGGCTGTATCACGGCCGGCAGGGCTGCCATTCCAAAGCCTTCCAGTACACCTGCTATGCTTTTTATCCGGTACATATGCTGCTCTTGTCCGTCCTTGCGCTGATGCATTAGAATAAAACTGTGATTTGTGCCCTGGCACAGAATATTTAACGGGGGTTGTGGATCGGCAGGATAAAGGACCGGTCAGAAAGGGGAAGCATGATTCATAAATATGTATTTGGGGATCCGATCGAAACCGATGCGGTGGTCAGGGAAATCGGGGAAAGCTGCTGGAGTGACGGGCTCCTTCACAAGGAGGGAAATGCCTTTTATTATGAGCTGCAGCCGGATGAGATTGTCTATGGCCTCGGAGAAAACGTCCGCGGCATGAACAAGAGAGGGTGGCGTTATGTCAGCAACTGCTCGGACAATCCCAACCACTGCGAGCACACAAACTCACTTTATGGTGCGCACAACTTTATTATGGCGGGAGATGGCACAGACAATACCTTCGGAGTGTTTGTGGATATTCCGGGAAAGATTACCTTTGATGTGGGCTACACGAATACCGATCAGCTGGTGATCCTTCCGGAGGATGAGAACTATAAAATTTACCTGATTGAGGGAAACTCGTATCAGGAGGTTGTCCGTGAGTTTCGCGAGCTGATCGGACGAAGCTACATTGCACCCAGATGGGCACTTGGATACGGGCAGAGCCGCTGGAGCTATTTTACGGCGGATGAAGTGCGCGAAGTAGTGAAAGAGCACAGATCAAGAGGAATTCCGCTGGACAGCGTTTACCTTGATATTGATTACATGGAGAGGTACAAGGATTTTACGATCAACCGGGAGACCTTTGCGGATTTTGAGAGCCTTGTACAGGAGATGAAGGAGCAGAATATCCATCTGGTCCCGATCATTGATGCCGGCGTGAAGAAGGAAGACGGCTATGACGTCTATGAGGAAGGCAAGGAGAACGGTTATTTCTGCAAGGATGAAAACGGGGAGGATTTCATCGTCGGCGTGTGGCCCGGAAGATGCTGTTTTCCGGATATGCTGAATGATAAGGCAAGAGAATGGTTTGGCAACAAATACCGGATTCTGATCGATAAAGGAATTGACGGATTCTGGAATGACATGAATGAGCCTGCCATTTTCTATTCCGAAAAGCGGCTGAAGAAGGTGTTTGAGAAGCTGGACGAGTGCAAGGCCATGAATCTCGACGTAAACAGCTTTTTTGAGATGACGGAGTTGGTTTCCACCATTGCCAACAATCCGGAGGACTATGCGTCCTTCTATCATAATTACAAGGGAAAACGTTATCGTCATGATCGGGTTCATAACCTGTTTGGGTATTATATGACGAGATCGGCGTCAGAGGCGTTTCAGCGATATCTTCCGGAGAAACGTATTCTCCTGTTCTCCAGGGCTTCTTATATCGGAATGCATCGCTACGGAGGAATCTGGCAGGGAGACAATCTGTCCTGGTGGTCTCATCTGAAGATGAATGTTCAGATGATGCCTTCCCTAAACATGTGCGGCTATCTGTATACCGGCGCAGATACAGGCGGCTTCGGTGCAGATGTCACGGAGGATCTGCTCCTTCGCTGGATGGAATTTGCCGTATTTACGCCGCTCTTCCGGAATCATTCCGCTCGCGGAACCAGGCAGCAGGAGGTGTACCGTTTCTCACATGAAGAGAGGTTCTTAAATGTAATCGGAGCCAGATATCAGTTGCTTCCTTATCTCTACAGTGAGTATATGAAAGCCGCTCTTTCCGGCACAATGATGTTCAGCCCGTTGTCCTTTGTATATGGAAAGGATGCTCTGGCAAGGCAGGTGGAGGACCAGCTTCTGGTCGGCGAGAACATCATGGTCGCACCGGTTTACACGCAGAATGTAACGGGACGGGTTGTGTATTTCCCGGAGCGGATGAAGGAGCTTGTTTTTGAGGAAGGGAAGCTGACAGAAGGAAAGATCTTTGAGAAGGGCTTTTCCTATGTCGAAATGCCGATCGGAACCGTGCACATTTTCCTGCGGGAAGGGTATCTGCTTCCGGTATCAAAGGGCGGAAAATGTGTGGAGGAGGTCGATTTCGCCGATCCGGAGCTGTATTCCTTCGGAGATGAGATCCGGCCGTATGAGTATTACAGCGATGACGGGGAAACGACGGATTATGGAGAAGAGACGCACATCCGTGTGATCCGGATTTAAGATCAGGAATAAACGATTTCGTAATTTCGAAAAAAGACGACTGCTTTTGATGATTTTTTAACAAGAATCGTGTTAAGATAATGTTGATGTGAACACAGTGGCATGCAAAAAATGGCATGCCACTGCACCTGTGGAGAAGTCACCCGTGAGAGACATGTATGCTTTGACATTGATTCTATCTGCCGCAGCTTTGCTTGCAGCAGCGAAAATGGCACACAGGAACCGGAAGCCGCTTGGCCGTGATGTCGCAAGGCTTCTGGGAGTTACGGTATTTCCGATTCTGGGAAATCTGCTCCTTTTGTTTGCCAAATCGATCGGAGAAGCGCAGACTGCTTATTTCCTGTTTCTGGCGGGAACGGATCTGATGTTCCTGTATCTGATTCGTTTTGTCGTGAACGGCTGTCAGTTCCATGGGCGACATGAGGTAGTGCACCGTATGCTGGTTTGCATTACAGCGGTGGATGTGGCGCAGATCGCGCTGAACCCTGTCTTTGGACATGCGTACCGGGCGGAAAGAATTGTCCTTCCGGACGGAGGAATCTATTTCGAGCTCCTTTCCGGAACGGGATACGTTCTTCATATGCTTCTGACCAGTGTGTATCTTGCTGTTATTTTTATCGCACTGGTGGTTAAAATTTTCCGCACACCCATGCTTTATGCGGAGAAATATCTTATCGTTTTCGGAGCAATTCTTCTTACAACGATCTGGCAGTTTGTCAGTATTTTCAGTCATTGGCAGATGGACACGTCCATGATCGGATATACCGTCTGCGGTCTTATCATTTTTTATTTTTCCCTGTACTATAAACCTGCATTTCTGCTGCAGCGCATGATGCACTATATTGTTTCCAGCCTGAGCAATGCGATTTTCTTCTTTGATCTGGACGGGCATTGTGTTTATGCCAATCAGAGCGCATTGGAGATTGCCGGTGCGGCCGATGAGCTCCAGGTTGAGGAGAAGGTTCCTGCACTGCGTGGGCTGCTTGGTTTTACCAGAGAGGATCTCCTTCATGATTTTGAGAGAGAGGTTGAGACAGAAAAAGGCAGGTTCTATCATGTGGAATATCATGTGCTGAAGGATCGGCGGGGGAAGAATACGGGCGTATTTTTCAGCATCCAGGATCGTTCGGAGGAGGAGAGACGGACCCGGCGGGAGCTTTACCGGGCAAGTCATGATCTGATGACCGGACTGTACAATCGCGACGGCTTTTGTGAGAAGGTGCGGGAGCTTCTGGACCGGGCGGCAAAAGAGGGGCACAGCACGGAAGACGATGCCGGTTTCCGGATTGTTGTAACGAATATCTGTAATTTCAAGATGATCAACGAATTATTCGGGAAGAACAAGGGAGATCATGTTCTGCAGGAATTCGTGAGGATGCTGCAGGAGAATGCAAGAGATGACAGCGTTCTTGCAAGACTCGGCGGAGACCGCTTCGGGATTTTCTGCCGGTCGGACGGCTGCGATGAGGCACATCTGGAGGAAAGCCTCTATACCATCACCCACATTCTCGGAAAAGAGGCATTTCCGATCATTACCCATGTCGGAATTTATGAAATCACGGAGCCGGAGCTTGCCGTTACGCTGATGATTGACCGGGCAACGATGGCCTGCAGCAGTATTCGCGGAGAGTACAACCGGCGCATCGCATACTACGACAGCAATCTTCGCAGCTCGCTTTTGTGGGAACAGAAGGTAGTCGGCGAACTGGATGCTGCGATTGAGAGCGGACAGATCGTGCCCTATCTGCAGGCACAGGTCAATCAGAAGGGCGAGATGGAAGGTGCGGAGGTTCTGATTCGCTGGCAGCATCCGACAGAGGGACTTCTGTCTCCCGGAAGCTTTCTTCCGATTCTGGAGCGGAACGGACAGATTGCGCAGGCAGACTGCTGTATCTGGGAGAAGGCCTGCCAGATTCTTGCGCGATGGAAAAAGGAAGGACGGGACAGGCTGTATCTTTCGATCAACATCTCGCCGAAGGATTTCTATTTCATGGATGTATATGAGACGCTCACTTCTCTGGTGGAGCGATATGACATTTCTCCGCAGAATCTGCGCCTTGAAATCACCGAGACCGTTATGATGGATGACATGGACCGCCGCCTTCTTCTGATTGAGAAGCTGCAGAAATACGGGTTCCTGGTGGAAATGGATGATTTCGGCAGCGGCTACTCTTCGCTGAATATGCTGAAGGACATCCCGGTGGATGTTCTGAAGATCGATATGATGTTCCTGTATAAGACGAAGAACCCGGAGAAGGCGAGGAAGATTCTGAAGACGGTGATCGCGATGACGGAGCAGCTTGGGATCGGCTCCATCACCGAGGGCGTTGAGACCAGAGAACAGGCGGAGATGCTGCACAGCATGGGCTGCAACATGTTCCAGGGCTACTACTTCAGCAGGCCGATTTCTCTGGACGAGTTTGAGGGAAAATATCTGGCGGACCGTCAGCCTGTGGCATGAGGTTCCGCCAGTCTGTGGCATGAGGTTCCGCCAGCCTGCGGAATAAGGCTGTGGAATGAGGCTATGGAATGGGTCTATTTCCAGGTGGCTGTCAGCGTGACGGCGGGAATTCGGGTGCGGTAGAGGGTTGATTTTGCCCCCTCGTTGGTGGAAATGTAGGCGTAGGGACCGATGACGGTGAGATCCTCGGCCTCATAGGGAATGTCTATGGTCCACACGCCGAGATATTTTCCGGCTGTTGTGAAGACATTGATGCGCTGCTTGCTCTTCCAGTCGTAGGCCTTGAAGCCGGCGCTGACCGCATAAATAAAGGAGCCATCGGTGGCAATTCCCTGCGAGCTGAAGTTCTGCGCGTAATACTCATCCACGGGCGTGATGGAGAGTGTCTGCATGTCATCGTTGAGGTCGCAGAAGGAGTTGCGGCTGTCCTTGTTGCGGCCGATCAGATAGAAATGGTGATCGGCATAGGCAATGGCCCAGATATGCGTAAGCAGCGGGAAATTGTATTCGCGTACCACGTTCAGATCCTGATCCAGCTCCATGACGCCGCTGGGATAACCGGCACAGGTGCCTCCCTCCGCAATGTACAGATGGCCGTTGCTGTCGTTGTAGCAAATGCCGTTTCCATGATCAAAGGCGAGATTGCGGACCTTTTTCACCAGCTTTCCGGTGGAAAGGTCATATTTGTTCAGGACGGTTTCATAATGGGACAGATCGCCGTTGTTGTAGGCCTTGTCATTAATGGAGGCGGCGGTAACCAGGTAGGTGGTTCCGTTTTCTTCATAGACACAGGAGCCCTGCGTGCTCTTGAATTTGTAGTCGGTGTTCTCCGGAAGGCCGGCATCTACGGTGATCACTGCCTGAGAGTAGGTGTTGCCGGAGTGCAGGTTCCGGACCAGATCCAGATTGCTGTAGAACCGTCCGGTATTGGTGTCAATCCAGCGGCTGAACAGATGTCCGGGGTTGGTATAGAGGTTGCCGAGAAGGCGGGTCGGCTGGTCATAAATGCCGTAGGAATCCGCCATCTCACCGAGAGACGCGCCGTTCGGGGCATAGTGGATGATATACATCTGGGGCTCCCAGAGAGCATACAGTGTCATACTCTCGGAATCCTCGGGGAGCACGGACTGATCCTCATATTCGCAGGAGGTTCCGAAGGGACTCGTCATCCAGCCGCGAAAGACATAGCCGTAGCGCGTGAAGGTGCAGGCAGGAAGCTTGTCCTTTCCCACCTCAAGAAGGACCGGGTCCATGGAGCCGGTTCCCCCGTTGGGATTGAAGGTCACGGTATTGGAAACCGCATGGACCGTCAGAGAAATGGAAGAAGACACACTCTCTGAAGCGGCTGCGCCGGAAGGTCCATAGAGAAAAATTCCCGCCGCAAGAAGCGAGGCGAGACAGAAAAAAGCTTTATTCATCATCCTATCCTTAGGTCACATCGTACTGCAAAATCATCGTATGAAAGGCCGGTTCCCATGCTATACTAATCGAAGATTTGAAAAGAACCGGCGGTGCAAATCCGGTCATATTATAACACAGAATGGATGACCGGATCGGTCAAAATCTGCCTTTCCGGCAGATTTCCGGGCGGATCTTTTCTTTTTATGAAAATCAGAAAACAGACTGGGAGGAAGATATGGCAAGAGAATACTGGAAACCGTCGAATATGCTGGCGCCTGTTCCGGCAGCCATTATTACAACATCGGACGGGGAAGGACATACGGATATGATGACGGCAGCCTGGGTAGGAACGGTGTGTTCCGACCCGGTGATGGTGTCGGTTTCGGTGCGGCCGTCCCGCCTTACACACGATTATCTGGAGAAGACCGGCGAGTTTGTGATCAATCTGACGACAAGAGAGCTTGCCTTTGCAACCGACTGGGTAGGTGTGAAGAGCGGACGTGACTGTGACAAGTGGGCGGAAATGAAGCTTACCAGGCTTCCGTCCAGGTGCATTGAGACGCCGGGAATCGAGGAGAGCCCTGTGTGCCTGGAATGCGTGGTGCGGCAGAAGCTGGAGCTGGGATCGCATGATATGTATGTGGCAGAGGTTCTGTCCACAGATGTCGACTCCTCCCTTCTGGATGAGAACGGAAAACTTGATCTGCAAAAGGCGGATCTGCTTGCCTATTCTCACGGCGAGTATTTTGCACTTGGGGATAAGCTTGGGAAATTCGGATTTTCAGTCCGAAAGAAAGGGAAATGATGAGCAGATTATATTTGGAATGTTATTCCGGAATCAGCGGAGATATGCTGACGGGTGCACTGCTGGATCTTGGGGCAGACCAGGAGAAGCTGGAGCAGGTTCTGAAGACGATCCCTGCACAGGGCTTTGACATTCAGATTTCGAAGGTGCAAAAGAGCGGGATTTCGGCGGTTGATTTCGATGTGCTGCTGGATCATGAGCACGAGAATTATGATCATGATATGGCCTATCTGTTCGGAGAGACTGCGCCGGAAGCGGAGGAACACCATCACCACCATCACGATCATCATGATCACGACGGGCATCCTCACGACCACGACGATCACCACCACGGCCATGACGGGCATCACCACGAGCACCGCTCTCTGCAGGATGTGCTTGCGGTTATCGATGGCACGCAGATGACGCAGGGGGCAAAGGAGCTGGCCGGCAGAATTTTCCGGATTGTTGCAGAGGCGGAGTCGGAGGTGCATGCGCGGCCCTTGAATGAGGTTCATTTCCACGAGGTGGGGGCAATCGACTCCATTGTGGATATTATTTCCATTGCGGTATGCTTCGATGACCTTCGGGAGAAGGAGCAGATTTCAGATGTTGTGGTTCCTGTTTTATATGAGGGAACGGGCACCGTACGCTGTCAGCATGGCGTTCTGCCGATTCCGGTTCCTGCTGTTGCGGCGATTGTGAGAAAGCATGGCATCCGGATGCATCTGATTCCGGACCTCGGCGAGTTTGTGACGCCGACAGGCGCTGCCTGCGTGGCGGCACTTCGGACTTCAGATCAGCTTCCCGCAGAGTTTGTCATCCGGAAAACCGGACTCGGCGCAGGGAAGAGAGCGTACAGAAGAGCCGGCGTTGTACGGGCTATGCTGCTGGAGGACTGAATGGGCATACTGTCTTTACCGGAAGAGTTTGAAACGAGAATGGAGGCCATGCTGGGGGAAGAAGAGTATGCGGAGTTTCTTTCGGCCTTCGAACGGGAGCGCTCCCGCGGCCTTCGTCTGAATCCGCTGAAGCTGAGTCCTGCCCTTCGCACGGAATGTGAGAGGAATCCGGAAGGATTCCGGGAGACTGCGGAAATGCCGGACGGGATGAAGACGGCGTTTTCAGAATTCGGTCTTCGTCCGGTTCCGTGGGCTGCGCCCTTTGGCTTTTTCTATGATGAGGCGGCAAGACCGGGAAAATCGCCGCTTCATGAGGCGGGACTTTATTATCTTCAAGAGCCGAGTGCCATGTCTGTCGCAGCGCTTGCGGAGGTTCATCCGGGGGACAAGGTTCTGGATCTGTGTGCAGCACCGGGGGGAAAGAGCACGATGCTCGCCGGAGCACTGATGGGCGAGGGGCTTTTGATTTCCAATGAGATCAATCCGGGACGCGCGAAAATTCTGTCGCAGAATATCGAGCGCATGGGCATTTCCAACGCGATTGTCACCAATGAGACACCGGAGAGGCTTGCGCAGCGGTTCCCTTCTTTTTTTGACAAGGTGATTGTGGATGCGCCCTGCTCCGGAGAAGGAATGTTCCGCAAAGAGGAGCAGGCTCTTGCCATGTGGAGTCCGGAGAATGTAGCAGCCTGTGCGAAGCGGCAGGCGGAGATTCTGGAGCAGGCTGCCGTAATGGTAAAAAGCGGAGGTGAGCTGGTTTATTCCACCTGTACCTTTGCGCCCGCAGAGGATGAGAACAGCATTCTCTCCTTTCTGGAACGGCACCCGGAGTTTTCCATGACGGATCTTCCGGAGAAGCTTGGAGCAAAGAGAGAGGCCTTTGGCTTTGACACCGGCCATCCGGAATGGTGCGGGAAACCGGAAGGGGCAGAAGAGCTCCGGAAAGCGATTCGGCTGTGGCCTCACCGTCTGGAAGGGGAAGGACACTTTGCGGCGGTGCTGCAGAAGACGGGAGAGCGGCTTCGGGAAGAGATTCCTTGGGGAGACGGTCACCCTGCGGCAGCAGGAGATTTTATCCGGGATACGCTGCAGGGAGATTTTATGGACCGCCTTGCACAGCACTCCGGAAGCAGAGCCAAGTGGTTTGGTGATGATTTGTATCTGATGCCGTTTGAAGCGTCCGTTCGGACCGAGGGCCTTCGGATTCTTCGTCCGGGCCTTGGAATCGGTACGGTGAAAAAGGGAAGATTTGAGCCTGCGCATGCACTTGCAATGGCGATGCAGCCCGGGGATGCGGTAAGAGCGCTGGAGGTCTCCTCGGAAAGCAGAGAGGCGGCGGCATATCTTCGCGGAGAAACGCTTCCCTGCGACGCATCGTGGAAGGGCTGGACGCTGGTAACCATAGACGGCATTTCTGCAGGCTGGGGCAAGGCCTCCGGCGGGATTCTGAAGAATCACTATCCCAAGGGCCTTCGGAGGTCATTATGATTTATCTGGATCATGCGGCAACCTGTCCGATGCGGAAATGCGCACTGGATCAGATGACGGAAGCTCTGAAGAACGTGTATGGAAATGCCAGTCCCTCTTATCCTCCCGCGCAGGAAGCAAAGGCGAAGCTGGACCAGGCAAGGAGCGTCCTTGCGGAAACGATCGGTGCGGACTGGAGAGAAATTTTTTTCACTTCCGGAGGAACGGAGGGCGACAACTGGGCGCTGACCGGTGCAGCGGAAGCGGGACTTCCGGAGCGGACGGGCGGTCATATCATTACAACCCGGGCGGAGCATCACGCGGTTCTTCATACCTGTGCATATCTGGAGAGCAGGGGCTATACCGTTTCGTATCTTCCGGTGGATGAAGAGGGCTTTGTGAGCCCGGACAGTCTGGAATACGAGCTGGCAGCGCATCCGGATACCGTGCTGGTGTCTGTGATGCTGGCGAACAATGAAGTCGGTACGATTGAGCCTGTCGAAGAGCTTGTCCGTGTGGTGCGGAAACGGGAACAGGAGCTTGACGGGAAAGAGGGCGTTCCGGATGGAATGCGGAAAGTAAAGAGCGGCCGACGGATTTTATTTCACACAGATGCGGTACAGGCCTATGGGAAAATCCCGATTGACGTGAAGGCGCTTGATGTGGATCTTCTGTCCGTCAGCGCACATAAGATCGGCGGCCCCAAGGGAGTCGGTTTTCTGTACCTTCGGAAGGGAACGCGGATCGGAGCCCTGATCCATGGCGGCGCACAGGAGAGCGGAAGAAGGGCCGGCACCGAGAATGTGCCCGCGATCATCGGCTTTGCTGCGGCAGCAGAAGAAGCCGCAGGGAAACGACAAAGCGAAGAGGAGAAAACAATCCATCTGCAGCAGTTCTTCCGGGAAGCGCTTCGGGTTGAACTGCAGGAAAAGGCAGGCATTCGGATTCTGTGGAACGGACCGCAGCCGGGAGAACGGCGGCTTTCCGGGAATGTGAGCGTCTCCTTCCCGGGCTTTGACCAGAGAACACTTCTGATCAATCTTGATCTTGCGGGAATCTGTGCATCCGGCGGAAGTGCCTGCACAAGCGGGGCCCTGGAGCCCTCACATGTTCTGATGGCGATGACGCAGGACCGGAAACGCGCGGAGGGGACACTTCGCTTTACTCTTGGCGCGGAGAACACGGAGGAAGAAATTCTGGAAACGGTGCGGGTCCTGAGAGAGACTGTTGACCGAATCAGTCATGACCGAGAACATCGAGCGAAGTGTCATAATTAACGTCGGTTGACGTTACGGTCCGGGAGGAGAGCACTTCATAGCGGGGAGCATCCGCGGAAGAGGGAAACAACACCCGGACAACCAGAAGATACGTCTGGTGCTCCGTCATGGGAGAGGAGAATACCAGAACCGGATTTTCTTCGGAAGGATCCGTGCAGGACGGAAGCAAGCGTGCCTTCTCCAGATAAGCTTCCCGATCTGCGGAGTCCTCCAGATATTGCTTCAGCTGCGCGTCCGTTTCCGCAAGGAACTCTACGCCGAGATTTCTTGCCGTGTGATAAGCCGTGATCTGCGCGGCATAGCGATCCGTAAGGCGGCTGTCCGCCTTCGCGCTGACGATGGAAAGCGCGGCAAAGCATAACAGGCTGATGATCATGAGTGCAACCAGAATGAGAGCAGCACCGTTTCCGAGATGGAAACGGTGTTTTCTTTTGTCCTGCCGTGGGCGTTCCTGCTTTCCTGCAAGGAGATTGTCCGGAGCATTGCTTTTTAGCGAAAAGTCATTATACATGATCGGAACCCTTTGATGCGGTCTTCAAAGAGGCAGCATCGTAGCGTTTGAATTCGATGGAATAGCAGGAGGTCTGCGGGGCATTGTCCTTCCATTCCGAAGCGGTAAGGTGCAGGGTGGAAATTCCGGTCCCGGAGTCCTTCTGCAAAGTTACCGTCATACAGAAGGCGGCGCTCTGCGAAGAAGAAAGAAGCTCCCAGTCGCTGTTGTAATACAGTACGAAGGCATCTGCTTCCTCCGGCGTCCTCCAGTCCTTCGCGGGATTCGTTGTTTCCAGATAGAGGGAAAGTGTGTCTGCAAGGCTTCCGTCAGAGGACAGCCACGAGGAGCCGAAGTTCTGTGACTCGCGGACCGCCTGGGTCTTTGCCAGAGAGGCTGTACTCAGATTGTGTGCATAGAGATAAAGCCGGATGCAGACCACGGAAGAAAGCGAAAGGAAGGCAGCCGCAAGGATCAGCTCCATCAGAAACAGTGCAGATCGTGAGAAATGCCTGACAGGGTGTTTGTGCATCATGGCTGTCCTCCTGCAGTGAGTCTTCGGAGACGGAGCTTCTGCCTCCGCCCGTTTACGGAAAAGGTGACAAGCAGAGAATTTCCGGAGGAATCCTCCACCGTCATGGAGTCCAGCGAAACGACCGGCGTTCC
>ERZ1031954.843-NODE-843-length-12715-cov-6.377567_pt1 | contig 12715 bp, 10 predicted proteins | sample MGYA00516701_ERZ1031954 | MGnify/ENA primary metagenome ERZ1031954 (study PRJEB33719, sample SAMN04261284) | wastewater metagenome | biome: rural village; feature: human; material: feces | host: Homo sapiens | place: El Salvador | collected 2013-01-07 ...
ACAGAAGGAGGGTGCACCATAAATGACCATAGTCAATTATGACACACCCTCTTTTTTGTATCTTTTTACAAATAGGGACGAGCCGTTCTTAAATCTTTTCAGTAACTTTGCAGTATGAACCGAATCATCACATTATTGATTAGTTTGTTGGCATTCTCCTCACTCCATGCGCAAAGCAGATACACGGAGTGCGAAGACACATGCAGCCACATCCACGGAATCGACATAAGCCACTACCAAGGCTCAGTATTCTGGGAAACGGTGGGCGAAAGCAAAATGGCATACGTCTACCTGAAAGCCACGGAAGGAGGCGACAATATCGACAGCAAGTACAAGCAAAACATCGACTTGGCGCACAAGTACGGGCTGAAAGTGGGCTCGTACCATTTCTACCGCCCAAAGATTGCGCAACAAACGCAACTTGAGAACTTCATGACCCAATGCAGGCCTGGAGACCAGGATTTGTTGCCCATGATCGACATTGAGACGCGAAGCGGACTGAGCAAAGAGGCTTTCAGAGACTCGTTGTTCATCTTCCTTGATCTTGTGGAAAAAGCTTACAAGCAAAAGCCATTGCTCTACACGGGTGCCAATTTCTACGACAACAACCTGTTGGGGCTCTTGGGCGACTACAAGGTGATGATTGCCCAATACACCGCACGAGAGCCTGTGTTGAAAGACGACCTCGACTTCATACTGTGGCAATACACGGGTAAAGGACATCTCAACGGCATCAACGGATATGTGGACAAAAGCCGATTCATGGGCAACCACCGATTGAGAGAAATCAGGTTCAGACATAGATAACGCTGCACAACACACACCCTCACCCATTAACCAACGAAAATCATCACATCATAAGATATGGCTATCATTAAATGTCCAGAGTGTGGACGACAAATCAGCGACAAAGCTCCGGTTTGCCCCAACTGCGGAGTGGAAATCGCAGGAAAAATCATGAAATGCCCCCAATGTGGGGAAATCTATTTCCGCGACCAGGAAATGTGCCCCAACTGCCACCACTTGACACGTTCAAGCGGACAAGCAGCACAAGGCACCAATACGCGTCAGGCAGAAAGCCAAGGAAATGGCGGCCAGATCGTTTCGCCAAACGCCCAGGCTACTACCACAAAGCCCAATGGCCAACCTGCAACGAATAGGCAGCCCACCCCACCGCCCGTCAAACCTCAAAAGAGCCAAAACGAAACAGCCAATCAGGCCAAGAAAAAAAATCACGGCCCACTCATCGTAGCGTTTGTCATCGCCCTTGCCATCTGCGGCGTTTGCTTCTATTTCTACAGCAATGCCAAGAGCAATAAAGAGATGGAATCATACGAATTTGCCATGAAGAGCGATGACCCATTGGTGTTACAGACCTATCTCGACAGCAACCTCGACGCTCCTGCAGAGCACATCCAAGCCGTAACTGAACGGTTGGAGGAGTTGAAAAAACAAGATGTGGAATGGACCAACGCTGTGGTAAGCGGTACAAAGGCAGCACTGGAGGACTACTTGGCCAAGCATCCCGATACGGAGCACAAGGCGGAAGCCATGCACAAGATCGACTCTATCGACTGGGCCGACGCAAGCAGTAAAAACACCTTGGAGGCGCTTCAAGCCTATCTCAACGCACACGACGAAGGCGAACATGTGGACGAGGCGCAGACAGCTATCAAGTCGCTTAAAGCCAACACGGTGCAACCCAACGAGAAGACAATGATCGTCTCGGTATTCCGCCATTTCTTCCAAGCCATCAACGCCAAGAGCGAAGGCGATTTGCAAGCCTCGGTGGCTCCGATCCTTACCAACTTCCTGGGTAAGCCCGACGCCATCAAGGCCGACGTTGTGACGTTCATGCACAAGATTTACAAGGATGACATTACGCGCATGACCTGGCGTTTGAACAACGACTACGAAATCGACAAGAAGGAAGTGGGCGATGAGGAATACGAATACACCGTCAAATTCTCTGCCCTTCAAGACATAGACAGAACTGACGACAGCAAGGAAAAGCACGCAAAATACCGTATTTCGGCAACCGTGAACCCCGACGGTCTCATTTCAGCCATGTCGATGACTAAGATTTTGGAATAACCAAAGAACACATAATACCCTTTCTACGAGGGTGTGTCAAAACTCATTTTTTGAAAATATGAACTTATAATTTGAAATTTGAGCATCCTAAAAGACTAAAGAAAGGGCCGTATCATTACTCAATACAGAGTTTGATACGACCCTTTTTAATATCATAGTTATAATCTGTAACTTTGAAGAGTAGTCATTTTAGTTTTGACACACCCTCTTTTATTTTGCCCATTTCCTATGCTATGCTCAACCGCCCCTAAATAGGCATCACGACACAGAAAGAGCAAGTTGCAGCAATCGCATGGAAAGCATCACGCACCAGGGTTTCACCCAGAGCGCTCACCATGCCATAAGAAAGGTTATACGGATTAGCCTTCAAGCCCCTTTACCGAAAAATAAAACTAGGGATTCTATGACTGGCAAGAACGTCACTCATCGGTGGTCATCTCGTCAGAGCCTCCTATGGTCAACTGCATAAGGTCATAGTAGGAGCCATTGTAAATGTTCAAGTCAACATTCCCTTTGATGCCAGGCAACTGGCCTGCATCGGTATGCTGCCAGAATTTCCATTTCCCCTTATACTCAACCTTATCGACATAATAATGCGCTATCCAATAGGGATAGCCATCAAAGACAGAGGTGCTAAGGTAACGTTCCTTAAATTTATAATAGGTGTAAATGATTGGCTTCACATGATACTTATCTTCAACGATGTGTAGCCACGTCAACACATCCATCTGAAAATCTTCAACGCTCTTGCCTTGAGGCATATGCTCAATGTCGAGCACGGGCGGAAGGTCGCCCTCCTCCAAATGGACCTTGCTTAAGAAGTAATAAGCCTGATCGCGAGCCGACGACTTATTGCTCCAAAAATGGTAGGCGCCACGAATGAAACCATACTCGCGGGCATTGTCAAAATTATCGGAGAAATTCTCATCAACGCGCGAGGAGCCCTCCGTTGCCTTAATGATGATGAAACGAATCGGACAACCATCAACCATGGCGCTATAGCGCAAACGGTTCCAATTGATAGTGCCTTGATAATGGGAAATGTCGATACCGTGTATCTCATAGCCTGCCGGATATTTGGCGTCGCCATAAAGCGCGCGCCACCGGAAACCCGTGGGACCCACAAAGAAATAATAAAACGCCCAAACGTAAAGAACCAAGATTCCAATACCTCCAAGAAGCCAAGGCCAACGCCTACCTTTCTTCATGAAAGGCAGCAATGACAACAGTCCCCAACCATGTGAACGACGGTAAGTCGTTGGCTTGCGGCGGGTCGTCTGGTATCTGGAGCGTGTGGGTGTTTTGGTTGACATAGGTTGAGCTTTGACTTATCACCAACCGAAGGAGCGTTAACAAAGAATGCAAGGCATATTCAGCCACACATCACTATGGCAGTTTGCCATCATTGATGAACAAGCCAAGCCTTCTGCTCTCTTGACCACAACTGTTAGGTTTCATAACCTAAACGTTAAACTGAGGTCTCCATCGGTTAGAAAAGGGGGCATTCCCACACAGCCCTTGAGCGAGAGGAATGCCCCTTTTATTCTTTTTACACAAATAGTTAACAAGGTGCAAGCACCTGATAATTACTTGTTCTTAGCAGCGTTCTCGAGAGAGAGAGTACGTGTGTCGCGGTCGCAAACCTCTGCAGGACCCCAGTACTGGATAGGACCAGGATAAACGAAGCAAGTTTCACGTGACCACTCCTCACGACACTGGCAGAACTTCTTGAAAGGAGCACCATCGAGCTCAACAAGAGCCTTGCGGATAACAGGCTTCATCTCACCATTACGACGCTCCATGTTCATCATCATTGTGATAGGCACACCTCCGGCCTTCCACTCATCCGTGGGTGCCGACAGGTTCTTAACGATGGCCATGTAACCCGTCTTGCCATTGGCAATGAGGTTAGCAGCGCTCACACCGAGAGCATAGCAATAGTCAGCGTCGAAGTTAGAAGGAGCGGCACAACGTCCCTCGTAACCGAAGAAGTGGTGCTGGGCAGCGAAATGACCCACATACTTGCCTTCCTTCTTCCACTCAGCGAGCTTAGCGGCAACCATGTCAGACAGAAGCTTCTCGGTCTCAATGAGAGACACCTGCACATTTCCGTGAGGGTCGCGATCGAGAGAAAGCTGACGAGCTACATCCTCAGGAAGAGTAGCGAAAGTCTCTGCGTTCTCCTTGCTCAGGTGAGCGAGGATGTAAGCACGCTGGGCGTCCTTGTCAAGATCCTTATAGTCTGAACCGTGAGCGGCGAGCAAGTCGTTGAGCTCGTCGATGAGGCGACCGATTGCAGGTATAAACTCGATAAGGCCCTCAGGAATGAGCACCACACCGAAGTTGTTGCCATCCTCAGCACGCTGAGCAACAGCAGAGGCGATCTGCTCAACAATCTGATTGAGCGTCATGTCCTTGGCCTCAACCTCCTCAGAGACGATGCAGATGTTAGGCTGGGTCTGGAGAGCGCACTCAAGGGCGATGTGCGAAGCCGAACGGCCCATGAGCTTAATGAAGTGCCAATACTTGCGGGCAGAGTTGGCGTCGCGCTCGATGTTACCAATGAGCTCAGCGTAAACCTTTGTAGCGGTGTCGAAACCAAAGCTTGTCTCGATCTGGTCGTTCTTCAAGTCACCATCAATGGTCTTCGGACAACCGATAACCTGTACCCCGTAATTCTTGGCAGCATAGTACTCAGCCAACACGCAAGCGTTAGTATTAGAGTCGTCACCACCGATAATTACGACAGCCTTGATATCGAGCTCGCGAAGAATCTCGATACCCTTCTCAAACTGACCAACTTCCTCAAGCTTCGTACGGCCAGAACCGATCATATCGAAACCACCTGTGTTACGATAGTCGTCAACGAACTCAGAAGTGAGCTCGATGTAGTTGTGGTCCACCAAACCGCCGGGACCCATCAAGAAACCGTACACCTTGTTGGCAGGGTTCATCTTCTTCACGGCATCGAAGATACCGCAAATCACATTGTGACCACCAGGAGCCTGACCACCTGAGAGAATAACACCAACATTAACAGCGCTGTCGGCAGACTTGTCGCCAGGTACAAACTCGATGAGAGGCATACCGTAAGTGTTGGGGAATAACTTCTTGATTTCATCCTGATCACCCACGCTTTGTGTCGGATCACCTTCCTTCACCTTAATGGCACCCTGCAGACCTTTAGGCAGCTTCGGCTGATAAAGAGCACGGGCCTTCTGCAAAAGACTCTTTTTCATTTTCTGTTCTTCTAATTAATTAATACGTCAGATTTGTTGCAAATTTACGTTTTTTCCTTGATATATGGAAAGAAAAGAGAAAGAAAAGTCTTTTTTAAAAGATTTTTTAGAACTTCTGCTTGCATTTCCGCAATTTTACTTATCTTTGGACTTGGATTTCAAGAAACTGTGTCGGGCAAGCTCCCATGGCCTATGCCCGCCTATCAACCAATAAACAATTTCAAACCATGGCAAAGAAAAGAGATTTAAAGCAGACCATCAACTACGTTTGCAGCGATTTGTTCGCTGAGGGTGTAGCAGCATCACTGTATGGAACAGCTAACAACGAGGAAGCCGTCAACAACCTCCTCTCGTCCATCATCGTCACAAGGAACGACTTTGTGAAGCGCGTTTCTCATCCTGAGCCCGGCATGACGGCACGCGAGTATTACCGTCAGCTCATCTCTGACTTCAACCAGCGGATCAACGAGATTATCGACCAGATTGGAACTTTAGCATAAACATAGCGTCCGAATGATCATGAGAAAGTTCTGCCATTGGCTTTTATATAGGCAATTGGGCTGGAAAAAGAACGTTACCGTAGCACATCCGAACAAGTATATCATCTGCTTGGCGCCTCACACCAGCAACTGGGACTTCTTGATTGGGCAACTGTACATGCGCGCCGAAGGCATGCACACCAATTTCCTGATGAAGAAAGAGTGGTTCTTCTGGCCATTAGGCCCCATCTTTCGCCGCATGGGAGGCATCCCCGTGTTTCGCTCGAAGCACACCAGCATGACCGACCACTTGGCCGAAGAGGCGAAGACACGCCAACAATTCGGACTATGCATCACACCCGAAGGCACACGATCACTCAATCCTGATTGGAAGAAAGGGTTTTATTTTATAGCCCTGAAGGCGCAAATTCCAATCTTGCTCTACGGAGTCGACTACGAGAAGAAACTCATTAATTGTACTGAAAGCATCATGCCGTCAGGAGATTTGGAGAAGGACATGCGCCATATTAAGCTCTACTTCAAAGACTTCAAAGGCAAGAAACCCGAAAATTTCTCCATCGGAGAAGTGTAAGCCGGGTACAAATTTGATTCTAATATGACTTTAGGAAAAGGCCTGCTTATTGGTTGTGCATGTCTGTTTGCGCTTTCGACAAGTGTCGTAGCGCAAGGCCTTACGCAGAAGGAAAAAGCGAATCGTTCGCTAAACGAGTATTTCCTCAATTATCATGCGAAAGGTTCTTGGTTTACACAACAGCCTCGAATGAAGAGCTTTTCGGTGGATGACCGCAACCAACTGGTTACGATCACCACCGACGAACACTTTGCCCAACAAGACTTCACCGACAAACAAGTGGGCCAGATCTACCGAAAAGTCAAGAAGGCGCTACCCAAACCTTATAGCAAATACCGCATACAAATTGTCAGCAATGGCATGCTTGTGGAGGATTACGTACCCAGTCACAAGTCGAAACGCGACGGTTCGCAAGCCTTGTGGGGCAAGATCAATTATAACGGACGGCCTTGGGTGGACAACGCATCACGCCCCATCGACATCACACACGGTCTTTACGACCGTCACATCAGTCTTTGGGCCTCACACGGTAGGTATTACGACAACAAAAAAGGCTTTTGGAAATGGCAAAGGCCCAATCTTTTTGGCACCACAGAAGACCTGTTCACTCAAACCATCGTGGTGCCATTCCTCATTCCCATGCTCGAGAACGCAGGAGCTGTGGTGTTCACTCCACGTGAACGCGACTGGCAAACCGATGAGTATATCGTCGACAACGATGGTGGCCTCAACTCCTCTGACAGCCAATACAAGGAATATGCGGAAAGCGGAAGTTGGCTAACAGCACCACATGAAGGATTTAAGGCGCATAGCGGACACTATGTAGACCATGAGAATCCCTTCTTGGCAGGTACAGCTCGAATGATGAAAGCCAGCAAGAAAAGCGACAAGGCGTTCGTCAAATACCAGCCCCATTTCGCCAAAGAAGGCCGTTACGCCGTTTACGTAAGTTACCAATCCCTTCCCAATAGCGTTGACGACGCGCACTATACCGTGTTCCACAAAGGACAGGCTACCGAGTATCGCGTAAACCAACAGATGGGAGGCGGCACATGGGTTTACCTCGGCACCTTCGATTTCGACAAGGGCGACAACGTGTACAACTGTGTCATGCTGACCAACCAAAGCCGCATGAAAGGCATCGTAACAGCCGATGCCGTGCGCTTTGGAGGCGGTATGGGCAACATTGAACGCGGTGGCGCCATCAGCCATTACCCCCGATGCTTGGAGGGAGCACGCTATTATGCCCAGTGGGCGGGCGCCCCTTACACCGCCTATGGTGCCCGAGGTGGCGACGACGACTATTCCGACGACATCAACACACGCTCGAAGATGACCAACTGGTTGGCGGGAGGGTCTGTCTATGTGCCCACGCTCGACGGCAAGAAAGTACCCATCGAGTTGTCGTTGGCCATTCATAGCGACGCTGGTTATGCACCCAACGGCAAGGACATAGTTGGCTCACTGGCCATTGCCACCACCGATTACAACGACGGGCGTCTGTCATCGGGTGTCAGCCGACAAGCGTCGAAGATGTTTGCAGAGCAACTTCTCTCAGGCATCACACGCGACATGACATTTGCGTACAAACGTTGGAACCGTCGTTACCTTTGGGACCGCAACTACTCAGAAACGCGCCTACCCGAAGTTCCATCAGCCATTATTGAGACCTTGTCGCACCAAAATTTCCCCGACATGGCTTTGGGTCAAGATCCCAATGTTAAGTTCACATTGGCGCGCTCGATGTACAAGACCATTGTGAGATACGTCAACAGCATGCATGGCCGCTCGACCATCATAGCGCCCTTGGCCCCTCGCAATGTGTCTGTTGAACTGACAGCGAAAAACCAAGTGCAACTGTCGTGGAGCGCTCAGCCCGACGAGCAAGAACCGACAGCCACCCCAACCTATTACATTATCTATACGGCTACCGGACACGGTGGATTCGATAACGGCACAAAAGTCAATGGCACCTCCGCCGTCATGACCATTGAGCCTGGCGAGACCTATCATTTCCGCGTTACGGCAGCCAACCGAGGGGGAGAGAGCTTCCCGTCTGAGACCGTATCAGCCTTCAGCTGTCCGAACGCACGCAAAACCATCCTTGTCATCAATGGTTTCCACCGATTGGCAACACCAGCAGTTGTCGACAACAACTACCAACAGGGATTCGACATCGACCGCGACCCAGGTGTGTCATACGGCCTCACCGCAGGTTGGAATGGACGTCAACAATGCTTCGACGTTTCGCGCATGGGGCACGAAGGCCCTGGCGGATTGGGATATGGCGGCGACGAACTTGCCGGCCATTTCATAGCAGGCAACGATTTCAATTACACCATTGCACATACCGACGCCATCGCCTCAGCCAAGCAATACAACGTTGTCAGTTGCAGTTCTGAGGCCATCGAAGCTGGCAAGGTAAAACTTGAGAAGTTCCAAGCCGTCGACTTGATCTTGGGATTGGAGAAGTACGACCCCAACACCGTCAAGTACTATAAGTCGTTTCCTATGTCAATGCAGCGACGAATTGCCGCCTACACACAAGGCGGAGGACGCATCTTGGTGAGTGGCGCTTACGTTGGCGAGGACATGATGCAAGAGGACGACGCAACATGGCTCAGCCGATTCATGAAGGCCAGCTATGGTGGAACCGTCAAAACCGACTCGCTGACAGGTGTGAACGGATTGGGCATGCAGTTTGATTTCTACCGAACGCTCAACCCATACCATTACGCAGCCACCCACACCAACGTGCTCAGCCCAGAGGGCAACGCCATCTGCGCCATGCAATATAGCAGCGGCCAGTCGGCCGCCGTAGCCTACGCAGGCACCGATTACAAGGCTTTTGTCATGGGTTTCCCCTTCGAGTGCATCACCGACCACACCACGCGCAACAAACTGATGCAAGGCATACTCAACTATATTTTACAGTAAACAAACAACATATCATATTTCAAATCATTCCATCATGAAGATACAAGCCAACCATTCAGGCACCCGCAGCATAGAGGTGACCGAGAAACACCTGCAAACCATTGATAAGTACGCCCTTCTTCGCTACTTGATCGACAGCAACGGTATTATCGACGAGACAGTTCTCGACAAGCTGAAATTCAACGTCCGCTCGATGCTCGAGAGCGAGACGGGCAACGACAAGGATCTGTTGGACCTGTGCCTCGACGTTATTTACAATAACAACATGAAGGCTTTCGGTCTGCATCAGTTGGTGCTGCTCTATGTGAAATGGAAGGGTGAGCATGCTAACCAAGACGAAGTGGATCCACAAGAGGTGAGCGATTAAGGCATGCGCAACTATCAACTGACCGATTTCCTACCCACCACGAAGAAGGAATGTGAGCTAAGGGGGTGGGGCCAACTCGACGTCATCCTTTTCTCGGGCGACGCCTACGTTGACCACCCGTCGTTTGGCGCAGCTGTCATTGGACGCATGCTTGAGGCCAACGGCTACCGAGTGGCCATCGTTCCACAACCCGACTGGCATGGCGACTTCCGCGACTTCAAGAAGTTGGGGCGGCCACGTTTGTTCTTTGCCGTTTCGCCAGGTGCCATGGACTCTATGGTCAACCGCTACACCGCCAACCGCCGGATGCGCCACGACGACGCCTACACCCCCGACGGTCGGCATGGCATGCGCCCCGACTATCCCTCAATCGTCTATTCCAAAATCCTAAAACAGTTGTTCCCCGATGTTCCTGTGGTGCTCGGAGGCATCGAAGCATCCCTACGCCGCCTCACCCACTACGACTATTGGGAAGACAAACTGAAGAAGTGCATCCTTTGTGAGAGTGGCGCAGACATTATTCTCTATGGCATGGGCGAGAAGAACACGCTTCAACTATGCCGGGAACTGGAGAGTGGCCGTAGCATCAAAGATGTCAAGGACATTCCCCAAACGGTGTATCTCGCTAAGAAAGAAGATATTCCTGGCGGCATCAGCGATACCGACATCGTGCTCCATTCGCATGAGGAATGTCTTCGCAACAAGAAGGCACAAGCCGAAAACTTCAGGCATATTGAGGAAGAAAGCAACAAGATGCACGCCCAACGACTCATTCAGGGTGTTGATCATCAGTTTGCCGTCGTCAATCCTCCCTATCCTCCCATGACCACCGAAGAACTCGACGCCGCCTTCGACCTGCCTTACACACGCATGCCCCATCCCAAATACAAGGGCAAGACCATCCCAGCTTACGAGATGATTAAATTCTCCGTCAACCTGCATCGCGGTTGTTTTGGTGGTTGCGCCTTCTGCACCATATCGGCCCATCAAGGCAAGTTTGTGGTTTGCCGCTCCAAGGAGAGCATCTTGCGTGAGGTAAAACAGGTTATCGCCATGCCCGACTTCAAGGGTTATCTCTCCGACTTGGGCGGTCCGTCGGCCAACATGTACGGCATGCATGGACGCAACCCGAAAGCCTGCGAGCGTTGCCGCCGCCCTTCGTGCATCAATCCACAGGTCTGCCCCAACCTCGTCACCGACCACTCTAAGCTGCTCGACATCTATCATGCTGTCGACGCCTTGCCAGGCATCAAAAAGAGTTTCATTGGTAGTGGCGTGCGCTATGACCTGTTGTTGCACAAGAGCAAGGACGAAAAATCGAACGAGGCCGCTCGCCAATACACGCGCGAGCTCATTACACGCCATGTGAGCGGACGCCTGAAAGTGGCCCCCGAGCACACCTCCGATCGCGTGCTTCGCCTAATGCGCAAGCCATCATTCAGTCAGTTTTACGACTTCAAGCGCATCTTCGACCGCATTAACCGCGAGGAGGGGCTCAACCAACAGATCATCCCCTACTTCATCAGTTCACACCCAGGATGCAAAGAGGAGGACATGGCCGAGCTGGCCGTGCTGACCAAGAACCTCGATTTTCACCTTGAACAGGTGCAGGACTTCACACCTACACCAATGACCGTGAGCACCGAGACGTGGTACACCGGCTACGATCCCTATACCCTGGAGCCTGTGTCGTCGGCCAAGACACCCCGCGAGAAGTTGGCACAGCGCCAGTTCTTCTTCTGGTACAAGCCCGAGGAGCGTGCTTCCATTGAGCGCGAGTTGCGCCGCATTGGTCGGCCCGACCTCATAAGCAAGCTCTACGACGGCGTGCCTTACCATGGTCGTGCCCACTACGACCCCAAGGCCATTGGCAGTTCGCCGGAACGAACCGACAAGCGCGAAAAGAAACGCAAGTCGTTCAATCCCAACTTCCAGCCCCGTGGTTTTGGGAAGAAAACCAAGAAACGATAACGCCCACGCGTCATCATCGTTCAGGCTATTCTCAACACACGTCGTGATAGATAATTCCATTCTCAACAAAAGAACCATCAAAAAATGACAGAGGACGAACAACTCCTTAAGCAATATTATAGTCGATATGGCGGTTTTTGGATTTATCCAGATATGTTAGACTACTGCTATCTGGTAAACCCCTACTTTAACCGCTCAGGCATTATCGACGAGATGCAGGCGCATTTCCGCACCCTTGTGTCAGAATACCCCGCTGGCATGGCCGTTAACTCAGCGTTGGCCAGCACGTGTTGGGGCATCAAGCCCAAATACATCATTCCAGGAAATGGAGCCGCCGAACTGATCAAGGCGCTAACGGAGAACCTCGATGGAAAGGTAGGCGTGGTGCGCCCCACGTTTGAGGAATATCCCAACCGCCTGTCTGCTGAGCAAGTGGTAACATTCGTTCCGCAGGACGAGTCGTTTCGTTATGGCGCATCCGACATGATCGAATTCTTTGGCGCGAACCCTGTCGAAACCCTTCTTCTCATCAATCCCGACAATCCCTCTGGCAATTTCATTCCGTTGGAGGGTGTCCATCAATTGGCACAATGGTGCGAGGAGCGTGGCATGCGCTTTGTGCTTGATGAGAGTTTTGTGGATTTCAGCGTGGGTTACGCCCACAACTCCTTCCTCGACAACTCGTTGATGGAGAAGTACCCTCACATGTGCGTGCTCAAGTCGATCTCAAAGAGCTATGGCGTGCCGGGCTTGCGCCTAGGCATACTCTGTAGCGCCGACACAGATCTAATCGCTAGGATGAAGAAGCAAGTGAGCATTTGGAACATCAATTCGTTCGCCGAATTCTTCATGCAGATCTACCCCAAGTACCGTACCGATTACCAAAAAGCTTGCGACCAGTTCATCCAGGCCCGCGCCGACTTTGAGGTTGCGCTCCGAAAGATTCCATTCCTCCGCGTCATGCCCTCGCAAGCCAACTATTTCTTCCTGGAAGTGCTTCCCCCTTACAAGCCCAAGGAGCTATGCGCCATCCTGT
>ERZ1031954.844-NODE-844-length-12704-cov-3.441774_pt1 | contig 12704 bp, 9 predicted proteins | sample MGYA00516701_ERZ1031954 | MGnify/ENA primary metagenome ERZ1031954 (study PRJEB33719, sample SAMN04261284) | wastewater metagenome | biome: rural village; feature: human; material: feces | host: Homo sapiens | place: El Salvador | collected 2013-01-07 ...
GTCGTGCTTTTCTTGGCAATCGCCATCGCTTCTGCCGCATCATCCGTAATGCCGCATTCAAGAATCTGGTCTTGTGCCAATTTTTTTCGTTTTTTCGGAACAAATGTCCAAAAGAAAATTCCCAAAAAGCTTCCCAATCCATGACACAGGCTTTGGGGCATATGACAAATCAGAAAGCTCAAAATTTTCATGAATGTATACATAGACAGCCTCTTAGTTTTCTGCCTTCTTTTCTAATTCGGCAATCTTCTTTTCCAACGCTTTGATGGTTTTAGCCATTTCCGGCAAGTGTTTCAAATAGACCTGCGTACGGCTCCATTCCATGTGCGGGCGTGCCGGGAACCCCGCATAAACCTGCCCGCCTTTAATATTGCCCGTAATCCCGGTTTTACCGGCAAACACAGCGTTGTCGCCGATGGTAATATGGCCCGTACAGCCGGTCTGGCCGGCAAAAATAACATGGTTTCCTGCTTTGGTGCTACCGGCAATCCCGGTCTGCGCAATAATAAAGCAGTCTTCACCAATTTCTACGTTGTGTCCCAAATGGACAAGGTTGTCTACCTTCGTGCCTCTGGCCACTTTGGTAGAGCCCAGTGTCGCATTGTCAATGCAGGTGCAGGCGCCGATTTCTACATCGTCGCCGATTTCTACATTGCCAATCTGCGGAATCCGCGTGTGTTTGCCGTTTTCCGTCGCAAAGCCAAAGCCTTCGCCGCCGATGACGGCATGGGCGCGGATGACATCACGCTGTCCCAGTACGCAGTTTTCATGAATGACAGCGCTGGGATAAATCGTCGTGCCGCTGCCAATCGTTACATTGTCACCAATAAAAACAGACGGATAAATCGTGCAGTGGTCGCCGATTTTTACGTTTTTGCCAATCACGGCATATGCCATGACGGCTGTATCTTTACCAATTACGGCGCTGTCATCTATAATGGCCGTCGGATGAATACCGCTGGCAACAGATTGACGCGGATGAAAAAGCACGAGGAGCTGTGAAAAAGCCAGACGAGGGTTTTCTACAATAACGGCACCGGCATGGACTTGGGGCAAATATTCTGTATACGGGTCTACGGCAAATGTAATATCCTGCCGACCCGCTTCTGCCAATCCTTTGACGTCTTCAATGACAGCATCCCCATTTCCGATTACCATGCCGCCAAGAAATGCTGCTAATTCCTGTACTGTTTTTTTCACTATGGACAACCCCTTTACTGCAATTTAGCTATAATATCATCGGTAACATCAATGCCGCCGTTGGGTGCAGCATCTTTCATCATAATGATACCGATTTTTTTGTCTTTGGCAATTTCTCCGGCTTTATTCTGCACGTCCGTCATAAACTGCCGCTGCATACTGGCACCAAAAATATTCAATTCCTGGTCAGCCTGCTGCTGTTTTTTGGCAAAATCTTCATCAGACATGGTGCCTTTGGCATCCTGCAGTTCTTTCGCGACTTCTTCTTGCTTCGCTTCTGTGTTTTCTTTATACTGCTGGACCAGGGGCGCTTCTTTTTGTACGCGGCTCATATCTACCACGCCGACTTTATCTTCGCTGCCGCAGCCGGCCAGCATGCCGGCGCATGCGACTGTCATCAAAGCCGCTGCCAGCCCTTTCCATACTTTTTTCATGTTGCAATGCCTCCTACTTATGCCAGTTTGGCAATAATGTCATCGGTGACATCAAGGGCCGTACCGACCGCTTCATATTCACCGAAAATCATGTCAATGCCCTGTTCTTGTGCTACGTCACTGGCTTTATTACGGATATCTGCCATCATTTCCTCTTTGACGGCATTCATTTCTTTTTCTTTGCTTTCCAGCTTATCTTTCCACTGACTGTTCCATACTGCCGGATCGGGACGATTCTGTAAATCCTTGAGCTGTACCTGAAACGCGTTGTGGCTGTCAGTACGGCGTTTTTCCAAATCCGCCTTGACGGTCTTACCGTATTGTTCCAGTTCTTCCCTGGCCTGCTGCCGGTGTGGTGCCATAGCCGCATCGATTTCTGCCGTCACGGCTTGGGTGTCCTGCACCGCTGTGCCGTCTTCCCGCATCAGCCGCTTCAGCTCTGCCGTCGCTGCTGCTTTTTCGTCAGCTGAAAGAGCCAAATTCTGTAACTTCAACTGCAAATTAACAATTTTAAGTGTATTTTCATGAGAAACCACAGGATGCGTTTCTTTCTTTTCCTGCAGCAGCTGTTCATATTCCTGCTTCAATTTATGATTCAACTCGTTTTCCTTCAATGCGATTTTGGCCTGCAGCTCTTGATTGAGCGCTTCTGTGCCCGCCGCATCGACTGAGGCAAACTTTTCTGACGACATTCCTTCGGCTGCCGCTTTATGGGAATAGTTCCACTGTTCAAACTGATATTGGGCTACCATGGCATTATACTCCAGTTCCAACCGATGATACTCACTATATCGGGGATGGCTCATCATGATGTGCTCGACATCTGCATATGCATAGACCGGGGCCGCTTCCTTAGCAGCGTCTGCCGCCGGTTTATGCAGGCAGTGCCAGACCAGTCCGATGCCTGCCACGACAATAATAATGCCAAGAACTGCCGCATATATCCGTTTCATACGGTACCTGTTCCTTAGTTAGATTGCGCGTCGCTCAGCTGTTTGGCAACCTGGTCCGTAATATCCGTGCCGCCGTAGAGAACCGCACGTTTATCGACTACCAGGACAAGGCCTTTCGTATTGGCTACGTTGGAAATCGCTGTATCGACTTTGTCTTTGATGCCTTTGTAAATATCTTCCTGTTTTTTGGAAGCTTCATCACGCATCTTCTGATACAATTCCTGTTTCTGTTCATCTGTCATGTTGGCAGACTGTTCTTCAAACTGTTTCTGGCTGTCTTCGGCAATCTGCTGTAATTGTTTCTGTGCTTCTTGTGCATCTTTGTTGTCCGGCGTAATCAGCTTGCTCGTATCGACTACGCCGATATTGCTGGACGGTGCGGCATTGACAGGATTTCCCATCTGCATGACGGCCAGGCCGGCAATACTCAATACAAATACCAGAGCGATGACTCCGGAGAAAATCTTAACATTTCTTTTTTTACCCATTTCTGACATCATAATGGCATTACTCCTTTTTTACAAATATCCGACAATCCTGAGCCAATGGTCATGGTCAGATATAATATATTCCAATCCAATATAATCATGAAGACGGTACATCAGGCCCACTTCGTTTTCATGATGCGTCATATCTCGGTCAATACGCAGCTGCCAAGCTGCGCCCAGCGGCTGGCGTATCCACCAATGATTGCTGTCATTTTTGGTTTCATGGTGCAGGCCGATGCGTGTATCTCTGCCAAAGCGATAAAAATATCCCGGCATGAAGTTCCACGATACAGAACCGGGCATACATTCGATGCCGCTGTAAATTTCATGATGCGGACCGATTTTCCGGCCGATTAACGCCCGCAGCACCGTATCATCGTCGTGGCTGCGGCCTTCAGACTTACGCCCTACATCAAAATACATTCCCGCCTGTATATCATAAAAATCGGTCTGTGAATACAGCGTAACTTGGGTATTTTCGCCAATTTCCATCTGCGGCGTAACATGCAACTTGTACTCTTTGATGACCCATTGTTCTGCCAAACTCTGGTTCAGCCGCTGCTGAATATCTGCCTGATGACGGCGTACAAAAACAACCGGCAGTCCTTCCAGGCCGGCATAGTATTGTTCCAAATTTTTACGCGTACTCAAAAAAATAACTTTCGGCAAATTATCGGCATAAACAGCAACGCGGACGTTGCGCACAATAGGCAGTTTCGGCAAAAAGTAGACATGAATGACGGCCGTTTTTCCCGGTTCAATGACGATATGCGGATAAAATTCCGGCAGTCTTGTCTCCAATTCTTGTTCCAAAACCTGTTTTACTGCTCCGTTGGCCCATTCCAAGGCATCCAGCGGCAGGCCGATAAGCAAATTTTCTGCATAAGCCGAACTATTCGCCGCATCGGCATTGGCCAAGGTTTGGCCCAGCGCAGGCAAGGCACCATAATCTACATCCACTTGGACAGACTGAATCGTCTGCCCCCATGGACGTATTTTGACAGTTACGACAGCATCGCTGCTGCCGCCAATCTGAATATCATCAACAGTATACCCGATTAATACCCTATTGACAATATCATACATGACTCGTTTATAGGATTCCTTGTTTTCATCTACTGCACGGCTGTCCTGATTCAGCAAGACATGATTGCCTACGGTCTGAATACTGGCAGCAATACGTTTTTGTACGAGCGGCGGCACCGCTTCCTGCACCGACGAGACTTGTACCTGGACATGCGTAATCGGGGCTGCCCAAATACTGCTCAGGCCGGTGCAGATAAACAGCGCCGTGAATACCATAGTACGAATCACTGTCTATCCCACCAGTCGTTGTCTACTAGAATTTACCGCCAAAGCTGAAGTGGAACTTGCCGCCGTCAGAACCTACGGCATAATCCAAGCGAACCGGGCCGATTGGCGTAGTAATACGGAAGCCAAGGCCGCCGGAATAATGGATTTTGTTGTCGCTGTTGTACCAGGGAATATGTTCCGTGCCGCCCCAGGCATTCCCCATGTCGCCAAAGACAACGCCCTGAATCTTTTTGGCAATCGGATACCGGTATTCAATCGTGCCTTGATACATCTTATTACCGCGGAATTCATCATCCTCGTAACCGCGAAGGTTGTCCGCGCCGCCCAGCGTAAACATATCGCCAAACGGCATATCACCGGTTGCGATACCGCCCATCAGGCGGACAGCAATAACATGGGCTCTGCCCACTTTATAATACAGACGGTTTTCGACGGTAAATTTGAAGTAATCAAAGTCGCCGCCAATGCCATGGCCTGCCCACGTGCCGGAAAAGGCAAGTCGTTTGCCCTTCGTCGGGTCGTATACGTTGTCGCGATTATCAAAAACATGATCCCACGTCAAGCTGTTTGTGCGGCCAAAGTTGTTTTGCATGTATCCCGTATACGCATCATTCGGATTTCCACCCAAATCCAATTTATCCAGATTCCGGTAATCCAATCCGCTGCTGTAATGGGTGTATTTGGAATCCTTCGTGCCCATCGTCAAATAATCCGTTACATATTCGCTGCGGGCACGGCCATATGTAACATTGAAGCCTTTTGTCCGTTTGTAGTATTCAGCGACGGAATTACCTTTTTCATTGTAATCATCATACTGGGATTCCCGGTCAAAGAGGCTGAAGCCGATAGAATCTCCGGCATCATTGAGATACGGATGGGTATACGAGAAAATATAATTTCTTGTCGTCTGCGTATGACCGCCAAATTCCCAGTTGATAGCTACTTTGTCGCCTGTGCCGCGAAGGTTCGTTTCGCTGAGGCCCAAAATACCGACCAACCCGTCAGAATCCGAATAGCCGGCACCAATCGTAACCGTCCCTGTTTTCTGTTCGACGACATCGAGTTCTACGATGACATCATTGCGGTTTTTCTTGCCTTGGTGCAGCCGAACGTTGACATCTTCAAAGTATCCCGTGTTGTACACACGCTGAATACTGCGGCTGGCCGTTTCTTTATTGAAAATATCGCCTTTTTTGAAGCGCAGTTCCCGCATGATAACTTTGTTTTTTGTCTTGTTGTTGCCGCGAAGCTGAATATCTTCAATATGCGCTTCCGAAATGCCAATATGCAGAATGCCCTTGTCATCCATGCTGACTTCCGAAACACGGCTCATCATATAGCCTTTGTTGCCGTAAGCCGCATTGATGTCTGCAATATCCTTGCTGACGACGGACGTATTGAGGACCGTCCCCGGCGTAATCGTAATCAGTTTTTTCAATTCATCAGCAGACAGACTTTCATTGCCCGTAATATCTACGCCGTTGACTGTCGGGTTCATCTGCACGGCATAGTTGAGCTTGACCCCTTCCGGCACATTGGTAAATGCCGGCTTGACAGTGGAAAATAAGCCTGTCGCGCCGATGATATTCAAGTCATGGCGAATGTAATCCGCGTTGACGGCATCGCCGACACGCATAGCCAAACGGGGCATAAGCTGTGTTTCAATAGCCTGTTCCGGCACCGGGCTGATGGTGACGGATGTGGCAATCTTATCTACATATGGAGCCAATTCACTGTCTGCTACGATATTGCCGTACGGAAGTGTTCCTTCTTGTCCCTGGGGCATGACGGCCATCGGATAGTTGGGGACCGTCGTATCAATCGTAAAATTGCTCATGCCGACAGGAAAATCAATCGGCGTGCCCGGCAGCGTCCGTTCAGGGACAGCTGCTGCGGTGACTTGCCGCTGTGCTTCTGTATTGGTGTTGGCAGCCGCTGTTTTATCGACGGCAGCAGCTGCTTCTTGATGCACTTCTGCTGGTGTTTTGCCGGCTGCGATTTCTGCCAGTTCTGCATCGGTTTCATACCCTGTAAGGCCCGATTTAGCAGCCTGCATGGTTTCTTTTGTCACCGTATCGGCTGCAGCCGTAACTGTCGCGTTGACCGGTGTCTTATCATCGGTGGCAACCTGCGAAGATTTGGCCGTTGCCGTTACGGTTTCCCCATTGGCAGTTGGCTCATAGCCTGTTGCTGCGCCTGCATCAGCAGTCACAGCAGCTGACGCATCATCATTCGCCCAAACTGGGCAAGTCATCATCGCACTGGTTATCATCAGGACGAGAAGCTTTTTCTTCCGCATATTCATAAAAAACCTCCGTTTGCTTATTTCTGAATTACCGTACCGCGCAGACTATGCCGCGCATCCTGTACGGCTTCCTGCACCTGTCGTTCTGTCAGGACTTGTTTTGCTGCAGGTGCTGTATGATGAACAGGCGGCGGTGCTGTCTCTTCCAGAGACCGTTCCCGGCCTGTTTCAGCCTGTAAGATAGGTACGGCAGCAGGACTTGCTTCACTGCTGCCGAGTGCCGTGTTGTCCGGCATCATGTCCGGTATGGCCTGCACAGTGTCGGCAGGCGTATCTTCTGTCGGCACAGAAGGCGTTTCCTTAGGCAGCGTCGGCACAACTGTTTCCGCTGCCGTTTTTTCTATCGGCATGGGCTGTCCGGCCGTCATCTGCTGTTTGAACCAAAAGGCGCCTCCCAGACAAAGCAGGCAAAGCATTGCGGCAGCAGCAGTCTGCAGCCGTGACCGTCTTCCCCGCTTTTTGCGCAGATTTTCCATTTCGGCTTCTGCCAGCATGAGATTCAGCTCGCCTTGGACTGTCGCCTGATTGTCAAACGACTTTTCTGCTTTTTCCAGCCATTTCTTGGCGGAACGGACATGAGCAGCCTTATTTTTATCTGCCAATCCCACTATGTATGCCTCCTTTTACCATATCTTATATATTCTGTAAAAAAAGGTATCTTTGTTACCAGGATTATGCGAAAAAACACCGATATTATCATGCCTATACGTTATTATACGTCATTTTTCGTATTTATTCATCTATTTTACTTATTTTTACTTCTTTTTGCTGTCATGAATAAATTGACTCAGCATACCCCGCACGCGGCGTATGCCCCGTTTTTGCAGCCGGTACACATAGGGAAGGCTCATCGCCAAATCATGGGCAATATGCTTCTGCTGTTTATCCTGCAAATAGACTCCCTCTACCACCAGCTGCTCTTTTCGCGGCAGCCGCTGCAGCATCTTGGCTACGTGTTCAAACAACAAATGCCGTCCTGTCTGTTCCGCTACATCCATGCCCTCATCCGGCAGGGTTTCCTGCAGGGTCACGCCGTTTTCATCGGGCTCATCCAGCGAAACAGCAGCACACGTTCCTTCCTTTTTCAAATACTCTGCCATCCTGCCGCGAATGCGGTGTACTGCAAACAAGGAAAAAGCCACATGCCTCGTATAGTCAAACCGTTCTGCCGCTTCAATCAAGCCTACAGTGCCTTCTTGAATCGCATCCAGCAGCATATCTTCCGGGATATGCCAGCGCATGGCTTCTTTAAAAACCAGCGGCTGATACTGTTCAATCAAACGGCTGCGGCTTTCCATATTTCCTTCGTCTTTATACGATTTCCACAGCGCCCATTCTTCTTTTGGCGTGAGCAAGGTAATCTTATTCAATTCCTGCAGATATTCTTGTAAAACCATTGCTCCTCCTAGAACGAATATTTGTAAAACGCGCCAGCAAATTGGTCTTCATCCGACTTCCAGGCATTTAGGTTAAAGCGATTGCCCAGCTGGTATTGCACGCCAAAGCGGTTGTCGCTGTGATTGAGGCCGAATGCCGCCGTGACCATGAAATCGTTGAACAAATATTTTCCCATTTCAATATTATAGTAATTGCGGCTCAAATCCGTATTTCTGTCATTGAGATTCAGCGAGCCGTTGGTCACTGTCAGCATATCCAACGACAACGATTTTTCCAATTCCTGCGTAATTCCCAGACTGTTTAACGTCATGCGAATCCCTGACCCCAGCAGCGCATTCATATCTTCACTGCTGAACGACGAGCTTTGCTGTCTGTCACCGCCGTTTCGCAGCGTAATCAGCGATATAATCTGCGCTTTGGTCAGCGGCGGGTCGGAGCGAAGCATTATATCCATAGCATCCGCCGGACCACGCAAGGTCAAGAACACATCATATTGGCCTACCCGGCTCATGCCTTCGGCATCCAAGCGGGGCAGGAACGTGTCTTCCTGTGTAAAGCTTGCCTTGGCAGATGCCAGACGGAAATTCGTATCCAAATAATGAACGACGCCCTTCGTCGCTTCAAAATAGCCGGACGGCTCCGGATGGGCTGCCGTTCCCTGGAACGTTGCCGTACCATGTACCATTAAATCATATAATGACGGATTATACAACCGTACTTTATCACCTAATGTAACTGTTACGTCCAATCCCAAAGGCCATGCTGTCGTACTGTCCGAAAAAGATAAGGGAATATCCAGTACGGCATCGTGCACATGGATATTGCCGCTCACTGTCGGCATATCATCCTGCGGTGCAATATATACTTCTGCATCCAGCGGACCTTTGTAATACGGGCAGTCAATGCCCAGATGCGATGCCGTAACCTTGCCTTCATACGAAGTCAGCTGCCAGCCGTCCCAGTCTGCCTGCCCCTGCAGCGATATCGAACCCGGCGATTTTGCGCCTTTTTTGTCCATCTCTGCTGTGCCGGACGCCGTGACGTGATGGTCTTGAAATTGAATATTCGCCTTGATATGCTGCAGCGGATACGTGACATCCCGGAATTGAATCGTTCCGTCTTGTACGCCTACGCTTCCCTGAATCTGCGGGGCTGCCAGCGTACCGCTGAGCTTGATTTCCCCTTCAATACCGCCTTCAGCCGCTTTCACAGCCGGCGTCAAAAACGTGAGTGCGTCCAGGCCGGCATGATCCAGCTTCAGCGTCACATGCATAGATTCCCCGCTGCGGCTGCCGTACAGCGCACTCATGGGAATATCCCCGGAGGCCGTGATTTTATACGGGTCTCTCGCCACATAGGCCTGTTTGATGCGAATCATCCCATCGCGAACATTCAGCATCGCAAAGGCATTTGTAAAATCGACACTATTTATTGTGCCGCCTTGGAGCTGCGTTGAAATATTGGCTTCCAGCGCATCACTCTGCCCGCTCAGTTCTGCCATAAAGTCCAGCGGTGCCTGTACCTGCACCTGTGACTGCCCTGCCGCTTCCAATAGGACGTTGGCCGGGAAATTTTTAGCAGCCACTTCCATGCGAACCGGCCCATGCAGCGCATAGGACCCCTTCGCAGCCAGCAGACTGTCGCCGGACTTCAACGCCAGCTGATTGACAAATACCGTGTTGTTTTCATAGTTTATATCAATATTTGCCGGTTCCAGCGTCAGATCTGCCAGCGACGCCTGTGTCAATTTCCCCATAATAGACGCTTTGGGATTATCGGCCGTCCCTTCGACGGCAATCGTACCGTCAATGCGGCCTGCTGCCCGTTTAAGCGGCACGTCTGCCAGTTTCAAAAGTCCGGCCACATCGCCGTTGACGACACTAGCTTTGCCGCGCAGCCATTTATCCCGCAGTCGGTACAATAAATTGGCATCATACGTCCCGTCGTTTTGGGTAAAATGCAAATCCGTAAGACGCACCATATCGTCAGAATAGTTGAAATCACCGCGAATATCTGCCAGCGGCATGTGATTAATAACCAAATACTTAGCACGCAGCGTGCCGCCTGCCGTCGGATTATCCAGCGTGCCGCCAATATGCGCTTTGACATTGAATACGCCGCTGCGCGGCACTTTGCTCCACGGCAGCATGCGGGCAATATCCAGGTCCGTGCCTTCCACATCTAGATTCAGCGTGTTCCCTACAGAACCATGAACGGAAAGAGCCGCATTATACGACGCAATCTCACCATTGGCAATATATACGGTTCCATCGTCCAGTCGATAGTCTGCATTAATGTTTTTATATAAATACCCGGCATATGAGCCGTCTGTCAGGCGGAACCGGCCCTGTGCCGACGGATTGTCCAGTGAGCCGTATAAAGTAATCGTATTGTCCGCCCAGCCCGTCATGGGCAAATCACCCTTGCCTACAGCAGGCAGCAGTTTTTCTACGCGCATATGCTTCGTATCCAGCGACGCATCGACCGTGCGGTTTTCCAAATCGACCCAGCCGCGCAGCGTATGCGTGCCGTCCCTATACCGCCAGCAGACAGACGGGAAGGTGATTTTTTGTCCCGTTCCCTGCACTGTGCCGTCGATACTGTCAAACGCCAAGTTTTGTATCATTCCGTTCTGTGCCGAAAACGATGCATCCCACTGCCAGTCCGGTCCATACAGATGGCCGACGGCGCTGATCGTCCCTTCCATGGGAAAAGACACATACGGTGCCGCGATGTCCAGCGGTATGTCTGACGCCGCAAACGTAATATCCGGCGTCTGCGTCTGCCAGTCATACGTGCCGCTGCCCGTTAGCGTACCGCCGCCAACCTGTGCCTGCAGCTGCGAGAAAGAAATCACCTGCCCGTCATAGGCCGCATCCGTTTCAATATGCGGCAGTGCCATTCCCTGATACGATACGTCATCGGCCGCTATATGGCCGGCTGCCTGCAGTGTGTTATCCTTACTGTTTCCCTGTACCGCTACCGTAGCAGACACCGTTCCCAATACGGATGTCGGCACGGCCGGAATCTGGGATACATCTATTCCTTCTGCCGTCACAGAGGCACTGTAATCCCCGCGCTGTATATCATACCTGCCGGAGCCTGACAACATACCGCCTGCGCCGTGTGCCGTCAGATGATCCACCTGCACCGTATCATGGTCATATACGATGTCAGCCTGCGCATCTTCTGCGGTCAGGCCGTTATAGGAAAGACGACGCGCTGAAACGACGCCTTTGCCGCTAAGATGATCGACAGAGCCCCACACGCTTCCTTTGTATCCTACCGAGCCCGTGATCGGCAGGGACAGTTGTGATGAAAACGCTGCCAGCGACGCATCCGGTACATCGACAGACAAGTCAAACACGGGCGAGCCCGTATTCGTTTTGACAATGCCGTCTACGCGAAATGCCTGCCCGTTGACCGTTCCTTGTACGTGTTTCAAACGGACGTCATCGGTTGTCATATCGACATGCCCCGTTACGTGCTGGATAGCATAGCCATACGCTTGGACGGCCCCGGAACGCACATCAGCCTGACCGGATAAGGAAAAGCCCTGCGGTCCGTCAGCAACACGGGCTTTGACGTGTGTAATGACACCGTCTTCCAATGTGGCATCAACAGAAGACGGCATAAACGCCTGCCCATACGACGCCTGAACCGCCTCTGCCTGTACCGTAAAGGCATAATGACGCGAAGACATATACGACCCGGATACACTTAGCGGTTTACCGTCCAGCATCCCATCTGCTGTCACAGCAATGGAACCGGGATAATTAGCAAAAGACACCGTCCCTTCTGTTTGTTCCACGACCAGCGGCATACCGTCGGGCAGCAGCGCGCGAATCGTACCGTCATGAACATGCACAGCACTGTGGAATCCCGTATCACTCGTCGATTTGCTGGACTTGAGCAGCGACGCCACATTCCACGTCTTGCCGTCGTCCTCCTGCCAAATATGAAGTACAGGCCGGTTCACGTCAATCGTATCCAGCGCTTCTAAAATCTCACCGCGCTGCAGCGAAGGAATAATCTTAGCCGGATTGACATACACCTGTACATCTTCACCCTCTGCCACGATACGTCCCCGCGTATCCTTGACCACAGGCTGTACAATCTGCACCTTCCCAGACAAAGAAACATCCAGCGATGCAAAGGACAGGGTTCCATTGAGCTTACTATTTATTGTTGTCGTCACTGTATCACTCAGCATCTGCGTCAATACCGGCTTTTCCATCCAAAACGCTACACACGCCGACAGAATAAATGCCGAAACCGCACAGCCTGCTTTCCATTTTTTCTTCACAGCAAACTCCTATGATTGCGATATATAAATAGACATTCTCCTTTTATTCTACCTAGGCTGATATGTAAAAGCAAGAAATATTATCTAAGAAACCCCATCTTACAGAAATTGTTAAAAAACTGTTACATTTTTAGGAGAAAGGGAGGGGGCCCTGTACCCATTTTTCTTAGTAAACGTGCCGTTTACATTGGCTATATACTTTTTCTTTCTGCGCGGCCAGAACACTGGGACGTATCCCTCTGCCCCTCATCTATTCATTCTTTTTCGTGCCGCCGAAAAAGAACGAATCAAGAAAAAGGCGGCCGC
>ERZ1031954.855-NODE-855-length-12626-cov-4.723888_pt1 | contig 12626 bp, 7 predicted proteins | sample MGYA00516701_ERZ1031954 | MGnify/ENA primary metagenome ERZ1031954 (study PRJEB33719, sample SAMN04261284) | wastewater metagenome | biome: rural village; feature: human; material: feces | host: Homo sapiens | place: El Salvador | collected 2013-01-07 ...
CATGATGCCCACCACCATGAGCACCACCGGACTATGCACCCATCTGCTCAGCGCAAAGATGAGGGCGGTAACGGCAAGGGCTCCCACAAAGGCAGCCGCAACCCCCGAGAGATAACCCACAGCCATGGGCAGGGCGGCCACGGGAGCCAATGTCAGCAAGGCCACGGCCAACGACGCCCCACTGGTCACACCGAAGATATCGGGGGCGGCCAAGGGATTGCCAAAGGCCGTTTGGAGCAACAAGCCGCTTGCGGCCAGCGCACCGCCTGCCAGCAAAGCCGTCAGGGCTTGTGGCAAACGCGTCTCCATCACAATGAAGCGCCAGCTCGCCTTGCTCGGCTCGCCCAGCACAATGGCCATCACCTCATCGATGGGAATGTTCACGCTGCCATGCAGCAGGCTCATCAAGAACAGTAGGACGACACCCAGCATCAGCATTAGCATGACGCCCACACGTCGGTTATCACACAGGGTTCTCATCAGGATCATTATAAGGTTCAACCCCAATGTACTTATTGGGCCAAGGGGGTTGAAGCAATTTTCGTGAAATAGCGCAAGTTGCCCAAGGCCGCCTTCGGATGCGCCAGCAGGATCATCTCGCGCAGAAGATAGTCGGGGCGGAAGCTCACCTCTTCAAAGTAAGGGGTCAGCGAGGCGTTGCACTCATAGATTTCGCCCGTTTGGAAAGCGCGCAAAGCTTTGTAGCCCTGATACTCGCGCAGCAAGTCGGTGCGTGTCATGGGGCGCTGGCCATTGAACTTAAAGGCCCACACATCGGACGCCCCGGCCTTGTCGAGCACCTGTTCGAACGAGAGCGAGAGACTACCACTATGTTCGTCGTTGGCAAAGGCGTACGGACTGTTGGCATCGGCAAGGAGCACGCCCATCGAACTTTGTCCTCCAGGCACATACCACACCGCACCCGTCTTGCGCTCGGTAAGGATGCTGCGCCCCTTGGGCAGGCGGGCGGCATAGGCCTTCAGCGCGCCGTAGGTGGAATCGACCACATGGAAGAGTGAGTCGGACTTGGCCGCCTCGCCAAACAAGCGACCGTAATAACGCATCCATTCGGCACGTCCCAAAGCGGAGGTCTCCATGTAGTCGGCAGCCATAATGAGCGGAATGCCGAGCTTTTCGAGGCGTCCGTAACTGCCGCCCTCGAAGGGAGAAAGGATGATGGCGTCGGGATTGAGGCTCACGATCTTCTCCACGTCGGGACTCATGGCATCGCCACAATCGGCTATCGCACCGGTCTTCACGCGTTGTTGGATGTCGGGGATGAGCATATACTGCACATCGCACACGCCAACAATGCGGTCAGCCAGACCCAGATACTCCAACAACTGACAGTGGGAGGTGGTGAACACCACCACGCGGCGCAAGGGGCGCAACACGCCATTGCCCTCCGCAGTGCCCAAGGTGAGGCGCTGAAGCGTCTTGCCCGCGTGCCACGGGTCGCTCACGGTGACATGGATCGACGCGCCATCCTCAACCATGGTCAGCAAAGAGGCATGGTCGAGGGCCAGCGTGTCGCCCTGGGGGCCGCTGCCTGCCGTGTGGTTTCCACAGGAGCAGAGCAGCAGCACGCAAGTGATAAAGCTTAGTAACCGCAACATCTTAGTGGAGGAACACGATGCGGTTGGGGTTGGCGCCATACGATGAGAAGCTCGTCTCATAGTTGCCATTGCCGTCGAACACATACACGCGGCCATCGCTCACATAGTCGGAAGCCGATGTGGCCAAGTAGATCTTGTGGTTGTAGGGGTTGACGCTGATGCTGTAGACGTTGGTGGATGCCAACTCTGCGGGCTGGTTCTTGAAGAAGTTGGCGTCGGTCTGACCGGTCTTTACGTTGTAGGCGCCCAGGGCCGTGGTGGTGATGTGTGTGTTCCAGTTGGTCTCGCAATAGGCCGTATAGACCACGTCGTCGCCCACACCAATGACCGAGGCGTGTCCCAACTCGGTGTAAGTGCCCTTGGCAGGATCGTAAACACCCCAAGGATTATTGTACATGGCGCCATATCCTGTAATGAAGATCTTGTCGTCTTCCTCATACACCTTCACCGGATCCTGCATGATGGTAGCATAGCTGATGGTCTTGAAGTCGTTGCTCACAATGGCCAAACGGTTGTCGGTATAGTTCTGGCCCTGCAGGGTGATGTAGAGCTTGCCATCCTCTTCCACCACGTCCTCAGGACGGTCGCCAACGCGCAGCGAGTCCATGTAGACCAGTTGGTTGCCCGAAATGCGCAGACGGCTGACGTAACCGCCATACGACACGGCATAGATGATGCCGTCTTCCTCGTCAATGGAGCGCACCTGTCCAAGGTTCTTGTAGGGCTCAAAGCTAACGCGGCTCTTCTCCACACCATAGCCATCGAGCAAGGCGATGTAGTTGCTCACGTTGACAGCCACCACCAACTTGTTGTTGTCGACAGTGAGAATGTCGTTGCCCGTGTCGCCCAGCACACGGTCGTTCTGCGCACGGAAGAGGTCGGAACCGTTCACCTGACCCGTCGACCAATCGAAATAAATCAGATTGGAGTTGTTGTGGTTCATCGTTCCCTCATTGAGGATAAAGGCGCGGGCCGGAGAGGTCATCTCCACTTTTCCGCCACCGGTCTGGTTCCACTCGTCGTCATCGCTACACGCGGTGAAGGCCACGCTGGTTGCCAGCAAGGCCACTGCAAGATAAATGTTTCTGAATTTCATGTTGTTAAAATATATAATGTGAATGATAAGTCATGCGTATCGGCCCATCCATCACCAATGGATCATGGCGGAGACGGTGTATTGTCGGCCGGGCATGGGGTAGTATTGTATGATGGAATATTGCTCGTTGGTAAGGTTCGACACCTTGCCACTCAGCGCAAGGCGCACCTTGCCGAGTGTCAACTCGCGCGACAGGCTGATGCCGTGGTCCCAAAAGGCAGGCATGCGATACTCAGGTTTGTTCTGCCCCAGACTGTAACGGCTACCCTGCATCACGACGGTGTAGCCCAGGGTGAGCCACGGTGTCACCATGGCCAGCGAGCCACTGCCGCTCCAACGTGGCGTGTAGGGCAGTTGGTTGTTGTAGGTTTGTTGCGTTCGGTTGGTCTTGTCGACGGCGTGTTGCCAGGTGGCCGAGGCCGAACCGCTCACGCTCCATTGCCGCGCCAAGTCGACCTGCGCGCCCAAGGTGAAGTCGGCGCCAAGTATTTCCACCTTGCCATAGTTCACCATGCGCCACACATAGGTGCTGGGGAACGCCACGATCTTGTCGGTAACGTCGTGGTAATAGCCGTCGGCTGTAATCGTCAGGTAACGCAAGCGCGACGTGTGGGTCTCCCAGGTCAGGCCCAAGCTCCACTGCCGAGCTTTCTCGGGCTTCAAGTGGATGTTGCCCAAGCGGCGATAATACAGGTCGTTGAACGTGGGCACACGAAACGAATGCTTGTAAAGGGCCCTTATATAAATAGGTGCAGAGGACAGCAAACGATAGCTCAAGGCCACCGAGGGGGTCAGGCGCCGCTTGTCGGCCGGACGGTCGCCCTCGCTAACCCGTTCCGCCGCATAGGTGTAGGCGGTGTTGGCCTGCAACTTCATCCTACCCCACTGGGCCTTCATGGCCACGGCGGAGATGGAGGTCCAGCGCGACGGGCGCGGCACATCATACTGGGTGTTGACGTAGACATTATTGTTCAAACGGTTGTACGACAGGTCTTGCGCCACAGCAATCTGAAGTCCCTCGGCCGCCAACCATCCCAGCGTGGCAGAGGCATAGCCCTCGTCCTGGCGGTCGCGGTCGGTCTGAACGCCATCGGTATACTGTGAGCCCCAGTCGCGATATTGGTTCCACGAGTGGGTATACTTCAGGCGGGTTTGCAGCCGCAGGCGAGCGCCCAACGAGCGCCGATAAGCCATTTGGGCAAAGAAGTCCTCGTCCCACATGCGCTCATCGGAAGGGTTGGCATAGAGAATGACGGTTCCGGGCAGTCCCCGCTCAGAGTAATACCAATAGGCTTTCATCGCCAGCTCGCTTCCGTCGGCAAATGTATGGTAAGCGTTGGCCTCTGCTTGCCAAGCGGTAATGTCGGTGTTGTATCGGCGTTGACGCGACGAGGTGTTGCCATTGCGCAGGGTATAAGGGTAGATTCCATCGGCCCGTGTCATCTTGGAAATCAGCCACCCATTCCCTACATTCCGCCGGCCCGTGTCATCTTGGCCGAGAGCGAAAAGGCTGTGCGCTCAAAGGGTTTCACCCACCATCGCAACGAGGGCGAGACCAAGCCGAAAGAGCCTGCGCCAACTCCCACACGCAACGTCTGCCATTGCCCATCGGCGAAATGGGGACGCTCGGGGGTCAGGGTGAGCACACCGGCCGACACATATTGGCGGGCAGAAATCATCAACTGGTCGTCGTCGGCCACCGACATGCTGATACTCGCGAGGTTGTCGGTGTCGTATCGGCCAATGTCGATTTGTCCGGCTTGGGTGTTGCTGAGTGCCACGCCATCGTAAACCACAGCCGTATGCTGGGCGCCAAGACTGTGGATGGACACGGTTTTCATACCGCCAATGCCACCATAGTCCTTCACACTGACGCCGGCAAAGTGCTTCACAGCATCGGCCACATGATCAAGGCCCAACTGGCGCAACTGCTTGGCCGTAAGCGATTGGGTGGGATGGGCGCCTGTCACATTGCGGTTGAGGGCAACAGCGGTCACCTCCACGCCGCGGAGCGAAATGGAATCGGTTTGCGCCAATGCAGCCAACGGGCTCAGCAAGAGCGCAAAAGTACATGTCAATTGTTTTCGCATTCTTCCTCGAGAATTGGAAATCATCAAATAAGCAATGGCAGGTCTTCTGGCTTGCGACCATCCACACGTCTTCCCAATCATAGGCATCGCACCATCGCCAAGGGTTCCTCGGGGAACCTTAGGCGGCCTACGTGCCCATCACCAGTGACTTTTTGCTGTGGGGATGAGAGAATGTCGCTTACAGCAGCGGGACTGCCCAGGACTTTCACCTGGTTCCCTTTTCATCTCCTCGCGGAGAACCGATTGCCGAATAAGTTGGTTGCAAAGATACTTAAAAAATGTTGCGATACGTCATTCCGTACCATATTTTTTCCATTTCACTCGCAACACGTTGTTGTTATCTATGCAAACTATCGCAAAACGCCTCGCCCAACTGGAAGCCTTCCTCATAGAGACGCTCCAACTTTTGGGTGTCCTTCTCTATGCGGCCCACTTCCATGGGGCGCTGGGGACGTATCACCACTATGTCGCCAGCACGCTCCAGGTCTTCCATCATCTGCAATTGTTCGTTGTAGGCGTCGATGCGATGGCTCAACGCCACACGCAAACGGGGATAATGACGATAGATGAAGGGGGGAATTTTGCGGTCGCGCCCCGACTCGCGATAGCCGTAATTGCGCGTGGAAACGACCACATTGAAAGGATGTCCCATGTCGCGCGCGTGCAGGAAAGGAATGGAATCGGTAATGCCACCATCCAGCATCGGCACACCGTCGACCGTTACCATCTTGCTCACAAAGGGCAGCGAGCTCGAAGCCATGACAATATTGATGGCACGTTGATGGTCGGACGTTTCGGAGAGATACTCGGGACGCCCCGTCAAACAGTTGGTTGTAACCATCTCAAAGTTGGCTGCATGCTTGAAAAACTCATCGTAATCGAAAGGAATGAGCTTGTTGGGGAAACGATCATACAGCAGTTTCTTATCCAAGATACTTCCTTGGGTGAACAAATAACGCAAGCCCAAATAATTGTATTGGCTCAAAAAATCAATGTTGGAAAGGCGCGCACGACGGGGCTGGCGCGAAATGTAGCTCATGCCATTGCATGCCCCTGCCGAAACGGCAACCACATAATGAAAATAAAGCTCGTGCTTCATAAAAGCGTCGAGCACACCACTGGTAAACACGCCTCGCATGCCTCCTCCTTCAAGAACTAAGCCTGTATTTCTATAAATCTGCATGAAATGCTAAAATTTAGTTGCAAAGTTAAGCAATTTCTCCCAAGTTTTTTTATATCTTTGCATCATTGAACGCTAAAAAATCTATTTTATGTTTAACACAGAAACCTACGTCGGCCGCCGCGCAGAGCTCAAGAAGCTCGTAAAGAGTGGCATCATCGTGTTGTTTGGTAACAATAGTTCACCAGCCAACTTCCCCAACAACGGGTACTATCCCTTCCGTCAGGATTCGACGTTCCTGTACTATTTCGGGCAGAACCACGACGGATTGGTGGGGGTCATTGACATTGACAATGACAAGGAAACACTTATCGGCGACGACATTTCCATCGACGACATCGTGTGGTATGGTTCAGTAGATAGCGTACACGACATGGCTCAGCAAGTGGGTGTGGCCAACTCGGCTCCCATGAAAGCGCTGAAGACCATCTGCAATGAGGCTCTGCGCCAAAAGCGTAAGATCCACTTCTTGCCCCCTTATCGTGCCGACATCAAGATCCAGATATTCGACCTCCTGGGCATCCACCCCAACCAACAGAAGGAAAGCGCCAGCATGGAGCTGATCAAGGCTGTGGTGAAGATGCGTAACATCAAGACCGATGAGGAGATTGAGGAACTGGAGCGCGCAGCCGTTCTCGGCTACAAGATGCACACAACGGCCATGAAGATGTGCCGCCCAGGTGTAACAGAGAAAGAAATTGCTGGAACGCTCGCCGGCATCGCCAACTCGTATGGAGCCATGGTTAGCTTCCCCACAATTCTCTCGCAGCACGGCGAGATTCAGCACGGAGCGCCCTCTGAGGCACCCCTGGTGGCTGGCAAACTGATGCTCTGCGACTGTGGAGCGGAAACCATAAACAACTATTGCTCTGACAACACACGCACAACACCGGTCAGCGGTCGTTTCGACCAGCGCCAGTTGGAGATCTACTCGATCGTGGAGGCCTGTCACGACTATGCCGCAAGCGTGGCAAAACCAGGCGTGAAATGGTGGGATGTGCACTTCGGCGTTTGCCGTTTGATGACAGAGAAACTGAAGGAGCTCGGCCTCATGAAGGGCGATACCGACGAAGCTGTGGCAGCTGGAGCGCACGCCATGTTCATGGTTCACGGCTTGGGTCACATGATGGGCATGGATGTGCACGACATGGAGAGCCTCGACCAGATCAACGTGGGCTTCGACGAGGAGGTGCGTCCGAACCTGGAGCAGTTTGGTACCAACTGCCTGCGCTTGGGTCGCCGACTGGAGAAAGGCTTCGTGGTCACCGACGAGCCAGGCATCTACTTCATACCCGCACTCATCGACGACTGGAAGGCAAGCGGACACTGCAAGGAGTTTATCAACTTCGACAAGCTGGAGACCTATAAGGACTTTGGTGGCATCCGCATTGAGGACGACCTGCTCATCACAGACGACGGTTGCCGCTTCATCGGCAAGGACATCATCCCCTACCACCCGAAGGATGTGGAGGAGTTCATCGCCAACAACTAATAAAATAAGAACATAAACAATAAAAACAATACTATTCATGAAGAAAATCATCCTGGCCGCTATGGCGGCCATGCTGACCCTCAATGCAGGCGCAGCTGAGAAGAAGGACGGTGAGAAGGCCAACCAGCCCGTATTCACCACTGTCAAGGCAAACCCCATCACCAGCATCAAGAACCAAAACCGTTCGGGAACCTGCTGGGACTATAGCACACTCTCTTTCTTCGAGGCTGAACTGCTGAGAAAGACCAACAAGACATTCGACCTCTGCGAGGCTTTCGTTGCCAACAAGACCTACATGGACCGCGCCATCCAGGTGGTGCGTCTGCATGGCGACTGCCAGTTCGCACAGGGCGGTAGCGCCTACGATCCCCTCTTCGCCATCCAGCACTACGGCATCTGCCCCGAGGACGCTATGCCTCGCACAGGTAGCCTGTATGGCGACACGCTGTTCAACTTCAACGAGTTCTTCAACGTGATGTCTCCTTACGTGGCCGCTGTGGCTAAGAGCAACGCCAGCAAGCTGTCTCCCGCATGGAAAAACGGCCTGCAGGGCATCCTCGACTCATACCTCGGCAAGTGCCCCGAGAGCTTCAAGTATGAGGGCAAGACCTATACTCCGAAGAGCTTCGCTGCCGCCATCGGCCTTGACTCTGTGGCTTGCAACGAATATGTGAGCTTCACATCTTACACACACCATCCGTTCTGGACCACATTCGCAGTTGAGGTGCAGGACAACTGGCGCAACCCATTGTCATGGAACGTGCCTATCGAAGACCTGGGCAGAATCATCGACAACGCCATCATGAACGGCTATACCGTGGCTTGGGGCGGCGACGTTTCTGAGGAAGGCTTCACACGCGACGGCCTGGCCTACATGTACGACACCAAGAAACTGGAGAGCCTTGAAGGCTCAGACATGGCTCGTTGGCTCAAGCTTACCAACACCCAGAAGAAGAACCTCATCGACTCTTTGGGCGTAAACGTGCCTGAGGTGACTCCTACACAGAAGCAGCGCCAGGAGCGTTACGACAACTGGGAGCTGACAGACGACCACGGTATGCTCATCTACGGTATCGCCAAGGACCAGAACGGCAAGGAGTACTACATGGTGAAAAACTCTTGGGGTGAGACCGGCAAGTACAAAGGCACTTGGTACATGACCAAGAACTACATCATTGCCAACACCATGGACTACATGGTCAACAAGAACGCAGTGCCTAAGGACATCCGAAAGAAGTGCGGTTTCTAAGTCCAACAACTTAGAAGCAAAGCTATAACAACACCAAGGGCCATCCCCGTCAACACTGACAGGGATGGCCCTTTTGCATATCCGCACAAAAGCAAAGCACATATCGCCCCACCCCACAACCCAAGGGAACAAATGCTTAACACCTTCGGCACATAGCCAGACGCATTTAACCTTATCGCCCATTAGACCGAAACAGGAAGAGCAAAAGGAGCACCATTGGTTCTTTTCAACGCTTGTCGGCGTTTCTTTCGACATCTTACTTCCATCCGCTTTTCGACATAGCCCACAATGCTTTCAATGCCCCCGGCGCCACCTGCTTGAAACAAACACTAACAGGATTTAAAATCTATTGACCGATTTGGTGGGCAAATGCCAAATTATTCTATAGAGATTAACACATATATCTTCATTTTTTCGTATCTTTGCCATAGAAACAAAAACAACTAAAGATGCATTTCAAGTGGAAGTATGACGCACCTACACCACAACAATCGCAGCAAGCCAAAGAATTAGGCGACAAACTGAGCATGAGCCCCATTTTGGCCCAACTGCTCATCAAGCGTGGCATCACCACCGAGAGTGCGGCCAAGCGCTTCTTCAGGCCCCAGCTTGCCGACCTCATCAACCCATTCCTCATGAAGGATATGGACGTGGCGGTCGACAGGCTTAACGATGCCATGGGGCGCAAAGAGCGCATCTTGGTATATGGCGACTACGACGTGGACGGTTGCACGGCTGTGGCTTTGGTGTATAAATTCCTTCAGCAATTCTATTCGAACATCGACTATTACATACCCGACCGCTACGACGAGGGGTACGGCGTGAGCCAAAAGGGAATAGACTACGCGAAGCAAACAGGCGTGAAACTCATCATTATCCTTGACTGCGGAATAAAAGCCGTCAAGGAGATAGAGTATGCCAAAAGCTTGGGCATTGACTTCATCATCTGTGACCACCATGTGCCCGATGAGGTAATGCCGCCGGCTGTGGCCATCCTCAACCCCAAACGGGCCGACGACAGCTACCCCTTCAAGCAGTTGTGCGGATGTGGTGTGGGCTTCAAGTTTATGCAAGCCTTCGCCAAGAACAACGGCATCCCGTTCTCGCGACTCATCCCCCTACTCGACTTCTGTGCCGTGAGCATCGCCGCCGACATCGTTCCGGTGACCGACGAGAACCGCATACTTGCCTTCCACGGCCTGAAACAGCTCAACCAAAACCCCAGCGTGGGCCTAAAGGCCATCATCGACATCTGCGGGCTTAACGGACGCGAGATATCGATGAGCGACATCATCTTCAAAATAGGACCACGCATCAATGCGTCGGGACGCATGGAGAATGGCAAGGAGAGCGTCGACCTGCTCGTAGAGAAGGACTTCTCGCTGGCACTAAAAGCCGCACGACACATCAACGAATACAACGAGCAACGCAAGGACATCGACAAGCAGATGACCGAAGAGGCCAACCTCATCGTGTCGAAACTGGAAAACCAAAAGCACCAGTCGAGCATTGTGCTCTACGACGAGAACTGGAAGAAGGGTGTCATCGGCATCGTGGCGTCGCGCCTCACGGAAATCTATTTCCGCCCAACCGTGGTGCTAACGCGCGATGGCGACTTAGCTACCGGATCGGCGCGCTCGGTGATGGGATTCGACGTTTACGCAGCCATCAAAAACTGTCGCGACCTATTGCTCAACTTCGGAGGCCATTCCTACGCCGCCGGCCTCACACTGAGATGGGACGATATACGAGAGTTCCGCCAACGATTCCAGCATTATGTGGAAGAACATATCCAACCAGAACAAACGGAGCCCATACTCAACATCGACGCTGTGCTCGACTTCAAGGACATCTCAAAGCGTTTGCACAACGACCTGAAGCGATTCTCGCCCTTCGGACCGGGCAACACCAAACCTGTGTTCTGCACAACGGGCGTGTACGATTACGGAACGAGCAAGGTGGTGGGCCGGCAGCAAGAGCACATCAAGTTGGAACTGGTCGACTCTAAGTCGGGAACTGTGGTCAACGGCATAGCCTTCGGCCAAAGCGCCTCCGCACGATACATAAAGTCGCGACGATCGTTCGACATCGCATACACCATTGAAGGCAATATCTTCAAGCGTAACCAGGTTCAACTGCAGATAGAGGATATCCGGCCGACGGAAAGCGAGGATGAACTATAAACACATCACGGAGATGCATACGGATACCGCGGGCATCTCCGTTTTTTAACAACAATCGGTCATTAGATTGCCACAAGACGACAAATACTTAGGGATACTTAAGAAATACTGGGGCTACTCGGAATTCAGAGGTATCCAGCGCGAAATTATTGAGAGCATAGGGGCAGGCAAGGACACGCTCGGCCTTATGCCAACGGGCGGAGGGAAATCCATCACATTCCAGGTTCCCGCCATCGCCCAGGAGGGCGTGTGCATTGTCGTCACACCTCTTATCGCCCTCATGAAGGACCAAGTGAGCCACTTGAAACAGAAGGGCATACAAGCAGCCGCCATCTACTCAGGACAGGCGCGCTCCGAAATCATCAAGATTCTCGAAAACGCTATCTTCGGCGCCGTCAAACTGCTCTACGTATCGCCCGAACGCCTCGCTTCCGACATCTTCTTGGTGAAGCTCAAGCACATGAAGGTGAGTTTCATCACCGTCGACGAGGCCCACTGCATCAGCCAATGGGGCTACGACTTCCGACCATCCTACCTACAAATTGCGGAGATCCGACGCGTCAAGCCCGACGCTCCCGTGTTGGCCCTGACCGCCACCGCCACACGACGCGTCATGGACGATATCATGGAACGCCTGCAATTCAAAGAAAAGAAGGTGTTCCGCATGAGCTTCAAACGCGACAACCTGGCTTACGTGGTACGCGAGGCGCTGGACAAATACGCCGAACTGCTCCATATTCTAAAGTCGGTAGAAGGCAGCGCCATCATTTACACACGTAGCCGGAGGCGAAGCAAGGTCGTGTCGGAATGGCTTGAACAGCAGGGCGTGTCGGCCACATTCTATCACGCAGGATTGGAACCCGCCATTAAAGACGAACGGCAAAAGCTTTGGCAAACCGATAAAAAACGCGTCATGGCAGCCACCAACGCCTTCGGAATGGGTATTGACAAGCCCAACGTGCGCCTTGTGATTCATCTCGACTGCCCCGATTCGGTAGAGGCTTATTTCCAAGAGGCGGGACGAGCTGGACGCGACGGAAAGAAAGCGTACGCCATCCTGTTGTGGAACGGGCACGACCATGCCGTACTGGCAAAAAGGATCAAGACCACCTTCCCATCCAAGGAGATCGTGCGCGATGTGTATGATCATCTGGCTTATTTCTTCCAAGTGGGACTGGGCAGCGGCAACGGGCACACCTTCACGTTCAACATAGATCAGTTCTGCTATATCTACCACTTCTACCCTCTCTACGTAAACTCCGCGCTGCACATCTTGCAAAGCGCAGGTTACATCGAATATGAGACCGATCCCGACGCGCGAGCACGACTTAGGTTCCTGCTTGGACGCGACGAGCTCTACAAGCTATACGAGACAACGCCCAACGAGGAGGCCGTCATCTCCGCCTTGCTACGGAACTATAGCGGTCTGTTCTCCGACTACCGTTACGTTGAAGAGGCACTCATCTCACAGGTTAGCGGGCTCAGTCAGAATGAGGTTTACCTCATCCTAAAAAGCCTGAGCCACAGGCGAATACTACATTTCATCCCTCAGCGCAAGACACCATTCATCACCTACACCCAAGATCGCATAGACGGTTGCGACGTGGTGATACCTGCCAGCGTGTACGACCAACGCAAAGAGCAATTCATCAAGCACGTCAACGCCATAGAAGCATACGCCACCAACAACCACGTGTGCCGTAGCCGACAGCTCCTCCGC